>Ga0307510_10005982_pt1 | contig 14518 bp, 7 predicted proteins | sample 12_EM_MG_FD_207224 | JGI IMG/M metagenome (GOLD analysis project Ga0307510, IMG submission 207224) | Populus trichocarpa ectomycorrhiza microbial communities from riparian zone in the Pacific Northwest, United States - 12_EM | ecosystem: Host-associated > Plants > Roots > Unclassified | place...
GATACGTGAGATGTGAGATGTGAAAAAAAAAGTGCTGCTGCCCCAGACGCCAGCAGACCGACGTCTGAGGAAGCAGCGAATTAATTCAGGTTGAGAGTACTCGAGCGGGGATGAGGGGCGGGATACATCAGGACGCAGAGAAGAAGCGACGCGGAGTGAGCACGATCAGGAGGAAGAGGTGACGAGAGGGAGAATCTGGGGTAGTCTGGACGTCGGGAGAACGCGACGTTGCATCAGGACGTAAGAAACGTTGCGACGTTGCGTCAGGACGTAAGAAACGTTGTGACGTTGCGTCAGGACGCACGGGACGCACGGGACGCAGAATATCCGGATCAGACGCAAGATCCGTTTTTGCTGATGTGTGTTAAGACCCCATTGAAACCTTTAACAGCATTGGGTAGTGGAGTGAAGTTCTCATCTGCAAAGAGATCAAGATTCTGGCTTTTCCTTCCTAGCTCACGTGTGATGTGGATTATGTTTAAATAGGTACTAATAAGTATCCCTGTTTTTGATGAAATCTCCTTCAAGCTCATCTTTTGTGGAACCTCTAGCATTGCATACCCCATGATCTGCCCTCTTTTGGCCATAGAGGTTGTTGGGCCACGTTGTATTACACTGATGATAAACCTTCGAGTCTGTTGTGCCTTGCGTATTTTAATAATTGGATATGATATATACTCTACAAGATCCCCTATTCTTGTTTTTATTTTAATAATACCTCTATTTACACTAATTAATCTCCTAGTCCTGTTCTGGCTCAACCTGGTCTCTCTGTACTCCTGTGCAGCACCATGCAAGCCTGGTCTATTTCACAAATGTCACCACACAACGAGTATATATAAATGATTCAAGTTTAGTCAAACAACTTGTCAGACTTGATCTACGATGAGAATTCCAAGGTCTCAGAAAAATGGCTGATAAAAAAGTACCTTGTACTCAGTCAAATAGGTGCAAAGTTGAAAAACCTTACTATTAGCTTTATTATAAAACAGGTATCAGAACAGAATTTTTGAAATATATATAATATATCTTATAAGACCTACTATTTGAAAGATAAGTCCCAACTTTTTTGCACTCTTTTTTAGAAATTTTCAATATTAGTGAGTATAACTTAAATTGTTAATAGTTAATATTTATAATTTCTCTCCCTTTATATAAAAAATATTTGTATCTTGTTATCTGCTTGTCCGATTAGAGGAGTAGATATTGCAAATAAAAGATATAACTAAACATAATAATACTTTCATGCATATACTTACTTCTCTCAATTCTAGGAAATATATGCTTTCATATAATCCCTACACAATTTAATAAGTTTACAAATTCACAAGAGTTTACCTTACATCTTAGTATAAGTTATTATTAAACAATTCAGCATGTTAGATAAGAAAAAATACCTAATAAGTCCCAAATAATCCTTACTTGCACAAGTAGATATCTTGTAAAAAATATAAAAATTTACATCTTGATGTAAGTTTATTGAGATTATTGTAGCCATATAGTTTTAAATAACTCAGGTTGGGTAGTCATATACGATTGACTCCTAGCATGTTAACAGAATTTTCAAAATTATCTCTATATACTACCTGAGAATGAGCTTTTCAGGCTCGTATTCACATTCAAATGAATATACCCACTATGGAAGTCAGTAGAGTCAGCCTGTTTGCTCCAGAAAGCTAGGAAAGCATGTGAGTTGCTCTATATGCCTACTACCTATCCACCACAAGAGAATACGGTTGGTGAGACTTCGCTCAAGCCACAGGCCTATAATTCTCTTCACGGACTGGGAGGGCTAAAGAAGAAGGGTTGCGAGTGAGAGTTGGTGATAAGCTGGAGGGCACATCATCGGTTAGTACCCCCTCAGGCTGCAGTGTTAATAATGCCGAATTTCCTTACATTTTCATCACAGTAGAACGCAAACTAAGAAGACTAGTTCTGTACTCTACTAGAAATTTGAATCGAGTGATATCCAAAGCATTCCAGCTCAACTTAAGATACAGACCTTTTTCCACGAAGTCTACGCCTAATATGAGAATGATCATACCAGGAGTTGTAAGGTAATTCAACCCACTGATATGTACTACCCAACATCCGGAGTCAGCAATGGCACTACACTCCTACGAGACTGAATCCGCCAATCAAGAAATACGCTAATATCACTATCTCTTTAGTACGATGCAGTGAAATCCGGCAATACCAACGCCGAGCGCCATTCTCCCTCCTCCCCCCGAGAGCGGAGCATTATTTCCTTAACGGTATCCTCCAGACCGGCTGTGATTTTCCCCTCTGTAAGGGGGAAGCGGGGACAGGGATTTTTTGCAGTTGTCAACGATCTACCGTAGAAAACTATCTTGTATCATACTCACTATATTATGGCGGTCTGGAACGGTCATATAACAACATGCCCATCACTCTACGCCCATTACTAAAGGCTGAATGGTAAAAACTAAACACTTCACCTCGTGAGCGGTAGCCCCCGGGGGGGAATTTTTAACATAGTAACATTCTTATTATACTGATACCTCACTCATTGTATGAGATAATTCTGGCAACATTTGACTCCAAAACTCAATATCTAGAAGTATAATATACATACCCCAACACTAGGCTACGATCTCCAATCTCTACACCGTGGCAATTGCCCTGCCATAAAACACAATAGCCCCGACAAGCGGTGTAAGAAGCTCAACTTGATACGGGTAGAAATCCACCATCCCCATGAACGCATAGCATAGTACAGCTACCAATCCCTCTTAGAGTCTTCGTTCACCCCACGAACTAGAAAAGCAGGGCTGAACTACCAGAGTATCGTAATTCACCAAGTTGAGTTAGCACTATCGCTCCAGAGATGGTCAACAAATCGCACCAGGATTTCCGAGATTTCCATCCGGAACACGGAGGGCAGCTCGGAAGAATCTGGGATATGTGATTAAAATTGGGAACCGCCTCCTTCTCCTTTCGCGTGGGACTGGCTGCATGCCGAGATAGGTTCCGGATTCCTGGGACGAACTGCTCAGGAGGTTCTCATCTAGCATTAATTAGGGGGCCGCTGGGTTCTATTGGCCTTCGTCTTTGCACCGGCTTCTCAAGTCTGGATCATGCGAGCCTAAGATACTATGACACAGAAGAAAGGTGGATCTATCATGAATGGGTGTAGTAGGGTAAGGTGTAACCTACTCACAGCTGCTAAAAGACATCACCAGCAGGAGCCGAACCTGCTTACTACTATTCCCAGTCAATGATTGAAACGGGGTTCAATTCTATCATTCCCTGTCCCACTGTACGCATAGTCCTTATTTCTCTCAGCTGCCCCGAACTATTTAGATCTAAGGCTCATCTAGATCTTACAAACAAACTTTTCGAGCAACTTATCGGTGGATCAACGCTCAATTTCCCCGCCAACTATACAAAGATACTTCCAAACTTTAGGGGAAATCACAGCAAGTTAAAAATGAAATAAAAGGGAGAGAAATCAAAGAAGCAAGACTATGCACCTTCCACCCCGCCTGTAGCTTTACGTTTCAAGGAGGAACCAACCGAACGCATGTATATGCAATTCCAGACCCAGATGAAGAACATAACAAACAGATGATAGATTAAAAAAACATAACGAAACTCCTTACATTTAAAAATAAGTATTTGTGGGATCGTATAAAAAGGTGACATGGAAAAGTGAAAGCAGGACCTTTGGGGGGGGGAATAAAAAATAACTTAGCGTTTATCCCATAAGCATCAAACGTCAAACATGAAGTAGAGAAGAAAGGGAAATATGAGAGTAAGGAGAAATTGAAAAAAACAGAAGAGAAAATAGAGCTCGCTCAGAAACCGCTAGCCATCCTCGACTGATAATCCCCACGTTTTTTCGGGCTCTTCGGTGCTCTATTGACCGGTCCTCTAGAGGGAGCCCTAGCAGACGGCGACGGCGTGCCAGACTTCTCCTTATTTCCGCCCCTGAAAACCCTCCTCATGCCGGCCCTTCCTCCCTCACCAAGCCTGTCGAGCAGATTGTCGAGTAGGAATGCGCTGTCATGAGCGCCCTCACGAGAGAGCAGCCCCCCTGTATCACCAGGATCAACATCTGAGTTGTTTAAGTGATCGTACTCTTCTTCTGCTTCAGAGAGAGATTCCTCCCCAGTGCGACCCATGCTACGCAACTGTGGAGATGAGACCGACCTTGGTGTATACCCCCTCCCCAGTGGGATTGGTGGAGCTGTAAAAGCTGTTGGTGTCATAACACCTGGCTGTTGATCTCGGGGCACCGGAGTGCAGAGAGAGTCGGCGAATGAGGTCTGAAAAGATGTCACGCTGGGAGTGCGAGCTAGCGATCTATTCAAGATTGCATAAACACGGCTGTCATAAACCTGAGGAGCAGTCTCACCGCCCTCGATAAACTCTGCATCTGCTTGAGAAGGTGTATGATTGTGGCTTGAGAGACCTTCGTCTCCACCAAAGAAAGCATCCAAATCTCCCAACCTCAATACTGTATCGCTAAATCCACCCTCACCTCTCCCATCTTCGCTCAGCATTGTACCTGTCCTATCCTGTATAGTGTATGAATAATCTTCCATGTGGAACTGCACATCTGGTGTGGGTGGCGCTTCTTCCTCTTCCGCGACGGCTGCTTGTGTACAAGTGTAGAAGACAGCGTGAACGTTATCCCTTGTCATGGCAGCATTGATCGCCGGCATAGGTATTGCCCAGCCGCTCTCATCAGGAATACCAAAAAGAGTCTGCGTCTTCTCGTACTCCTTCCGAATAGTCCTGTTCCCCATGCTCATACGCATAACATGCCGATCCATTGGGCCGCCGGAAATGGTGATCATCTTGTCTAGAACCTCAAGGGCTTGTTCGACATAATCTGTTTGTAGTAGTCTCAAAAGTGGAGATATGAGATCTGCGCCCACGCCTGCAAAAGCCGGTTTTCGCATGTCGATTAACGGAAGCATGATCGTCAGTAGCTGCATTGTCTTCAGCTTGACCCACTTCAGCTTATTTGACAATAATCCAACCAAGAAAACTAGAGCTTGTGCTTCATATGTGGGGAAGAACGTTTCCTTCAGAGCATTCACTGTCTGTGTCATAAAGTCCTTCTTGTTCCTAAACCTCTGCCCAACATAAAGCATCATCACACGAGTCAAGGACTTGCACTCCCGGGCTTCCGCCAGTGCCCGGAGTCTCCCCGCGCAAGCCATGTCCTCATCGCTGGGAGTGCCATCGTCTTGAGCTTGTGAAAGCCTAGGTAGGTTTGCCAGAACAGCGAAGAGCAGTCTACTATCCCCCCCGACGAGTTCATTAGTTGGAATCATGTTCAGTCTGTCAAACACCGCTAGCGTTCTCCCATACGAAACCGACGATCGGAGGCCCTTGTCGATAAGGCTTTGCAATCCTTCAAATTTACCGAACCATTTTGGAGGGAATGCGTTCATTAGATAAGCAACTTTAGCCGGGTCGGACAAGTCAATCTTAACCAAAAGCATCTCAAGTATCGACAAAATCTCCATGAATTCTCCCTCATGGACGGTGTTGAGACAGGCGACCGTGACCCAGAACAATTGTGGGTATTGTAGCAAAGGCTCTTCATCCATCTCCGTTATAATGGCATTTAGCGTGATCAGGATCTCCATTGCAAAAAGCCGGATGTCCGTAACATCGTCAGCAATCGTGTTCGATAACCTAGCCAACATATCCGCAAGCATGCTGTGATCCAGGGAAGTCAATAGGCAGCGGAAAACCTGGAACGACCTACAAGCCAGGTGACGAACGGGGCATGAAGTAGCCCATGAAAGTGCGACCCTTCCCCAGGAAGCTTTTAGACCTGGATCCACAGCAGAAAACATCTCGAGCACACAAGGTATCATATGTCCCATAGATTTCGGAACCCTCAAGCCATTCTCTTCATCAGAGCTGATTTCATCGTAGGACCAGAAGGTTTTCGAATCTCTCTGACGAACAGTCTCGATAAATTCTAATGTTGCAAGTCTAACCGATGTGCTCTCTTCCTGGCCAAGAGATGGGATCACAAGCTCATGGATGAGATGTATTAACATTTCCTTCGCCTGCTCTTGTACCAGTGGAACGTAATGATCCCAAAGCACAAAGACGACTTGAAGGAGAAGAGTCAACTTTCCCTGCATTTCTGGGACAGGACCAACCAAAAGATCCACGTTTAGAATCATTGCCAGGTGCCCGTATGAGAAGCCAGTCTATCGAAATGATTAGTTTTAATAAGATGTAAAACGGAAGCGAATATCTAAGAATCACCTACCGGTTTCCCACTATTCGGCACACACTTGGACAAATCGGCGACGTAAGGAAACTGCGAAGCATCTGGGACTGGCGAAGGCTCTTTCACAGTGATTATCATTAATCTTGGCTGCAGATACGCTGTTAAGGCCTCCACAAGCTTTGCCCCTGCCATTGTTTCGGACAAGAATACCACAATCTGTTTGCCAAACTCAACGAAATTTTGTTCCCGGCGTTCAAGACTTTGACTGAATATAAAGTCCAAGATGACCTGTACGTTCCCTAGAAACGGTGCTGTTGCCAGTGACTGCCATACCGCTTGTATTTCGTTATGGATTTTGCTGCTAAACTTGACAGTAATTTCGTAAAGGTTTGCCAGGACCATATAGGAAGACGGAAGCAAATCACCGTTTGGCTCAAGTGCTAGGTCGATAGTCTGGATCCATGGCAAAAGCGCATGAAGTATGTCCCTCTGCGCCTTCCCTTCAGTGTGGTTAAAGAACATTGTGAGCTCCGAAAATATAAGCATCGCCTGATCAGGATACGCCATCGAGAGGTTTTTCGAGAGCTGAAACTGCGCACGCTTGTAAACGGCAACAGTCTTGTCTGAAATACTGACTTCGAAATCTTGAACTCTAGACATTCCATACTCACGTCCTTCGGTCACTCTCAATAGCTTGGCCGCTTGCAGCCTAACTTCAGCGTTTTCATCTCCAAGTTTGAACAAGCAGACAGCCATTATTTTCCAGACTCCCTCCAGATAATCGGGCATTTCCCTCAAAACTTCCGAGATAACTGCGAAATAGCTCTGTGTCGCTTTGGCCGAGGAGTCGTAAACATAACACAGCTTTATAGCATTGCTCAAGAGGTTCGTCTTCTGGTTGTGCAGAAGTATGTTTTTGAGCGCTCGCCTTCCAATCCGGTGGGTCCTATCACTAGGAGTAGCAAATATCGATTCGATCCACCGGAAAAGCCCATCCACGTTGAATTGAAGGGGAGCATTGCTCTCAATGTCTTCCACCACGGGCCCAGCCTGCGAAATGGATTGGTTAGCGGAATTGTGCGCTTAATCTCCAAAAATTTCGCCAAAAATATAACTTACACAAAGTGAAGCCATCGCACTTAAAGCCGCAATCTTAAGATTCCGCTTCTCAATCTCCATCGCCGCCGTAAGCGTCCCCTGGTCGGTTAGGTCTCTTTGGATCTCCAACATCGAACGCCTCATCTTATCTTCCCGATCCTTAACAACTTGCCAATTTGGGCCATGCCCACACCAATCTTGCATTAATATAAAAATAGATAACCTTCCCTCGAACGGTAGCCATCGGATCGGATAATCCGTTTTCTTGATTCCTTCGAAAAGTTCCTCTGTAAGCCCACAAAAGTAACGTCGAAGTTTTTGATGCTCCCAATCGTTCTGCACCTCGGGATCGCTAAGAAAAGTCTTCATATCCTTTATGAATGCCACCATATGTCGTAATATCCAATCATCTCTGTAGACCTCTTCTTTCTGGAGGAAGTGTGAAGTAAGCTGGAATACGTGAGTGACTTCGGCTCTCAGCCTGTCCTGACGGCGATTCCTCCTTGGTGCATTGAGCTGTTTCCCCCCTCTAATTGTCACTTCGGGGTTCCATTTCAAAACTGTAGGCTGAAGGCTCTCAATCAAGGTCTTGTAAAGATTGATGTTGATGCTGCCCAATCCAGCCACCACCGCTTCCCTGATACTCTTACTGTCCATGATCAAAAGAGGAATCACCATCCCGAAAACCGACCGCGCCGAAGTTATCCGGTCAAGGTGATAGGGGGCCAACGGTGTCTGATTCTTCGACGGTTTTCTGGCATGCTGAGGGGTTCGTGGCCGCGGTGCCGCCTTTTCCCCATCCGTTGACGTTAGGGTCGAGCAGGCGACTGTCAGATAGAGTTTCCATTGCTCAATCATGCTCTCGGGGCTTGTCGGAGGAGGCGCTCTGACAATTGGCTTTGGTACCATCTCAAAAGCACCAAGGTTAGGCGCTGTAGAAGTCTGGGCGATGGCGCAAATTGACTGGTGCATCTGGGCTAATCTTCCACAGACCAAGTCCCTACACAATGCCACGGTTGTAGGACATCTCTCCACACACACCCTGATCAGGCTCGGGAAGACTCTGAACCAGAGAGATGCGTCGTATTGGTTATCACTAATAGCCATTTGGACCAGAGCATCCTTCGACTTAGAGTCCTTAAGCTCCCGTTGAAGCCTGCTGCGCTCAGCCACAGGTAAGTTTTCATCATTCAAATTCATAACATTCAAGGAATCGCTCTCCAGAATATGAATAACTCGTGGGTAGGCCGGTGAGTTGCTCAAATGGCTTGGTTTCCTTGAATGACCCGAAATCTTTCCTCCGATATCAGCTGGTTCGCTCAAAACCACATCAAACTCTGTAATGATCCTTAAGACCATGATTGCAAAACGCCTCACAACTCGAGACTGTGAGCATAGGAAGAAAAGACCGTTCGACTCGATCTCATCTACATGAGCCTGCACATTAGAGTACTCCAAATCATCACACCTGTTTCCCAATCCTCGATCGTCCAATGCAGGCGAATCAGAGGCTGCGTCTCGGTTACCCTTGACCTTCTGTTTGATAGTTTCCAGCCATATCCGGAGCAATTCGATGTAGAGTTTTAGCGTACTCTCAATATGCCCACTGCCTAGCATACCACCATCCGAAGTCGTCGAGTACCTTTCATCGAACGCAAAGATGAATCTTGCAAAACCAATAATAACTTGCTGGGAGTTGTATTGTCTTGCAATACTCTTTAAGGCGTTCGCAGATGCTGTCGCGACGTTTTGGTCAATGTGTGCCGTACCACTACACAAGAGATTGACAACCTTATAAAAGGGAATATTTGGCGGAAGGCACCGAGGCAATGCTTGAATGGCGACATGTAATAGCTCGTAAAAGCTTTGCTTCTGCTCGGAAATAGCTGGTGGTTCTTCCCTGGTTCCAAAAGAGAATTTATTCTCTTGCGGCGTCTTTGGCGGTCCAGCGAATCTTTCGTCTAGGACAGCCTGACCACCAAAATTGGTATCACAAAGCACAATAATCCGTCCAAGAATTTCGCAGAATCTGTCATAATACTCTTTCGCTGTGCTCCCTAATTTCTCAATCGCCACTGCCTGGGATCTCCGGTCCACCTTCACCTTGACACCGTCTTTCTTTTCAGCCTCAATCTTAGCCAACCATGTTGAGGTCGGCGGTATCTTCTCGGGAGGACTGGAAGCAAATGTCTCCGGAAACGGTGGAAGCCCTGATTCTCCCTTCTCCAGATCGGCCATAATTGCTAGGAAAGCTCGAATCCCAACCATCATCCCCTCAGGTGATAACTGCTCCAGCTTCAAAGTATTGGCGCCGGATAACAGATCCACATTGAGCAAAGGGAAAACCACAGATCTGAAGCAGAGATCTTGGTACTTGAAACCAATGAAGCGGATTAATTGAATACAAGGCTCTACGACCTGTTGCTCTGCCGTAACCAGTGACTTCTCTTTCTTCTCTTTCGTCAGTAGTATTTGAATTATCCTCTCCAGTTTCTTGGCTGTATTATTCATGCTTTCCGAACACCGAAAAAGGTACGTCCATGTGAGCCTCGCCAGGGTTTGCACAATCGGAACCCGCATAGACCTATCCTTGTCTCTAAGCTTAGGCAGGTTGCTCTCAATAAGCGGCAACCAGCACTGAGCAAAGAATTCATGTGGACTAACACATAAAAGAGTACCCATGAGGGGAAACGCGGTGTGCCAGTGGCGTGGTTTGGTCATCATATCACTCAATTTCGGGTGTAAAAGATTAACAAATTCCTGCCATGTTGGATAATTAAGTTCGGTTTTCGCGGTGGAAGCAACTGGAAGAAGTAATTTTGAAAATATTTCGCAGTAGGAACGCTTCACTCGAAAACCGTGGGATTTATTGAAAAAACTGGCCAACGATAGCATGAAATCTGCAGATTCCTGAAGTGCGTTCTCCGGGAAGAACTACCAAAGCAATTTGATGTCAGCGTCAGCCAACGAATAAGTCATCCAGCGGGTTATAGAAAAGGTCATAGTCGCTAACCCTCAGCTTTATATAACTCATCCCTCTGACCACAAGCTCTACTCTAGCTTCAGTGTCTTTCGCGGCAATACCCCCCATCCTCTCGAGGTCGGCAAAAAAGCGGTCAGTGACTCTTTCAAAGTCAATACTACTCATAACACCCAACAATTGGCCGAATAGTGTCCAGTTTGCCATCCTCAGCGGCGATGAGGCTAAAGTGTCCGGATCCGCTGAGCGCAACTGGTTAAATATTATGTCCTCCAATTTGTCCGCCATATCCTCAGTAACACAATCCAACGTCGTCTGGCCTATTACCTCTATCAAAACCCGACACAAAATATATATTGATATCGTAGAACGGCGGTCAGCTACCAGGGAACCTTCACGCATTCCTTGGTTAGCACCATCCATACCGTTAAGCGGTTCGGTGTTTCGCCGGGGCATCATGGGATTAGGGAGACCACGAGTTTGCTATTACAAGTCAGTCTTGTACTTGACGAATCAATTCTAACCCAACTACCTGAGACATTTCTTGTCTTGACATCGCAGCGGCCTCACTCTTGCTCTTCCTCCAAAACATGACACTATCGATGACTGGCTTTGGCTTATGTCGAGCAATATACCCTATAATTATATTAGCTTGTCAGCGTACAACAGCTCTAAAATCCACATACCTAATGAACCTATCAATTTGTCAAATGCTGGATCTACCCCTGCGCCACATATGGTTTCGATCTGGGGTTCCGTATCCAAAAAATGGTTCGGAGGCAAGCAACTATTAATTTTTCGTTCCGCAACACGAACGAACTACCTTGGCATCAGCACAGGTCATTTCTTCCGTAGCTATAAACGGACCGTCCCCAACCTGTGTAAATAATATATGAAGCGCATATTCCGCTGGGGTTTTTGTCTCCTCGTCACGTGATCTGTGGTGTGAGGAATGATGGTGAGAATGCGAATGGTGGTGTACTCTTGTCCTTGGAGGTTTCTGAATCTGCATAACTCCTGGAGAAGATTGGTGGGTGATCATCGGGGGTCTCTCAGTCATAAGTTGTTGGTTTGGTGATGCAGAGAGACCACCTCCGGAACCTACCCCAATCGCGTTTCCACCGTTCATGTTTGGGGATGCTGATGATGTTGCTGAAGAAAATTGCGGCATCTGGATCTGTTCTCTCACCGAGCCTGCCATGCTAGTAGACATCATCGGTGCCATAGGTGATAGTGGAATTTGTGGGATGTGTACCATGTCTCTAGCCGTGATAGTTGCGTGCATTACCGGGGGAGGCGAAAGAGGCGAAGTTGCCGGCGAATTTACCCACGACCCTGACCGTGAGTGAAGACCTGAGCGATGTTGAACCCCATTCACAATAGAAGTTTGACGGTGGTGAGCATGTATTGAGGGTTTTCGTTCGAGCCTCCCGTTCTCAGGGCGGGGGGATTGAGACCGTTGTTGGTGGACCCCAGACATTGCGCCAAGGAGGGAGAGAATTTAAAAGTCCAAAAATGGACGAGGGCTATGGTCTACGGTAGTAGTAAGCAAACAGCCGCAAGGGAAGTATGATATCTATTCTCAGGGCTAGAGGCGCAGGGTGAGAAACTCGGTTGTTGCGTAGAGTTCAGTATGAGGCTGTCACATACAGTAAGAGACGCGGCTCGGTCGTGGCCAATGTCGGTGAGCGGGAGAGCAGCCTTTGGCACACCGAGTGACGAGGGAAAGCCCAGGATGGAAGGTTTACAGGGGTATGTGGGAGGAAAGGCCTGGAGAACTGAATCCAGGGGCGATACTTTTTCGACTATGATGGGAAGAAAAGCGAGATGCGACAAGGAGAGTTACCGGTAGGGGAAAGAAAGGAGTCGGTCAGGTACCAATCCAGAGACTTCCGACACAACCTCAAAAGCGAGGCCGAGACTGTGAAGCAAATTGTGATACGGTAGGTATTGCAATGAGGGGAAGGGGGTGGTTGTAGCGATGATGGAAGGGGAAGAAAGAGGACGCCGGTCAAGGCTCCCAAGTCCGGGTCGAACACGGTACACTAGCATGGTTAGAGAGTGGACAAGCACATTCTGTGCCTATATTATGAAGCATGGAACCCGTAGATCCCTTCTCTCTCTCTTCCTTCTATCCTATCACGCAGACACCTTCCGTTTGAGAGTGTAAAGGGTTCCGGCTGTTGCTTGCCGACTCCGCAGGTGTTGGACTCTCATTTTGTGCTCTTTGCAGGGGAGACGCTGTTCAACGGCCGTCACACTGATAGGAATGTTCCAGCTAGAACACTGGTACGGGTCCTGTACTCTACATTCTCTTGTCTCCGCCCGAACCTTAGGAGAACTCGATATCTCCTTTAGAGAATTGTACTAAGCATACATCCCTCATGCTACTCGCCTGCTTTTCTTATACTCCCCCTCACACCAGGACTCTACTCCCTTTAGCCCGTGCCTCCGCAAACCTGGAGAGAGAAAGAAGCATACAGCCTTCGCTCGCTACTGGCGGATTGGAAAAAACTGTTCCCACCCCCACCGATATATTCTCAGATTTGCTATTCACTTGGATTCTTACCTGCCGGTATAGTAAGTAAACGGGCGTAAGATAAGCTATCACAAATTACCCGAGCAGATAAATCTAGGGAAAACATACAACAGACAACACGGTGAGTTACATTTGAGAAAGGGGGAATCCTGAACCTTCTCAATGCCCTTGCTCTCTTTCCACTGTACCGTATACTACATAACAGCTATACCTCCCAACAGATCCCAAGTGACCAATATCACCGGGTCACCCACATTATTACACACCGGCAAAACCAACCCCCCGAGCAATGCACAATTCCACGGTGCGGACCACTGTATGGCACAGCGTACGCTGACTTCACAATAATCACATGAACCCCCGACCGCGGGGACTATCACCGTAAGATCTGGTCCCCCCCCCCCCCTGTGTGTTATATAACGATGGGGATATGATTTACGCGCAGAGGTGCTGTCCAAATAACATGCTCTTTTTCTTTTTCTTTCTTTTTTTTCCCCCATTATTCATGCCCTTACGGGGGTACTACCGCCACCGCGGCCGAGCTGGAAGAAGTATATGTCCACAAGAGCCGTCCGAGATTGCGTCAATCAGGATTCATACCTCTGGATACTCGGAGGGTTGGTAAAGGTAACAGCCAGAGCAGCAAAGACCCAGGCTCACTTCTGGCCAAACGCAAAGGAAAGACAAAAGTAGGTTTCGGAGGAAATTCTGCGGGGATTCGGCATCTTTGATCCCTCTTGAGAAAAGTATTAGCAGAACTTCGGCCTATGTAAGATAGCACGACATAAAATCCGATGTTCGCCGTGAAACAGAAGCTTGCTCCAAATTTTGTGATACGAGCAAGATACCCGAAGCAACCAATTGTTCAAGGCTCCTAACCAGAGATTCAACTTCAACTATGATAAGAAGAAGAAAGTTCTATGTGTCGTCAAAACTTTTTGGTGCCATTGTGACGACTATCTCACGCCCATCGGGCAAGCAGATCCGAACATCCCCCCCCGACCCCAAAACCTGGCTGGTTTTAGAGCGATCTTTCGAATGACATCTGGGTTAGGGTTTTGTCCAACCTGCAGGGATTTGGTTTCGGATCTCGGGCGCACCAACACCCACGTGCTAGCGATTGGCTGGCGCCCCTTGCTCCCGATGAGCTTATTCTGGCTTTCGGGCTATCAATTCTTGGCACCCGGTGTGAGATAAACAGAATCACGTGTGGTGCCAGTCAAAGGCTGCGAGTGAACATAGGATCAATCCCCACATTCGGCGATGTTCGTAATATAGTGATACCGGTATTGGGGAGCCTACAGAGGATCCTGGCCCGAATTATCCGTACATTTTGTGTGGGGGGGCACTGGGCCGGGAGGCGATTGCAGGAAACACAAGTGAGTGACACAACAGTGATTGGGGAAGTCAATATGTAGGGCTCCCTTCACCCCTTGTTTCTCCGGGAGAGTCCTAGCCCCCCGCATGCCGTTTTTCGGATATACAGATAAACCCTTGAAAATTCATGGGGTCCTGTGGGATAGCATATGATAGTGTGGCTTACATTTCGCAGGAGTTAAGATCTACCGAGCGCCGTAGTCTGGTCCGCTGCACGCCTGGTACGACAAGAACGGAGATGCTGGCTTCCGTCGGGTGTCTTGGGAAAACCGGGACTCACTGTTGGGGGGGGGGGTCT
>Ga0307510_10005983_pt1 | contig 14518 bp, 15 predicted proteins | sample 12_EM_MG_FD_207224 | JGI IMG/M metagenome (GOLD analysis project Ga0307510, IMG submission 207224) | Populus trichocarpa ectomycorrhiza microbial communities from riparian zone in the Pacific Northwest, United States - 12_EM | ecosystem: Host-associated > Plants > Roots > Unclassified | place...
CGAGAAGCGTGACCTATCCCTTGGTCGAACCCAAGTGCCTTATATAGGCATCTTCCTACAACCCTAACCCAGGAGACTCATCACCTCACGTTACATAACTTCTATGACTCATAATGAGTCATAGTGTGAAATCCATCAGATGACTCATATGAGTCACTACCATATCCCGTTAACCCATCATAACATATAAACCAAGTCATGTGCTCAAATGAGTCACATATGTGAAACCCATGACTCGTAATGTGAGTCATGTGCGAAAGTCATTACATCATATGACGTCACAATCGTGAGTCATGAAACAATCAACCAATCATAATATAACGATGACTTGCAAGTGCGCAGTCATGTCAGAATTATGAGTCAAGTGACGTCATAATGTGAAATCCAACATACCTTATGACTAATAAATATTAGTCATGTGAAATCTGCCTTGCTTAGTCACAATTTGTGACAGCAGTTCGCGTATTGAGTGTCCTGCTTCAACTTGGCCACAGGTGTACTACACGATCCACGGGCATTTAAAGGAATGTTTTAAATAGGTTAAATTGTCTACATGAATATATGGCCAAGTTGAAGCCATACGCTTAAGGTGGCAGTGCCCATATTCAGTGTCCGGCTTCAACTCAGCCGGGGACTCGGAGTACTACACGATCCGTGGGCGTTTAAGGCAATGTTTTAAATAGGTTGAATTGTTCTACACGAATATCCGGCCGGGTTGAAGCTGGACACTTAAGGTGGCAGTTCCCATATTGAGTGTCAGGCTTGAACTCAGCCGAAGAAGTAATACATGATTCGCGGACATTGAAGGGAATGTTTTAAATATGATGAATTGTTCCGTATGAATATACGGCCAAGTTGAAGCTGTACACTTATGGTGCCAGTGGCGGTGCCTATATTGAGTGTCCGGCTTCCACTCGGCCGCAGGAGTACTACATGATCCGTGGGCGTTTAAGGGAATGTTGTAAATAGATTGAATTAAATAGGCGGCCAAGTTGAGGCCGGCAACTTAAGGAAGAGATTCCCGTAGAAAGTGTCCGGCTTCAACTCAGCTGCCTGAGTTCTGCGCATGATTAATGCGAAACTATGCTCTCCTCCAAGGAGAGAAGCTAACCAAAGTAGGGGGTCTGCATGGCGGCCGTGCCGGGCGTCTTGTGAACAGTAAGGGAATTATGGAAGTAACCGTAGGGTGCAGACTAAGAAACAAGCGACGTAGGATGGCAGCGGACAGAAGCGGATGGAAGCGGACAGATCTTGGTCGCCAGATGTGGGAGGGTAGCAGAGATGGCCACCAGATGCACGCAACTGCAAGGAGTAGGCAGGAGGCCAGTAGAAGAGAGGTTAAGGGGGCGGATACAAGGGGGAGGCACTAGGAGGGGGTGGGGCCGCAACAAGTGCGTCGGATGCTATGGAGGGAAAGTGGGGCATCCGGGTGCACCAGACGCAAGAGATGAAAGGCAAAGAAGGCACCGGAGATCCGAGAGGACAGGACGCAAAGAGCGGACGCTATTCGTCCGGAAGCGGGCTCTGTCCGTCTGGAGAAAAAAGTTTTTTTGCTGATGTTCACTGTACCTTTGATCATGTGATTGATCATAAACCTCATGTGCAACCACCTTGGTGTTCAATATATCTCCTGTCTTAAAAACAACTTGAGATCCTATGAAAATATCTCAATAATATGCTCAAACAAGGAAAGTTCATGCCAAGCAAATCACTTGCTAGTCCACCCATCCTTTTCATTCCAAAACCAGAAGGTCACTGACCACTTGTTGTGAACTATCACAGACTCAATTAAGTCATACTTCACAACAAATATCCTAGCTTTGATGAAATTGTGAGATCGAGTCCTTGATGCTCAAATCTTTATGAAGTCAGACATAAAAGATAGCCTTCGTCCGATAAGGATTCCTCCACTGCATTGGCGATTGGTGGTGTTCCGGCACAAGCATCGCAAGAGCAGCCAAGCATAGCACGCCACACCTAGCTACCCCAAACAGCCCTTCCAAGCCATTCCCACCAAGTTGGTTAGTTGATAATTGCTACAAACAGCTAATATTCTTCACAAACATCTTGCTGCGGAACCGTATACGGGGAAATCAAGCGAACCGGCATTTACCTAACCAGCTAACCAACCCCATATCGTCCGCACATCCATATACAGACCTCGCCTCCGGGGCAAAGTATCTCACCTCAATCAATCCCATAGAACATGTTCGTGCTACCCACAAACCCCACGGCCAACCAACCACTGCACTCTCTTCAACCCATATATGATATACCGATCTTCCCGAGACGTGGAAAGGACTACACCGAGAGTTTAGGATTGAGTTATATATCATATCATATCATAGCTAACCCGGGCCGCGCAATCATGGTCGAGTGAGCACCGGTGAGTCTTGAGCGCGTCGGATACCGAGTGAGTTAACTCATATATGTCACTATCTCAATGTCCGATCTGATGGTCTGATAGGGTGAGGTTCTGGTGGCTGATCAGATAGGGGAGAAAAAATTCCCCCTGACCGTTAGCCACCACCGCTCTATATTCTCCCATTCTCCATTACCATCCATATTATTCACCCACTGAAGAACTCCCCCGCAGCCCTCCTATTATATTCTTTTATTCTTTCTCTTCTTTCCTTCACTTGGATTTTCTTCAATCTTCGCATTTATTATACCTTTTCCCCCTGCACGGAATCCCGCCAACCCTATGAAACCCGTTCAATAAACACAAACACAAAGACTGTAAGGTAATGGATCACGCTTATGTTCCGACGACTGAAGATACTTTAAAGTTCTTCAACTTCCCTGAGTGGACTGGTCTTGGCGGCCGCCCAGTGGAAACTGCTCTTTTGAGCAATGGGAGTAATGGTAAGACGCTCCGTGTCAGGCCAATGGGTTTGAACTTGGGCTAACCTTACCTGAGGATCAGCGCTTCCCGAGAACCCTCCTACCCCATTATGGCAACTTGTCTTGAAGCAATTCGAGGATTAGCTGGTGATAATATTACTGGCCTCTGCCTCTGTGTCATTTGTATTGGCTTTTCTGGAGTGGGGTGCGGCGGCCACAAAACGGAGCGGTCCTTTGTTTGCCAAACAGACCCTTAGGTATAAGGAGCTATATCCTGGCCCAAGCAACAGGATTGGGAATATGGGTATTAAGGCCTGAATTAGCGCTTCCAAAAACACTGCACGCGGCATGCTGGGTCCTCCTAATGAGAATTTCGAGAATTGAGTTCAAAGGAGAGCACACGGAAGTCCCCCCCGTATCGCCCGTATATCAATGATAGCCCACAAAAAGATAGGGACAACAAGAATCCTGAATTGATAAGCTGCGGTGCTCAATTACCATAATATTGGTAACCGATTCCTGCATAGCAACACTCCATGCCTCTAATGCGCTATAACGGTATCGCACCGGCACCTCTAAGCGAACTTTTTCCAAACCTCCTCTTCATACTCATCTACCATCTCCAGAAAATTTCCTCCTTCTTTAACCCATCCTTTGATCCCACCTTCCAGCGCAAAGCTCTTCATATTCTTGTCCCCCTTCTCATTAATATAATCCTGCATCCAAGAGGCCGCCCTGGACCCTCTTCCTTGCGATGATCCTATTTGCTTGCGTTAACCCCCTTTCAGATGCAGGGGTCGGGGCATTTATGACATACCACAGTAAAAGACAACGGCTGAGACACCCGCTGAGGAGAATAAGGTGTAAAGCGTTGGGATGGAGGGGTGTATGCTCTGAGCGGGAAGGTTTATGGAGGTTTGAATGGTTCCTCCCTGCTAGGCATTAGTTTGTCTAAGAAATAAAAGAGATTATATACAATTGATTCATTATGTATCAGGGGAGTTAATGGGAGGGGAGGTTGACCTCATGATCGTTGCGGCGAAGGTCAACTAGGACAAAGTGCTTTCCCGGAAGCTTGTCTTCCGACAAGAACCATTCTAGGACAGTGGAGCGAGGGAGGAAGACTGCCTCTGAGACTGTCTTCGGATAGGCGGCGTGCCAGGGCTGTTCGGATGCAGACATGGTCGGATGGGTACTGATATGTTGGGCGGGGAATAGTGGCTTGGTTAGTTTTGGCGCTGATGATAGCAACGGGAAAGGTGGGGGGCGGGGATGGGTGGGCGTTGAGGTCCCTTTGAGTGGCGGGTGGGCACCTTATATTCCGTGAACCGTGCTTATTACAAATCTTCACACTGGGGCAATCCTGCTTGCAGCACCGGCACTGAGCCCCATACCCAATGGCAATGCCAATAATCCCTAAACTGGCAAGCGGAGATAAGTGGCAAGGGAGGAAAGAGTGATTGTAATAACAGTGAAGAAATATGAGTAAAAATAAATACCGTATCAGACGCCAGTGCATGGGCGCTGCATCCTAATAGAAGCTTCATTTCTCTTGCACTCCTAGTGTCCTATGTGCCCCGCACCCCCAGCGCTATATCCTCTTCCGTCCGAGACACCATGAATTGTCACCTGACATATTCTGTTTCCGGCTGCGATGTCCTCTAGCATCCTGTACGAGTACAGTACCTCCTAGGTTGGCACCTTGTGACGGATGGCATGAGGGATATATCCGGAGAAAAGTTCTTAGTAAACCGTTGCTCTGAATAAGGATACTCTGATGTCTGATCCAGAACTTTGCAGGTCAGCCTTTCTGCAAGGTTATTTGGAACATCTCTTTTAAGCCCACTAGCTCCTGAAGTCCTACTTCCCTATGCTCTGGAAGTAAATGATAGCTATGGCCCCTTGGTACTAACACCACTTTATTATGATTTTTTCCCATTACCATACTCGCCATGGTATGACAAATTCCAATTCCCTATAAATTTAGCAGTTTATTCAGTTATTTCATTTGTAGACTATATGATCAAAGCCTCGAAAGCTGATTTTCTCGCTGATTCAGGACCTAATCAAGGATTTAATACATGAGTCCGAAAGATTTCAATACTAGCTCTCTAACAAAGAAAAGAGCATTGATATGGCATTAATGTCCATAAAGCTAGAGCTAATATTACTACATGGATTCAGAAATGATTGAAGTCATGGGAATTGGGATTTATGTTATCCATAAATTGTGTATATATAGTATGACATCTCTAGACTCTTTTTATTTTTATATATTCCTGCATAGTTATTGGGATGATTCATTTGTCGCTTGCGTCGTCTTTGCCGAGGCCTTGATAGAGGTAATCCCATCTAGTACAGTAGTTATTAGGGTATGATGGGGTACGATAGTTAGTCTAGAGTACGACCAGCAGAAGGGCCGTGACTGTGGTTGTGCGAGCTTTTCCTGTTGTGTGAGTTTTTCTCGGTTGAGTGCGTTCTCTTCATGTATTTAGTCTGGGAGAACCATTCATCGGACATATCAGAGCCTGTTTGGTAGAAATGGAAGAAGTGGCGAGCTTTCCGCTGTGAAATGGTTTGTCCCGTAGAAAAGGTTGTTGCCATCACCTAAGTGCTTTCCTCCTCTGCTGCGACGAAATTCCCGCCGTCAGCGTTCTTCTATCGGAGTGAAATAGCGAAACAGATGCTGGAAGCCTCAGAATTCCCGGAAAGATGAATATTGTCGATTTCGAAAAGGCCCTGAACGCTAGAGTTCCTCCTGGATCTTTTTTTCGACAAACCCTACCTCTCTCAGTTAGAGAGCCAATCGGAACCCCTGCCCTGGAGTCGAGATAAAAAATTGAGCAAGTTGCGGAGCTGACAAACTGACGGATTTTTCGCAATCGACGACAAGGTCTGGGAGAGGAAGGTGCCACTGCCAAGCGTTCGGTACAAGTACCACGGAGTTGGTACAGCGCCCAATTGTCGGATTTGGTTCTTCATGCTGTTCTTAGGGTTGAATGTCACTGTCGACCAATGGGCATCGAGCAGCCTGTCACCGACTCAGCGGGAGATGCCGTGTGCCTCTATCCGAAAAATAATAATAAATATTAAGAGTACAGGATTTTAATATATTTTTCCTAAAGTTTGAATATCAATGACATGCTCCGGGAACCAGGTCATTCGTCTGTAGTGACATTCACCTCCGATATGCCAGCGCCATCCGGACAACCCCGTAAACCCCGTTCTGCGCAGCTAATAAGGACACTCTTCTCTTCTCTTATAAATCTGCCTGTCCTGCCAACTCTTAAGCCTTCCAATTTCACTTCCAGTTAGATATAAACAATATGGCAGCTAACGCCCCAACGCCGTCTGAGAAGGTCTCCGAAGACTGTATCGCTCCGACAGGCTCCCTAACGGCACAAAACAACTCCGTCAGTGCGTTCAAGCAATTATCCTTTCTCGACCGTTTCCTGGCAATATGGATCTTCCTAGCTATGGCGGTCGGCATCATCTTGGGGTACTTTGTGCCTGAAATGGCGCCAGCTCTGCAGACTGCGGGAGAATTCGGTGTGGTGAAGGTCTCAGTGCCGATAGCTGTTGGACTACTAGTCATGATGTACCCGATCTTGTGTAAAGTACGGTACGAGTCACTTGGGGGATTGATCAAGGTGAGGGCATTGTGGATTCAAGTAGGGTTTAGCATATTGGCCAATTGGATACTTGCACCTATAGTAATGGTCAGTATGAGATTGCTTCTCTAACGGGAGGAACGCATATTTTTCTAATAGAAATAATAGGTCGGATTATCGTGGGCCTTCCTCCCTGATAAGAGCGAACTCCGCGAGGGATTGATACTCGTTGGGATTGCCCGATGCATAGCTATGGTAAATTCCGAGAGCCAACGTCATCCAAATACACCAAATCTGATCATATCCCCAGGTACTCATCTGGACCGACCTCGCGGCTGGTGACACAGATTATTGCGCGTCGCCCTCAATTCCATTCTCCAAATCATCCTCTTCGCCCCACTCGCAGTCTTCTACATTAACGTGATCTCTCGATCCAACATTGAGATCCAGTACGAGACCGTAGCGATCTCGGTAGCCGTATTCCTCGGCATCCCTCTCGCGGCCGCAATCACAACCCGGTACCTGGTCCTAACCCTGCTCTTCCGTCGAGACATTAATAAGTACAACACGTACTTTATCCGCTGGATAGCCCCTCTCTCCCTGATCGGCCTTCTCTTCACAATCTTGGTTCTCTTCGCTTCGCAGTCCCGCAATATCGTCGGTAAGATCACGGATGTTCTTCGAGTCACCGCGCCACTGATCGTCTACTTCGTTCTCATATTCGCCGCTGCCCTGTGCGCTTGCCGGTATTTCGGAAGCGGCGCCTTCAAGGGATTGGGTGAATGGGGGTACGGTGTTACCGTCACACAGAGTTTGACAGCCGCGAGTAATAATTTTGAGCTGGCGATTGCAGTTGCCGTTGCTTGTTATGGAGCTGGATCGCCCCAGGCTTTGGCGGCCACGGTCGGGCCGTTGGTTGAGGTGCCCGTGCTGCTAGGATTGGTTGAGGTTATGAAGTTGACGGGGAAGAGGTGGCAGTGGAGTGAGAGGAAGACTGTAAACCCTGTTTAACCCTGGACCTGGGGCGTGGGGCGAACTCATATTTGTTCTTTCTTCCGTTCCTTTTAACGACTGTATGAATATTTCGGTGTTTGTTTCCCTTTTAACTTTGTAATACATATATTAGAGAGTTCTTGAGCACCCGCTCATGCTATAAACAAAGACCGATTAGTAAGGCAAATAAAGACATGTATGAAAGGACTTTATGTTCATTTTACCTTCTACCAAGATGCTGATTGCGAACCGGCCCGAGTGATCCTCGATGACGCCTAGATCACAGTTAATATCCATACTCTAGACCCTGCAGCGGGAGTCATCCCTCCTACCGAGCACCAGCTGCAGCCTCTGCATCACTCGAGCAATAACCTAACCCAAGTTACGGATATATCGCCGCAGTTACCAACCAAACCTGCCGACCCCGCCTTTTTGGCTTTAACTTATCTTATTCCCACCACCGACCTTTAATCAGACCCGCGCGCGCGTACTGTTTAAGTGGTATCCCACTATATGGATTCCAGTCAGGAGCATCCAATAGATATGGTAAGGGAGTGATAGGATGGAGCAAAGTCTTGGCAAGGAAGTGTGGTGTGCAGAGTAGGGTAACGATGCTACTGTGGTTGGGAGAGGTCGTGAGGCTTGGGTGGTGGTTTGCGGGGTGGGCGGGTATGGTGGCCGTGGATGAGTTGGCGGGGGGTAAGTATTTGTATAGCGATAGATATCGTGCGATGCAGATATTGGAGCCTCGTGGTGGTGGTATCGGGGGGTTAGCCTTTCAGGGCTATGGGAGGTGATTGACAGTAATGGAACAGGGGAGCTTTTTTTCTGGGCGGGCGGATTTTGTTAGTTACTTGCCGTATAAATTAGGATACTGTAATTGAACCTCAGGCTGGGCGCTAGAGTTACATCTCCGAGTAACGCTTGTTGTGTTTTCCCTCTTATCTACCTGCGCAGAGGGTTGAAAGTGAGCTCTTTTCGCAGTGACACCCCCCGTTTATCAGAAGGGGGATTCAATTATTCTAGTTTTTACTATCTTGCCACACTAGTGGAATGGCTTCGGTAGCAAATTTACGATCCTATTTTTCTTTCTTTTTTTCTTCCATTTCTCACCCCCTGACCTAGTTATCTCGGTTCCTGAATAGAGCCCTAGCACACAATCCATCACTCGGCCGGAAAACCCTGCATAAAGCCCCCTCTCCTCACGCAGTCCTCTCCGCCGATCGAATACTGTAACCTTCTTGAAGAGCGACAAGAAACGAGGGAAATAAGGGTGTTTGGCAAGGCGGCCTTTGAGTGGTAAACCCACTCAAACTGCAGTTCCAGCGGGTTTTCCGACCAAACTGCAGTTTGAGTGGGTTGGTGTGTTTGGCTGGGCTCTGTTTCCAAGCACTGGTTTCTGAAGTTTGGAAACTGCAGTTTAGGAACAATATTTTTGTAGGTTAATATTAAGTTAATAAATCCCACGTAAATGCAGGTTTGGCTCACTATCATCATATTAAGTTCACTTTGTTGAAAATTAACCTCTTCCACCGATTACTAAATTTCTCTTTTTCGACCAAAACTTTCACAACTCACCCAAGGTGTTTGGCAAGACAGACCACCCAAACCGCAGTTTTGGGAACCACTTAAACTGCAGTTTTGAAACTGCCGCTTGAATGGGTTTACCACTCAATGTCAAGGTGCCAAACAGCCCTTAAGTCTATGCTCTGGGCAGACAGACGAGGCACACCCTTTCCAGCCTGATCACAAAAGCCCGGAGCCCTATCCCCGCCTCAATGCTTATACATGGCTTGATTTGTGCTACGACCTAGCTAGAATTGAGATGAAAATTTAATGATAATAATAATTATTATTATTATGATAGCGCCTCTCTGGGCACGCACAGACACTACAGCAGAGTGCGGTACCGGAATACTGCAGACCTCCCGAATCCTGAGTCAACATTTAGTTCATCACTCTTATCGTATTTATGGATAGAGCGGTGGTAAGGTAAGCGGATTCACATTATATTACCAGAAGAGCGTAGGGAAGGTAATATCACAACTTCCTTCTCCTTAGTACATTCCAAATAGACGGCAGATATAGGAGTATATTATACAAAGCAAGATAGAAGCATCCCTATCCTGTCACCGACCACACATATTTTCATGCCTCCGAGCATATCTTTGTTTCTTCAAACATGCTCCACCCTCCTGCGCACCCCATCATAACAAAAGCAAGCCATGCCCGGAACCCCCTCCTTGAATAATGATAACTCCATAAAATCCACCAGACACCCAAGGCTTTCATGGCCAACCACGCCATAATGGCTACCTCCAGTAACTCTACCAATCATGTAGGGTAAGTCGTCCCCCCATTGGATATGATCTGTCTGTCTAAATTTCCAGAAAGGTCGCCGTACAGGAGCCTACACTTTGGGGCGGGGGAGTTTCATGTGAATTTGCAGGAAGTTGTTTTTTTTTTAACTTGCATTTTGCACGTAGCTGTGATTGTGTTTGTTATAGTTGAGAGTTTCGGCTGCCATTCGAAGGATCGAGACATGGGAATATAGTGTGACGTAAAATTTCCTCATTAATTTCGTTTTTACTCACGCTTCACTATAGTTAAGCCGGTATTGGACTCTCTCACTGTCCTGTACTTAGTATCGTAAGTACAGCACAAAAAGGCTTAACGTTAGACATCCAAATGAAATTTTTGAAATTTTTCGTTCGTCTCATCCAATAGAAGTAGAAAGCCCTGACTGCTCGATATAGACCCTTTCACTCGGTCCCAGCAGCAAGCAACAACTAAAGAGAACAGTCAAAGAAGATAAAAACATACTCCACCCTTTTTCCCCAGAGCTCATGCATTCATAGACCCTTTACATCTCCCCAAACTACCGTAGCTCGAAAACTATCGATTTTGGTGCGTTTTTCTTGCTGTGCCCTCTCTAAGGTTATCCCACTTTGAAGGACTTTGTCAAAGCAGTCGCTATCATAGTATGATAGTAAAATATCCAACCAGCCCGATGTTTAGCACACTGTCATACAACCCTACTTACGCTCCAACTAGGACGGGGGTGGTAGTGGCAAACAGCGGATCCAAAACTAGGCTTGTAATATCATCTAGCCTTGGTTCCTCGGGGTGGGATAAGTTCGGTGAACCGCCGTGGTATGATAACTAGAATAGGTATCACTTCCTAAGCCCCTATAACCACCGACACGAAAGCCTTGTTGAGCTGGTTCTGCCCGTGTGCACTTGTACTAATACCGCAGGTTTATGTATGGGTACTGACTATTATTCCTTGGTTATATTAGTATGGTAAGCCTTTTTTACCCGCCCCCAAGAGCAGCTGCGAACCCCCAAGTACCTATCTCACGAGGGAACCTGGGACCCCCGCGGCAACGACTGCTGAACATTAGAATTATTGGTCCGAGCCACCTATATCCTGTTAATGGCGTACCGTATCTACTGATCAAACTCGCCAGGCTCGTCCCGAGCTGTGTTAGCGCCCGCCGATATTGTGTTGCCCCAGGCTTTGGGGTAAACGATGGATCGTGGTCGAGTGGTTCTGGCTGTTGAAACATTGCCCATGAGAAAGGGCGACTGAAGTCGAATTCTACTAACTGGACAGGAATTAACACAGCCTGGGACAGGGATAGCTTCTTAGATCAGTAAATACGGTACTACGTTTAGGATTTCCAGGGCAGGTCTTACAGGAGACAGAATTGTGGGTCCTGCGCAAGCAACTGATTCCGCCCGCCCTTTTTAATATCGGATCCGTCATTCTCGGGGCAATGCTGCTCTAGTGGGCTTCTAGTTTACCTGTTGTAATGTACGCGGGGGATGCAGTCCGATCAGCCATGCTCGGCCACCCCGCTGTTTCCGCGCAAGCAGCAGAATCCAGCGCACAGCTACCCCAGGAAGGAGAGAAAGACCTAGGTACTAGTATCAAGCAAATGTAGATCGGGGAAATGAGCCAAGAACCGGCTTCTGCGGATCAAATTCTGTAACTTTTACTATCCTGGAACCCTAGATTTATATCCCTATCTCAGCCCCCAAAGGCTTGTTAGCCTCCTTGTACTATTACTCCCAGCCGAAAACTATTATCCATTTATAATAAATCCTCTTCTATAGCCCCGATAACAAAAGAGAGGAGAGGAAGGCTCAAGAGTAAATATAGTTGCTGTTATCGGACAAATACTTCCATCTCATTTGATGGTCGATTGGAGGGGGTGAGAAAAAAAGAAAAATCTTCTTAGCTATTATAAATTTAGTATGCCTTGCGGTACGGCGTCCTGGCAAAAGCAAAACAGGAACATCGCTTAACGGTAGTTCCCGTTTTATAACATGGCAAAAAAAATTAGGTTCAGAACTTTTTTCGATCGGGGTTTTTGACTAGTGGGGGGAGGGGTGGTGACTGCGGGAGTGTCGGGTGTTTGTTACCCTTTTCCTCCATAGGCAGCCATCACTATCGTCCATCATCCTCCATTCACATGCACACGTACAGTACACCCATTGAAACCGCATTGTTTAGCGATTATGATGGGTGTTTGTTCAAAATATGATATATAGATAAGGCGGAGAGTCTCTGGTGCTCTTATATAACACTTCACCCTCCCCACCTTCAAAAGAAACTCTTAATATATCATGCCCACAATCCGAAGCTATTGTAAGACAAAGTCCCTTCACCCTTTAAGCCCACGTTCTCAGTAAGCTAACCTGAACCTAAGGAACCGAAACTTCGAAAGGTGACGCTCCGCGTGCCCGGGAGCGGCTAAGTTCTCTGATCGGGCTATGTTGGTAGGCTAGCTGTCGCAGTCTGAAAGGACTAATTGCTCTCAAAGAGCAGTTTTCTCAAGTAAGGTCCCTTCCTCAGCATTAAGAGTAGCCTTCTAACCACCTATATGAGGCTACCAGCCTCGAAGATCCAGTGGTGAATCACCTTCATGGCTCTAGGCAATAGCTCTGACATATAGCTGGATGCTGTTCCAGCGTCCAGCCTATGCAGGCATTTCACAGAGCTGGCTCTCTTGCTGCTTCCAGGCGCCGGAGTACCCCCCCGCAAAGCCCAATTTGGAGGATTGCCCCAAAAAAGCCATTAACGGATCCCGTGTGTGGAGGATCCCATTTTCACAGGATCTACTAACCTCAAGGATTACACAATCTCCCGTATTCTAGGACTGCTTCTCTAGCTGGATTTAGGCCATTGGGTGAGCCAACAGACAGCCGGATGGACCATTCTATGGTACCTGCCTAACCGGAGCTAGGCCCCTACCCTCTCAAGCCCCTCCCTCCCGTGGTTTTGGATCTCCGAAATCTGAGGTTGCAGAGAACACCCCATCCAGACACCCGTTTGCCAATTTGGATTTTGCATTACCCACTAACTAAACACCCCATTATTTGTGGGATAATCTAGTTCAACCCTGCTTGGGGAATATGGTACATAGCCTCCGGAGGTCAGTGGGAAGGTGGGGATGGGGTGGCCTCACTTGATTAGAACGTGGTGTATTTTCATTTTGTGCCTGAAGGTCATGTACAAGGTGCTCTTCTCCTTAATTTTTTTCCCGTGAGCTTTTTTCGAGGAGTTTAACGAGGCCTATGCGGGTACTCTTCTCCTTCATTTTTTTCTCGCGTGGTTTTTTTCGAGGAGTTTAACGAGGCCTTGAGTTTTGTTTCCGTGTTGATCAGGCTTCTTTTCTTTCTGTATTTTTCTTGGTCAGAGTATATTGCTCCAATTGGCTCTACCATTATTGCCCATTTTTCCGTGATGAAAGCCTTTGGAGGAGTGTTCCCACCATAGCCCTGGAAGATCTGGAATGGGCAATGAGGAGGGAAGGTGCGGAGAAGGAGGAGGAGTTAGATGGAACGAAACGGGGCATTTGTGAGGGCCGCTGGAAGAGGTTTCTGGGAGGAGTGGATGGGTTCATTGCGAGAAAATAAAGAGCCGAGCCCCCTAGGGAACTTTTCCTTTGCTCGGTGATGCCTGCCATATGTACCGTACTCCGGCTTCCATTGCGTTTCTGAAATGCCTCTGGGGCCATACTTTCACTCTCATGAATTAACCCCCTTATCCCGATCCCGTGTATTTTTGCCCCCTGCCCATGGAGCCTAAACCACCCCGGTGATTGGATCACCCCCAAGCACACCAGGCAACCTAAGATAGCATCTGTAGCTTTTCCCAAGTTCCAAAATCGAACCAGTAAGCGGTCTCCACACCCACCAACAAAACATTCCGCAGGACCCCACCAGTGATTCAGAAACGATCATGACCACTCACTCACGCACTCCACCGCAGCACTACATCAACAACCTCCACTTCGCACAGAAAAAAACAAACTAAATGCCCTCAGCTTCACTTTGAAATTGCAACGGCATATTTAGACATATCTCACTTCCCCTCACATGCAAGAGAACCCGCAGATTTAGCGGTCCTCGCTCCGCGATAAGTCTATCCATTCCGTAAAATAATTACGATAACTAAAGAAACAAAAAAACAAAACAAGCCAACCAAAATACTCATCCGCACTCCCTCACGATCCGCAATTGGAGCCTCCTACTCCTCTACACAACCTCCAACGGAACCCGCACCCCCTCTGTTGGCAACCTAAAATCCTCACCCCAAACCCCGCTTTCAGGCCAAGAAGCACAATTCCCACAACTCTGACATCCGTCTGCACAATCCTCTGGCCCTCCTTCTCCAGCAAAACACTCCTAAACTTTCCAATTTATGGATTGTGGATACGGATCCCTCCGCTCTGTGATCTCTACCCCCACCACCACCACCCTTCACAAACCTCAACAAACAACCAACTACCCCCGTTCAATCCCAAAACCTCGATGCCGGAAGGCATGTTCTCTCCCGATTGGCAGAGCATCGAGAGGAATTCTCGAGATATAAAGTACGCCTGGCGCAGATTTCGGTGGGGGGGGGGGCTGGTTCGTGCATCGCCAGCCTAGGTTTTTGATTGTGGAAACGGGGAGGGAGCCCCCCGCTTACGGCATGGTTTTGTAGTAGGGGTTTCGGAGAAGAAGGGATGGGTGGTGAGAGGGGTCGTGAGTGTGCCTTTGGGGTCATTGTTTGGTGG
>Ga0307510_10005984_pt1 | contig 14518 bp, 9 predicted proteins | sample 12_EM_MG_FD_207224 | JGI IMG/M metagenome (GOLD analysis project Ga0307510, IMG submission 207224) | Populus trichocarpa ectomycorrhiza microbial communities from riparian zone in the Pacific Northwest, United States - 12_EM | ecosystem: Host-associated > Plants > Roots > Unclassified | place...
CGGTGCGGCACCGACGTCCGGCATCGAAACACCAGTCCGCGTCGCGACCACCGAAGGCCCCTGCACCCGCGCCTTCCCAAACTTCCACCACCCAACCGCCGCAATCGCAGCAACAACAGCCGCAACAATGGCGGCATTACCGGCCGCCTTCAGTTGCCGCTGTCGCTTGCGCCGATCCAACTCGCGGCCGAGCGATCCGGACTGCGATAGTCCTGCCGCACTGCTTTTGAAAGTCCGCAGGTCCTCGAGCTCGGCACGACACGCATCGCAGGAGTCCAAATGAGTGCTGAAGGAGTCCATGCGGGCCGAAGGGAGTCGGCCGTTCATGTACGCGTCCAGCTCATCCTGCGAAAGATGCCGGACTCCGGATCCAACACCGCCGGATTGAGTGATCAACTTGGGCTTCGAGCCCGCTTCCTTGTCTAATACATCATCCAACACGTCAATATCGCCTCGCGTCATTTCGGAGGATGCCCCACGCCCGCAGCAGGTCGGCGAAAAATCATTTTCGCAGGTTGTCATGCGAGCGCCGTGACCCGCTTAGTGGTTCTGCAATCACAGACACCTGGATTTCGTTGCGCCGAAGCAAAAAACAGTCGTTTCCAGGCTGTTCAGTACCTGTTCAGCCATGTGTCCAGCACTGCCGTAGCCGCTGCTACTGTACGAGCCTGTCGGCCTATCCAGCGACTTCCTGTCGCCCTGATCGCTTCATTGGATTACCGGCGTCAGCGTCACGCCGATGAAGCGCATCAGCTCTTCGCCGGGCGGTATCTTCACCGGCTCCACGGCGAGCTCGAGGCGGCCTGCCGGGATTTTTACAACACCCAACTCGCGTGAGACTGCATCGCCCTTGTGCAGCGTAGGGGTCATCTCACCGGTTTCGACGCTCTGCTCGAGCGATTTCCCCGCAATACTGATTCGGAAGCGTCCACCACCAATACCCTTCGCGCGGTTATAGGTCACCGACACTTTGTAGGAGCCACTACGCCGTGCAAGCACCGGCCAGGAGATCCGTCCCTGCAGGCTGTTCCAGCCGGTCGAGCCGGCGCGCCAGTATGTTTCCGAGCCGTAGTCGACGCCGCCCGCCAATTGAGCATCGTAGATCCGATACACACTCGGTTGAGTGGCGCTGACCGGTAGGGCGCCCCCCGTCTTTACCGCGCCATCGAATGTCAGCTTTACCACTGGCGTAATGGCTTTGCGCGCTGCGGCGGGCAGTGTGATCTCGACAAAATTCGCATCCAGCCGGCGTAGGGGTAAGCGCGTGTCGCCTCCGCCGAGCAACACAGCGCGGCGCGGGTTGGATTGCAGATCGCCGACAATGAGCTTCCCGTCCGCGGGTGGATCGAACACGAAGAGATAGACCGCCTCGTCTTTCAGGGCCGATGTTCCCCAGGGCTGCACCGGAAGAGGGGTGCGTTGCGCACCGTAGATCGCCTCGCCGTTGACTTTCATCCAGCGGCCGATTCCCTCCAGAACCTGCATGTCTTCGGCCGCGAACTTGCCGCTACCCATCGGGCCGACATCGAGCAGCACGTTGCCGCCCTTTGCGGCCGCCTCCGCCAGGAGCTCAATCAACTCAGCGGGTTTCTTGTAGGACTTGTCCCACTTGTTGTATCCGTAGGATTCGTTGGTAGTCGGGATCGCTTCCCAGTAGCCCTTGCGCGGATGGAAATAGCGCGGCTTGTCGGGCGTGCCCAGGTAGTCGAAATAACTGTCGCCGGTGTATGACTGGCCGTTGCGGCTATTCAGGATAATCGCAGGCTTCAGCTCATTGGCGCGATCAAACATAGTGCGCGCGAGCTCGTAGGGCAACATTGTGCCCGTGTCCCACCAGATGATGTCTGGATCGTAGTGGGTGATGAGCTCATCCAACTGCGGCATGGCCTTTTCTCGCACGTACTGCGCGGAGCGCTCGAAATGCGCCGCCCAGGCGAGATTGCGCTTGCCGTCGGCAGTGCGCCACCAATCCCTCTGGGTCGGTTGCCAGGGAAAGTCCCAGGTGTTGTTCTGCCCACCCGGATGACTCCAGTCGTGTGACTGTGAGTAGTACACACCAAACATCAGGCCCTGTTTCCTGCACGCATCGCGCAGCTCGCCGATAACGTCGCGGCCGAAGGGTGTCGCTTTGACTACGTTGTAGTCTGTGACGCGGCTGTCCCACATCGCAAAGCCGTCGTGATGTTTGGCAGTGACCACCAGATAGCGCATGCCGGTCTCTTTGGCGATGCGCACCCACTCATCGGCGTTGAATTCGGTGGGGTTGAATACGCCAGCGACTTTCTTGCGGTACTCGGCGACCGGGATCTGCACGTCGTGCATGAGCCACTCGCCGTATGCGCCGGAGCGCCGCCCTTCATACTCACCGCCGAACGTTGAGTAGACTCCGAAGTGCAGAAACAGCCCGAACGAAGCGTCCCGCCAGCGCGCCAGGGCCGCCGCCTTCTGTGGCGGTGGGATATAGGGCTGAAATCCCGGCGGATCGGCGCTCAGCGCAGGGTGGGGAGACTCTGCGGCGTGTGTGGCCGGCGAGGTCGACAACAAGAGGGCCAAAGAAAGGACCAGTGCCGCGGCACCCGGCCGGCACATAGCGCGTCTGTTCTGCATCTGATGTCCCATCCATAGATTGTTGGCCGTGACCGTCTGGGCAGGTGGTACGCTGTCATGGGCCAATAGACTCGAGGACAGCGCGAGTGATGTTCGAACTCAGCCAGCTCCGTTGCTTTGTGGCAGCAGCCGAGGAACTGCATTTTGGCCGGGCGGCGGCGCGGCTGAACATGACACAGCCGCCGCTGAGCCGGCAGATCCAACTGCTGGAACGGGCGGTGGGGGTGACGCTGCTGGAGCGGACGAGCCGCACTGTTCGGGTAACGCCTGCCGGACGCGCGTTTCTGATCGAAGCGCGCCGGATTTTGAAGCTGAGCGAGAGTGCTGCCTTGCAGGCCTGGAGGATCGCCACCGGCAAGGGCGGCAGCCTCTCCATCGGTTTTACGGCGGCTTCGGGGTACAACTTCCTCCCCAAGCTGATCCGGTTGATGCGCGCGCAGATGCCGAGCGTGGATCTGGCATTGAAGGAGATGGTGAGCGGCGAGCAGATTGAAGGGCTGTTGAGTGGCCGGATCGACTTCGGCCTGTTTCGTCCGCCGATTGACCGGCGAGAGCTCGCCGCCTTGCGCATCCTGGAGGAACCGCTCGTCGCTGCGATCGGCCCGAACGACCCGCGGGCGAAGAAACCTTCGCTGCGGCTGGAGGATTTCGACAAGAAGCCCTTCATCACGTATTCGACCGACGGGGCGCGTTATTTCCATGAGCTCGTCACGGGTCTACTCAACAGGGCACAGGTTGACCCTGCCAACGTGCAATACATGACCCAGATCCATTCGATACTGGCGCTGGTCAGCGCGGGCCTGGGGGCCGCCATCGTACCGGCAGCGGCCCAGAGTCTGCATTTTGACGGTGTCACCTTCCGCGCCATCGAGACCGAACCGGAATGCCCCGTCGAGTTGTATCTGGCCTGGCGCAAAGACAGCGACAACGCGGTCCTGGGTCAATTTCTGGAGCTCGTCAAATCCACTGCAGCGAAAACGGCCCTGATGTGAGTATCACGTGGCATGCCGTTCCGACTGGATGAGGCCGCGGATGTAGCCGAACGCGAACGCGAAATTCTGCATTTCCGCGGCCGGTACGTCGCCCGACACACGCGGGGCGTGATCCGGCATCAACAGGCCGCTGTAGCCTGTTTCACGATAGACCTTGATGGCTTTGACGAAATCGACCGCGCCTTCATCCGGAAATACCTCCATGAAGTCATTGCGATGGCCGCGGATGTTGCGGAAATGCACATTGAAGATCTTGTTGCGCTCACCGAAATAGCGGATCACGTCGAAAATCTGGGTGCCCGGGTCCGCGAGATCCTCGGAAACTGTCCCCTGGCAGAAGTTGAGTCCGTGATAGGGGCTTGCCTGAATGGTGATGAACTTCTTCAGTCCCTCCACGGTACCCAGGACACGATCGACGCCGCGATAGCCTTCGGGAGGCATGCCCGGGTCCTGAGGGTGGCAGGCGAGGCGCACCTTGTACTCGTTCGCCACCGGAACCACGCGCTCCAGAAAATAGGTGATGCGTTCCCAGAATGCGTCGGCGTTCACGACTCCGGCGCGCGTCAGGGGTTGGTTGGCAGGCGCGTCTTTGAGTCGCCAGGTTGAGTAGAGCGCATCGCCTCTACCCGGTGTCGTTCCGCTGCGCACGACACCCAGAATGCTCATGTTGTATTTGAGTGTAGGTACTCCCGCGGCGGCGCAGGCGCGGATGTGATTCTGGAAAGCCTCTATATCGCGGTCACGCTCGGGACTGCGTGCGAGCATGATCGACGGATGCGGCTCATCATCTATGAGCGAGGACGTGAGCAGTACGCTGTCAGTCAGATCGAGTTTCAGCCCGTGTTTCTCGACCCTCTCCCGCAGCTCCATCATCTCGTCGGCCGTTGCGAAAATACGTGCAGGGTCCTTGATGGTCGCCGCCGCGCTGATGCCCTCCACGCCGTAGCGCGCCAGGTAGGCCAGATTCGCGTCGGTCGCCTGGTGAATCTGATGGCCGAGCCGCGCTTTGAGGGGCGCAGATCCGCGCTGCGCTGTGCCGTTTGCGGAAGTTGTGCCCGGCGCCGGCTGCGCTACCTGCGCAGTCAGGGCAACGGCGCTCGCGCCCGACAGAGAGAAAAATGTACGGCGATCCATGACAGTTCCTTGCTTCACAGGCTCACGTGTATGCCCAGCCGGTAAAAACGCCCGAGCGGGTCGTAATTCTGACCGAGCCCCGAGTACGGCGGCGGCAGAACGTTGAAGACATCCGTTACGTTCAAGTACAACGAAACGACTCCGCCCCCCACCGGCAGATCGTAGCTGATGTTGGTGTCGATAGGTGTTTGGCCCCCGATCTTCAGTTGGGGCAGATCGGTCGCCGCCGAAGTCTTGTCGTAGTATCCCCAGCCGCTGTAGCGTGCCTGGATGAACCAGGACCAGGGTGCGTTCGAATAGGTCATCTGCGCGGTCCAGCGCAAGGTCGGATGGTCGAGCTCGCCTGCGAGATTCACCGTGGCCACGCCCAGCGTGTCGGTTTCGAATTTGGATACGTAGTTGACCAGGCCGCGGAATGTGACATCGCCATGCAGCCAGGGAGTCATCCTATTCAACGCAAAGCGGTAACTGGTTTCGACGTCGACACCGGTCGACAACAGCGACTGGACATTCTGCGGAGAATTGTTCACGGCGAACAGGTTGCCCGCGGGGTCGCGCAGAATGTCCGCACAGTCCGCCGCGTTGCCGAGACTGCACTGCTTGACGATATCCTGCGCGGCGATGGAGACAATCGCGTCCGCGATCGAGATATGGTAACCGTCCACCGACGTTTGCCAACCCGGTAACCACTCCGGTTGATAGACGATACCGACCGTGGTCGTGTCACCGATTTCCGGTTTGAGTTTCGGGTTGCCGGCGGTGTAGACGAGGGTCTGCGCGTTCACCACCGTCGGACCCGTGGGATAGTCGATGATGCTGGAGTGGTTAGCCACCGCGCCGGAATAGAGCTCCGTCAGATTCGGTGCCCGCTCGTCGCGCGAACGGGTGGCGCGGACCCTGAATTCATCCGTGAGGCTCCAGGAAAGAGCCGCCTTCCAGGTGATGGCATGCCCGGAGGTGCTGTAGTTCGTGAAACGCGCGGCACCGTTGAAATCGAGGCTCTTCATGAGGAACAGGTTCTGGACGAGCGGCGCGACCGTCTCCACGTATCCCTCCGTCGCGCTGTAGGAGCCGCTCGACGGCTGGTAATTGCCGACACGGAAGGGTCCGGGAACATTGGATGCCGTGTTGAGGGCCAAGCCGCTCGCGGCAACCGTTTGTACGAGAGATTCCTTGCGCCACTCGGCACCCGTTGCGATGGACACGGGTCCCGCCCAGATCGAGAACGGCTCGCCGCTGAAGTTGATTGCAGCGTTGTCCTGCTTCACGTGCGCGTGCAGCCAGTCCGTGCCGGTGAGATAGTTCAGTTGCGCCTCGGTGACCGTGTTGACACCTGTGCCGTCGGTGGGTGCGGCGATACCAGCATTACCCATCACGTTGAAAGGAAGGCAGCCGTTGCCGGGTTGGGTCAGCGTCGACCGGCACACGATCTGGCCGGTGGCCGGATTCGTTACCGCATCCGCCGCGAGCGTCATATTGTTGAGATTCTCGTCATTGAGCGCGGTCGTGTGGATCAGATTCTCGCCGTGCTCGAAATGAGCATCCCAGGTCCAGCCCGCCAGGTGTCCATCGAGACCTGCCACGATGCGGTTGGTCTGGTTGAGATTCTTGATCCAGGTGCGCGGCAGGTCGGCGAAGTATTTATTCAGGGTGAGTGCGGTCACCCCCTTCGCCGCCATCGCTGCGCTGAGCGCCGGCGACAGGTAGGGATTGTCGGCCTTGATGGTGAGGGCGGTGGCACCGAGATTCTGATCGTACGAGCCGATCTGATACTGGTAGTTCGCGGTGCCGTAGCTCCCCTCGAGATATCCCGTCAGCGCGTTGTTGAATTCCCAACTCGCCCGGGCGAAATAGACACCGCGATCCTCCGGCACTGCCAGGGGCAGGAACTGCGGCCTGATGCCATCGCCGCCGACCATGGTGGTGCTGCTGACCAGCGAGCCGTAGTTGAAAGGTATCGGGTTGCCGTCATTGTCGAAGGTCGTTCCCTTGAAGGCGCCCGGCGAAGAGATGATGCCGGTGAAATTAGCCTGGGAGGACCGGACGTTGCAGGAGAAGGTACGCGCCGTTGCTCCGCCTGGATTGTTGATTGCTGCGCAGCTCTGCTGTCCAAGAGGGCGGTCCAGCAGGGAGTAGACGCCCGCGCTCCTGTAGTGTTCGCCGCTCAACAACAGGTGCCCGTGGCTGCCGAAATCAGTCCCGTAGGCCAGGGAGAACTGTGACTCGGCGTCATCGCCAAAGGTGGAGACGCCGCCCTGCGCCGTAGCTTTGAAGCCTTTGAAATTCCTGTCGAGAATGAAATTGACGACACCACTGACGGCATCCGACCCGTATGCGGCGGAGGCGCCGCCGGTGACAATTTCCACTCGCTGCACCAGCGCGGTTGGGAAGATGCTGATGTCGACGTTGCCGGTGGCCGTGGTCGGCACAAAGCGCTTGCCGTCGAGCAGTACCAGCGTGTTGTTGGCACCGAGATTGCGCAGATTCAGAAAGCTCCCGCCGGAACCCGCCGAGCCCGTCGCTCCGCGTGGCCCTGTGGAGAAGGCCAGAACGGGCAACTGTCGCAAGGCATCCACTGGGCCGCCCGGATTCGCCGCGGCCAGTTGATCGGCGCCCAACGAAGTCAGGGGTGTTGGTGCATCGAATCCGGCGCGCGCGATCCGTGAGCCGGTTACCGTCACCTCGGCGAGCGGGTCGGAACCAGGCTCTTTCCCAGTGTCGGCGGCAACAGGTGCCGGACTTTGCCCGTAGGCATTCAGCATGGCGCAGGTACTCAACCCGAATACGGAGAATCCTGCGAGCAGATAGCGATTCATCAACCCCCCCCGAGTACGCCGTGCGTGCCGGCATCAATTGTCTGTGTTGATGCTAGTGGGGTGTTGAGTACAGGTCCAAGTCAAAGGCGGTATCGACCGATCCACGTCTTGGTTTGATTATTGTTGTGAGCGGGCCGTTGTGTGGGCGCCCGCCAGGGCCAGGCGTTTGATCGGGCCCACGATCCCCACGAAGCTGAGCAGCGCCACGACCGAGTGCGCGAACACAAACAGCAGCGCCGCGTCGAAGGATGCGGTCGCGGTTACGATGTATCCGATGATGATGGGCGTGGCAATTCCGGCTGCATTGCCGAACGTGTTGAAAATGCTACCTGACAACCCTGTCACTTCGCGGGGTGCGACATCGGACAGCACGGCCCAGCCGAGGGAGGCGACCCCTTTACCGAAGAACGCGATCGACATGAATGTCAGCACCAACACCTGTGAAGTGGTGAAGTTGCACAGCAGGATCGTCCCGGAAATCAGCAAGCCGACTACGATCGGCAGCTTACGGGCCCAGGTGAGCGATACCCGGCGTTTGAGCAGCAGGTCGGAGACGATACCGCCCAGGATGCCGCCCACCCAGCCGCACAGCGCCGGTCCGGCGGACGCGAATCCGGCCTCCATGATCGACAGGCCGCGCGCTTTCACGAGGTAGACCGGAAACCAGGTGGCATAGAAGTAGGTGAGGGCGGTGATGCAGTATTGCGACAGATAGATGCCGAGCAGCATCCGGTTGGTCAGAAGCTGGGACAGGGTTTCCCAACGGATCGGTACTCGCGGCTGCGCGGCCGACGCCTTATCCAGGTGCACCAGGGCTCCACCGCTCTCGATGTAGCTGAATTCGGCCTGGCTGATGCGCTTGTGACGGGTGGGGGCGTCGACGACAGCCGCGAAGAGAGCGGCTGCCGCGAGTCCCAGCGCGCCCATCGTTGTAAAGACATAACGCCAGCCGTAGGTTTGTGTCAGCCAACCCATCAGCGGCGCGAACGCCACGAGTGAAAAGTATTGGGCCGAATTGAAAATGGCGCTCGCGGTGCCCCGTTCGGAGTTGGGAAACCAGTTTGCCACGATGCGCGCATTGGCCGGAAATGAAGGCGCTTCCGCGATCCCCAGCAGGAAACGCAACATGAACAGCCCGCCGATCACGGGTACGAGCGATGTCAATCCAACGCAGGCCTGGGCAGCGGTGAACAGTGACCACAGGACGATCGACCACAAATACACTCTTTTTGAGCCGAAGCGGTCGAGCAACGCGCCGCCGGGGATCTGCGCGATGACGTAAGCCCAGGCGAAGGCGGAGAAGAGATAACCCATCTGTACGGAGGAAATCTGCAACTGGTCCGCCAGCGGCGCGCCGGCGATGGAAAGTGTTGCCCGGCTGGCATAGTTGATGGTGGTGAGAAGGAAGATGGCAGCGATGATCCGGAACCGAACGTGGCTCGCCGCCGGCTCTCTTGCAATCGCGGCGCTCATCCCGGCTGACGGGACGCGCGCTTTTCAATCAATGATTGCAATTCGGTGCGCTCGCTCTGAGTCAGGTCGGTGAGCGGCGGACGTACCGGTCCGGCGCAGCGGCCGATGGCCGTCATGCCGGCCTTGACGATCGAAACGGCATAGCCCCGGTCGCGGTTGCGGATGGCGATATAGGGGAGTACGAACTCGTTGAGCTCCCGGATGACGGTGTTGTGATCGCGCGCGCGTACGGCGCGATAGAAGCTCAGAGCCCAGTCCGGCAGAAAATTGAATATCGCCGATGAATAGGTGGAGACACCCATTTCAAGATAGGGCATGGCATAGGTCTCGGCCGTGGGCAATCCGCCGATGTACGTCAGGCGAGTGCCCATCCGCGCGTACACGCGCATCATGAGCTCGATATCCCCGACTCCGTCCTTGAAGCCCACGAGGTTGGGACACTCATCACACAAGACAGACAGTGTTTGCTCGCTGACGATCGAGTTATCGCGGTTGTAGACGATCACACCGAGAGAAGTGGCCGCGCACACGGTCCTGATGTGCGTGGCCAGTCCCGCCTGTGACGGGGTCATCAGGTACGGCGGGAGCAGCAGAATGCCGTCAGCGCCAGCGCGTTCTGCGGAGCGAGCCATTTCCACTGCGATGGCGGTGCCATATCCGCAGCCCGCGATGACGGGAACGCGTCCACGCGTCTCAGCTACTGCCGCGCGACAGACCGTTTCGACTTCGGCCGGCGTCAGCGCAAAAAATTCGCCGGTGCCACCGGCAGCGAACAGCCCGGCGACGCCATGTTGCAATAGCCAGTCGCAATGTTCGCGGTAGCGGGCCTCATCGAAGCTCAGATCGGCGCGGAAATGGGTTACCGGAAAGGAAAGCAGGCCTCCGCTGATGGTTTTCGCCATCTGCGCGGGCGTTGAGTTGCTCATGATCGGCTGTGTCCTGGTTCGCCTGCAGTCCATGATAACAGCGGGCGGCAGGCGATCTGCCTCAAAGGTTCAATCGGTCGATGCCCGATTTGAATCGATTGGACGCGCGTCGCTGCATCTCCTAACATCCTGGCGATGAATACGTCCGCACAGTACGGCGGGACACCGCGCATCGTGAACATGCGGGTGGTCCCCGTTGCCGGCCAGGACAGTATGCTACTGAACCTCAGTGGCGCACACGGTCCCTATTTCACCCGCAACGTCGTCATTCTGACTGACAATGCCGGCCGGCAGGGGATCGGCGAGGTGCCCGGGGGCGAGCTCATCCGTCGGACGCTGGAAGATGCCGAGCAGCTCGTCATCGGTCAAAGCATCGGCACGTATCGGCAAGTGTTGAGTCATGTAGCCGGAAATTTCGCGCAGCGGGACGCTGCTGGGCGCGGCCAGCAGACCTTCGATCAACGCATCAGCGTTCATGTGGTGACGGCGCTCGAAGCGGCGCTGCTGGACCTGCTCGGCCAATTCCTCGAAGTACCGGTGGCGGCGCTGCTGGGAGACGGCTTGCAACGCGATGCCGTGCAGGTGTTAGGTTATCTGTTCTACATCGCCGATCGCCGCAAAACGGCTCTGGAGTATCGCAGCGATCCGGGTGCTGCCGACGAGTGGCTGCGGCTGCGCGATGAGGTAGCTTTGACGCCGGAAGCGATTGTGCGCCTTGCCGAGGCGGCGCAGGCGCGCTATGGCTTCAACGACTTCAAGTTGAAGGGCGGCGTGTTCAGCGGCGAGATCGAGATGGAGGCAGTCATGGCGCTCGCGGAGCGCTTTCCCAATGCCCGTATCACGCTGGATCCGAATGGCGCTTGGGTCTTGGAACAGGCAGTCAGGCTGTGTCGTGGCAAGCGCCACGTCCTCGCTTATGCCGAGGATCCCTGCGGTGCGCAGAACGGTTATTCGGGTCGCGAGATACTGGCCGAGTTCCGGCGCGCTACCGGATTGCCGACGGCGACGAACATGATCGCGACCGACTGGCGCCAGTTGGGTCACGCCATCCAGTTGAATTCGATTGACATCCCGTTGGCCGATCCGCACTTCTGGACCCTGGGCGGCGCAGTGCGCGTCGCGCAGATGTGCAGCGACTGGGGCCTGACGTGGGGCTCGCATTCCAACAATCACTTTGACATCTCGCTGGCGATGTTCACGCACGTGGCCGCCGCCGCACCGGGTCGCGTCACGGCGATCGATACGCATTGGATCTGGCAGGACGGCCAGCGACTGACTCGTGAGCCGCTGAAGATCGAAGCAGGTCTGTTGCAAGTGCCGCAACGGCCGGGCCTCGGTATCGAGATCGATCTCGAGCAGATCGAGAAGGCGCACGCACTCTACAACGGCTTGTCGCTCGGCGCGCGCGACGACGCGGCAGCGATGCAGTACATGGTGCCGGGCTGGACGTTCGATCCGAAACGACCGTGCCTCGTGCGCGAATGAGTGCGGGTGCTCGCTACGACGATCACAGGAAGTCGCCGCCAGCCTGAAGGTTAGAACGCGCTTCGTGCATTACACGGAGGTATTGACGTCTTCCTCGCTGATTACCTGATACAGATACAAAACGCAGCCACGGCAGATCATGGCCCTGGGGGAGGAAATCATCCCTTCGGTCTCGCGAGGGTCTTTGCCGCAGAAAGCGCAGACGTACGGAATCTCATCAGAGGCCGCTGCTTTAGGGTCGAAGCGGCTCAACTTGGGGGCATCCGGGTTGTCGGTCTCGATGATGTGCATCTCGACCTTGTCGCCGACGGATAGATCCATCGTCAGCCAATGAGCGTCAGCCGGCGGTTGGCTTTCAGGTAGGACGTCGCCACTGACGCGCAGCCAGGTTTTCTCGAGCCCAGGGATCGTGGCTACGGTGGCCTCTATGCACTCGGCAGATTTTAACCCTGCGGTCGTCCGCCGCTCGCCATTTATGAGCACTTCAACGCAGAGCATCGATCCGACTCCAGTCAATCCCGCCGCCACACCAACGCCCGTGTATCCAGCACAAACGCATTTTCATGTCCCTCATACTTTTCCTCATCCCCCTGCCTGAAGGAGATAAATCCACCCGACACGCGAATCTCATTCACCAATAGAATGGCGCGGTGTCGGTTTATCCACCCCGGCGGCTCGCCGCGAGTAGCCACCTTTCGCATTTGAAACGTGTCCGTATTCAACACGAACACGGGAGTCGTGCCGAATTGACGCTTATCGGGATATGAGAGCGCTCCAATAATCCATATCTCATTGCCAATCAACGTGGCGGTATGAAAGTCGGTGCACGGAAAAACCGACTCCGGGTATCCGAAGATACGGATGGTTCCATCGGGCTCATGCACAAACACGTCGTTGTAAATGCAGAAGTCCTCGTCGTAATGATCTTCGTGCTCGCCGCCGATCTGAATGTTCCGCCCGTCAGGAAGGGTCGTCAGCGATTGACCGTAACGCTCGGCGCACCAGACCGGACGCAAAATATCAACTTGCAACGTACTGCATCGATCTGCGCCCTGGTAGGCATTGAGTCCCGACCGAATCATCGCGTGCCAGAATGGCTCGTGAATCTCCTCGGGGTTGCTCGTGCCAAACCTGCGCCCATGGCCTGCTTTGAACTCTTCGGCAGTCACATTCCGCAGTGGCTCGTTGGATTGAGGCTGGAGGTTCAGCAAGGCGCGCGTGGCCGAGAAGTTCAGCTCCCGGGGGTCTGCGCCCGCGGCAAGAAGCACTCGCGCAATATCTGCGCGGCCACAGTTGGACAGCGCGGTCTGATCATGCGACCGCCTGCGGTCAACGGTTGCGCCATGGGCCAGCAGCAGTTCGACGACGTCGACGCGGCTTCCTTCGGCTGCAGCCATCAAGGGCGTCTCGCCGAATTCATCAGTCTGCTCAATGTCGATCCCCAGGCTCAGCAGCCAGCGCAGCATCGCCACTTGATGACCAGGGAGCGTGTAGAAAAGGCTCGGCTGCGAGCAACGCCCGACCGCGTTACGGTCGGCGCCTTTCTCCAGCAACAACCTCGCTTTCTCGAGGTCGCCGCATTGAATTGCGACCAACCACGCGGTGCGCTCCCAATAGTCCCGGCCTTCCAACTCGGCACCCTGCGCGATCTCATGCTCAACGTCGGCCACAGTGCCCAATGCAACAGCTTTGATCAGTGGTGTCCAACTCAACAAGGACTCGTCGGCGCCAGCTTCCAGGAGGAATTGGATGGCGTCGAATCGACCCTTCCGCGATAACACGCGAAGCACGGACTCGTCGTAACTCGTCACGGTGTCCATGCATGCACCGTGGGCTACCAGCAAACCCAGTAGCTCTATGAGTCGTGCATCGCGATACACATCGCGGCCGAATAAGGCGTCGATGAGCACGTCATAAGTGTCGCGTTCGTACTGAACAGGTGCGCCCGCTTCAATGAGAGCGGCAACAACTTCCGGATCCCCAGCGCGAACTGCTAACGCAAGTACGGGATTACCAGATTCGTAGGACTTTCTGCTTTCTTGATGAACGCTTGCGCCAGCCGCGAGTAGAAGTCTGACAGTCTCAACGTCAGCGCTACTAACGGCGTACATGAGAGGCGTCCGCCCCTCAGAGTCAAAACGATTGATCTCGGAGGCGCCCGCTTGCGCGAGCAATTCCCGCATTCGGGAAACGTCGCCGCACTGGGCGGCACGATGAAGCTCGTCCATGTGCGTAAGTGCGGCGGTCGACCGCGAAATCAGGAGCAGTAGAGATTAATGGTAGCGGGGGTAGGATTTGAACCTACGACCTTCGGGTTATGAGCCCGACGAGCTGCCAGACTGCTCCACCCCGCACCAGGAGAGCCGCTCATTGTACAAGCGTCGCTCTGATGCAGCAACCCCCGTGGCAGCGAGAGTTCGGGATTCCGGTGAGCCCTCAGCACTCAGCAACCGATAAAGCGCCTCCGGATTCACCGGCTTGATCAAATGATGGTCAAACCCGGCGCGCCGTGACCGCTCGAGCGCGTCCGGTGTCCCATACCCCGTCAACGCGACGAGCAGAACACGCTGAGCATTACCCTCAGCGCGGAAGCGCCGCGCGATCTCATAGCCGTCGAGGCCGGGCAGGCCAACGTCGATGAAGGCGACGTCGGGTGACTCGGCATGCAGGAGCTGCAGCCCGGTAAAGCCTTCCTCCGCCTCGATCACCTGATGCCCATCGAGCTCCAGCATCATCCGAAACATCTCGCGAGCATCGCGATTATCTTCAATGATCAGTACGCGTCGCTGGCAGGAGCGCGCGCGAGGCGCGTCGCCTGCGGTGCCCGGAGCGCCGAGGGCGGCGACTTTGGGCAGGCGGACTGTGAACAAACTGCCGCAGTTTGCACCGTCGCTGGACACCGATACGGATCCGTTGTGGAGCTCAACGAGGCGGCGAACGAGGGTGAGGCCGATGCCGAGGCCTCCTTGTGAGCGATCGAGCGTGCGCTCGCCCTGGACGAACAGGTCGAAGATGTGCGGAAGTAAATCAGGCGTGATTCCGAAGCCGTCGTCCTGAACGCGCAGAACGGCTTCTGCGCCCTCAA
>Ga0307510_10005985_pt1 | contig 14517 bp, 18 predicted proteins | sample 12_EM_MG_FD_207224 | JGI IMG/M metagenome (GOLD analysis project Ga0307510, IMG submission 207224) | Populus trichocarpa ectomycorrhiza microbial communities from riparian zone in the Pacific Northwest, United States - 12_EM | ecosystem: Host-associated > Plants > Roots > Unclassified | place...
ATGTGCCTTTGATGACTGAGGCAGGTTTCCCACCTGGTAGGGCAGAGAGAGCTAGGTAGGCTTGTGTGCGTCGGGGTCCGTTGTGCCATCTGGCTTACAAGGCCGAGATGGCGCGCTCCTTGGCTAATTCGAATTGGTAGACCAGGGCTTGTGGCTCCCGGTGGTTCGGAGGGAAAGGGTTGGCGGCATTGGCCTAGGCGAGCCCGAGGTAATGCTTCGGCCCTGGGGGAGGGCTTGGGTGGGTACCATTCGAGGTGTATTCTGGTTTGTCTAAAAATGGAGAAAATTTGTGTCAGTGTGTTGCTAAATTCTCGAGAGAAGAACTGGCCCGCATGGGGGTGGAGGTTCATGATCGCTTAAATGGCTGCTGGGTTTGGAGAGAGGATCGTGATTGTGTGGGTCGGGTGGTGGATGAGGTGGTCTTGAGCGAGTCGGGCACCTGATACTAGGGTGCTTAAGTCTGCGTCGAAGGCCATGGCTGTGATGCCTAGGCCTCGGACTCCCTAGGCGGTTTCATGGCCACTGGCGAAGGCAACCACCGCAGACGGCTGGTTGAAGGTTGCCTTCTTGGCTCCAGTTTGACTTGTAGCCGCACATAAAGATGGTGAGGTGGTCGGCTTCAGACATCTGGTTGAGGACGGTGTTGAACCATAATTTGCGTTCGTTGCCGTGGAGGACTCGGTGGTTGGAGGAGAACATGGGGGAGGAGAAGACTAGGGCCCATACCTCAAAAGGATAAAACTTCTGCGGAAGTCAGTGGCCCCGAGTACTACTGTGGGATATACTAGGATTGCGAGGTAGTCAGATAGCTCACGCATAGAGTAGTAACGGTAGTATTGTTTTGTATTTAGCTACTGCGCCGACATTAAATACGACATAAATTCTTAAAGAAAAAAAAAGACTAAGGCTCATAGTGAGGCTGCAAGAAGGTCAATGTGAGGGGCGTTGAGGAGGTCAGCTGTAAGTGAGAGTAGGTTAGAGGGGTGAGGGCAATGCAGTGGGAGAATAGGAAGTGGGACTAGGCCGTTTCTCGGAGGGCCCTAGGGCCCTGGTACGCATGCCTTGAGTTGTGAGTTCAAGGGAAGGTGGTACAGGTGGAGGGCTGCGTTTTTAATGAGAAGGCAGAGTCGGAGGTCGATAGGGAGAATGCCCATCAGTTGGTGGAGCAGTTCTGTTACTGAAGGCGCTGGAGATGTGTCGGAAGGTTGCATTTTGGGCCTTGCAGAGTTGGTCTAGGAGACCTGCTTGGCCTGAAAACCAGACCAGAGCTGCGTATGTTAGTGTGGGAAGGATAACCGCGTTGTATACCATTCTCCAGCTTGCCCAGTCCAGCCCTTGGACAGAGTTGCCGAGAAGTTGGAGGGCTTGAAGGGTGGAGGATATGTGGAGGCTTTATGTTTGGATAGGGCTACATGCTTTGCACGGGGCATTCTGGAGGGATCGGACAAGGGGGCATGGGAAGGGGAGGGGGAGGGGGAGAGGGTATTGGACATGTCGGCATCGGAATCCGTGTCCGATGCCTCTTTGCGGGTGCGTTTTCCAAGCGCAGAGCCTGGCCCGCTGGAATTACCGACGGGAGCCGCAGCTCTACCTCTGGCTTTGTTTTTTCGGCGGTATTGGTTTGACCATAGTAAGATGTCATTGTCATTCTCGGTCTGAACTTTGGTCTTAAGTTGTTTCAAAACGAGCTATGCGCCATTCACCGACCGCTTTGTCAATATGTGGTTGCAATTCCTGGTGGGCATCTGCAATGACATTGGTGTTGCCGGAACTGGCGGTCCTGGGAGGCAGTTCGGATGTGGGTTCGTGCCAGGGCGGCCCTGAGATCGGAGAAAGCCGAGTGAAACCAGGGGGTTTGATAGAGCTGGTTGCATGGTCGGAAGGGAGAGAGAGGAGTATTTTTAAGCCATTTTCGATGACCTCGACATGAGTCTTTGCTAAGGCAAACCACTCTTCACTGATTATGGGGAGGTGGTTTTGGATTACCCTTCTGCTTGAGATGAAGGCTGGTGGGGTGGCATTTGGATCGAACTGAAGTCAGCCATGGGCGTAGGCTCGTTGGGGTCTAGCTCTCGCTATCAGTGGTGGGCGGGCTTATCTGGGGGGAAACAGTGGACATAGTGCGGTGATACCTTTCCTTTGTGGGCGAGCCAGCTGCAGGGGTGGGTGGTTAGGGTTCGGCGTAAGGTCATTATCAAAAGTGGTTCCACCATCAATAAGCTAGCCATAAGAACGTCAAGAAGAGACAAATTAGTAGTAGTAGTGTCGAGATAAGAAGGCAACGAGACTTCTGAGTTGTTCAGAAGTCTGCGACGTTAGTATAGAGGCACCATCTGTATTCACGGTGAGGATTGGGATCTTGAATATGTCCAAGTCATAAAGATAAACGGGCCAAGTTGTTGACGACGCAATTGTGCCGTGATACGAGTTTGAAAGCTATGGGACAAACTACCAATTGATTCACCAATAAGGAGGGCCAGTTGCGCGCTCTCCGAAGTAGTACAGTAGGGCAAGAAGCGAGCTTAAACGCAATACAGTCCGAGTCACGGTGGATCGACACTGACCATAATACAATGGCAATTCAAATTGTGTAAAATTGAGGGCTGACCACGTGGACCGCCACTGCAAAGACGCGTGGCGCTGGCGATAAGTTTAGGACGTTTGTTTCTTTCACCTGGGTGGTCATCCACCCGTCTCATTGTCCTTTGCTCTCCGTCAGCGCGCAGCGCGCCCACCCATCATTCTCTCCGTCACGACATCTCCCATCTCACGACCTTCCATATTCTTTTTTCTTTTTTCTCTTTTGAAGACTACGAGCGCCGATGTCGGCCCCGCATAAAGCTGTGCCTCTCGTGGCGCCAGGACACACGCGCCCCGTCACCCACCTTTCTTTTTCACCTCTTCTGGACGATGGAACGTACCTGCTCATATCCAGCTGCAAGGACGGGAACCCAATGCTGCGCGAATGGACCGGCGATTGGATCGGCACCTTTGTCGGACACAAAGGCGCGGTTTGGAGCACCAAACTCAGCCCCGATGGGTCGCGCGCGGCGTCGGGCAGTGCGGATTTCACAGCGTGCGTTTTGATATGTATGCGTCCTGGAGGGTGTGTGCGGTCGCACTGACGGACCTTACAGTAAGATTTGGGATACCTACAGCGGAAAGCCACTGCATTCGTTCCCGCATAATCATATCGTTCGCAGTGTCGCGATCTCTCCATCGGCCTCGCATCTGCTTACCGGTGGACAAGAAAAGAAGGTTCGCATATTTGACATGGGGAGACCAGATGCGGAGCCAGTTGTCCTATCCGAGGGCAATGGGCTATCGCACGACGGCACGGTCAAGAGCGTCGTATGGCTTGACGAGAATACCGGTGTGAGTGGGGGTGAGGACGGGGTCATCAAGTGAGTGTTACTTCTTACTATGGGATTTCTGTGTGGCTGAGAAACGGATCCGTGCGATGAGGTGGTGGGATCTACGCACGGGCGCAGTAACGAAAAAGCTACCGTTTGAAAACCCGATCAGCTCAATGGAACTTTCCTCGAAAACACAGCGACTCGTGGTGACGTCTGGAAAGACCGTGGCATTCATCCCCGTACTGTCCGCCGAGACTCGCGTGCCCACTCATAGCTTGAACTTACATTATGCACCATCGTCCGCGTCGGTCCACCCAGTTCTGGCGGATCGATTCGTGACAGGGAGCACGAGTGACGAATGGGTCCGCGTCCACAGGATTAATGGCGAGGAAATTGAGGTCCACAAAGGCCACCACGGACCTGTGCACTGTGTTGAATACAGCCCAGATGGAGAGGTATATGCTAGTGGGAGCGGTGCGTACAATCGTGACCATCTGGTTGGTCGCTCACGTTCGACTGACGATTCCTCTCCCATGTCTCTCGCCACGTCACTGCCTATCAGAGGATGGTACGTTGTCCCTCATTCCTCTTGAGTGTTTCGTTCGTGCCTACAGTTGCCTACTTAGGCACCATCCGATTGTGGCAGACCACACCAGGGAAGACATACGGGCTTTGGCAAGGAAATCCCTCCAACGGAAGCTAGATAGAGCAGACTACTCATTCATATTGGGGTCGGTTGATTCGTGTGGCGACACATCGCCTTTATCTTTGTTCCTGAAGTTATATGATCGTAATTCGATTGCTCATAAGCCACCAACTACTCAGAGATGCGACCGCGCACTCAAGAAGTCCCAGTCACCGTAGAGTGCAGTTCGGATCATTTGGTATTCTTTGATGAAACTCGCAATCCCTTTACCCTGCCACCAGTACCACTGTAGTGTTCTGTGCTTGAAGGGTAGGCGGTTGGCTGTTCAGGTCGCCGGTCGCCGGTCCGACAGCTCCGATCAGTCCCCATATGGAGTTTGCTAAATATGTGAATGCCTGTGGGATCCGTGATTCGGACCATGCATTAAGTCCCTCCGCTTGATCCGGTATGGCGTCCGAAAGTGCTCTGGGCATCGTCTAGCACGACCTACTTGGACCTAGTTGACTGGTAACAGGTTTGCCGGACACAGGTACACTTCGGCCCTCAGCCACAATTTTCCAGCTCCGTCCGGTCCGGGGAAACAAAGGTGGCTTACGCCATGCCGAGCGAAGGACAATAAATGACCTGTGATTGTGAAGCGCGGCCCAATTTATTAGATTGGGCGAACGTGGTTTCGGAGCAATGCAGCGCAATTCGAATCTTGTTCTCCATCCACCACCAAAGCAACATTAACGTAATTTCCACATACACGATGACCACCACCACTACCACTTTGCCTCTGAGCCCGACACGGAGCCTACGACACTCGGTCCCACCACCACCGTCGCCAATGGCGAATCAGCCGTCGCTCACCTATCACACCTCTCTGCTACCCCGATCAATCCCGACACCGGCGCTACTGGACTCAGCCCTTGGTGGCGCACACTATAATACTTCGGGCGTCGAGTCTGTCAATGACCGCAGACTCTCGATGCACAGGCACTCGCATTCCGCGAACGATACTCCCAATAGTCCGGGGCGCCGTCAGAGCGTCCTCCCTGCGATACCCAACCCGTTACACCTTGTCGTCCTCGACGACCTTAAAGACGTGCGTCGTTACTTTATTCTCTTTTGAACAATTGGGACGCTGATGTTTATTGTATTCTGATTACGGGCGTAGATGTACGAAGGTTTGGCCACAAAGGAAACGTTACAAAAACGATGGCGAAAGGACGCAGAGTATGAGGTGCGCTGTCCCATCCAATCTTTCCTCCCCATCCCTCCTCCCTACCCGGTTCATCGGGAAATTCTAACTCGACGATTGAATGTAGGACCCCTTCACGAAGTGTAAAGGCCTGCATGAGATTGCGCCACAGGTGAATAGTCCTCTCCATTTCCCTCTTAGGGCACCCTTATTAACATCGCGTTGTAGTGGTATTCTCTGGTACGTGCCCATTAACCCTATCCGCCGAGACGTTGCGCCCGGAACTGACTTCCGTTATTTTCCGGAATCTCCCCAGCCCCGAATGTACAGCAAACTAGCTGTCACAGGTCGTCGCGTGCTTTCGTCGATGGAGCACCCAAATCGGTTGATAATGTGGCAGAAGCACGAATACACCATCCGCGTTACGGGATCAAAGAAGGTTCGTACCCCCCTCCATCCCAATCCATACTCCTGGTATTCTTTGCTACGGCGCAGCTAACATCTGGTCGATTAGGTGGTAGAGTCGATCCTTGTCATCGACTTTGACGAAGAGGGCAAGATTGTGCGGATGGTCGACCAGCGTCGCGGTGCGGACCCGCCTACTCGGTGGGGCGCACAGCAACTACGCAGGTTGAATGGCCGGGTCACTCCATGGGTCCCTTGGTTGGGCAGCCACCCAAAGTCCCGGCCGAACCATCACTAGTATAACTCACACTTGATGCGGGTGCGGCTGTGCGCGACCCAGAGAGCGTGACTACTGTCCTAGCCTGTGCTGTGCTCACACATATTAATCGTGGTTGTTGTTACCCGTAGGCTGTATGATGGCTCATATTCTGTAATGTACGTTGGATCTATTATTGTAGTCTTGTCTTCTTGTAGTCTTGTTGTCACTGTTACGTGTGACTTGCGTAAATTGAACTTGGGCATTGGGTGTGTAGCTTCTCGAGTGCCGTTAAGGGGGCATGGAAGCCCCGCATTGAGCTAACAACTTGCGCCTCTTGACTAAAACCGTTTGCAATCGTACATTCAATGACCAGCTGACAGCGGGGTGCGAATGGAATTGGAAGCGTGACAGTCCTCCCTGCTGGCAGCCGTACAAATACCCTTGTTGGCCCCAACAAAGCATTTCTATATCTATCTACCAAACCCCGGGCCCAAGGCAGAAAAAAAACGCCCCCAGCCAGCACGGGAAACACACCCCCCTTTTTAAAAACCGACGACAGGGAAAAGGAAAGAGGATGCGCAAGGCAGTCACGGCACCCCTGAGCCAGGCGATGGAGATAGCGATAAGGCGACAGAGCGTAGTTGGGTGGCGTAGATGTGGCGGCGTTGCCATTCCAGCGCTGGTACGGCAACAACAACAGCAGTCACAGCTACAGGCGCGCAGGGGAATCTCCAACTGTGCAGTGCGGCAGTACAGCAACAGCGATGACAACATCAACCACAAGGGCGCTAAGAAGCCGACGACTACGGCGGAGCGGGCGATGGCGCAGTCGCAGTCCCCGTTGGGCCGCGTCGGCGTCGCTGCGGCGCTCGCAGCAAGGGGAGGGGGGAAGGAGGCGGTGGTGAAACCGACGTTGTGGGACGAGTTTGCGCTGCGGGACCGCGTCGGGCTCGTGTCGGGTGCCAATCGCGGGCTCGGGCTCGAGATGGCGCTCGTGTTGATCGAGGCGGGCGCGCGGGCGGTCTATTGCGTCGATTTGCCCGCCGAGCCTGGAGAGGAGTGGCGCGCCGTTGCGGAGTACGTCGGGCGCATGGAGGGTGGAGGTGGTGGAGGGAGGTTGGAGTACGTGAGCGCGGACGTGAGGGATCAGAAGGCGATGTGGAAGATAGGGGAGGAGATTGGTGATCGGGAGGGGAGGATGGATGTTTGCGTGGCCGCGGCTGGCATCTTGAAGGCGCACGAGGACTGTTTGGAATATCCCGGAGGGGAATTCGAAGAGGTACGTTTTTTTTTTCTTTTGTCGCTCCTTTCACTTTGTGAGGTCCGCGCGACGGATCAGTGTGGAAGTGTTCTTTGATATTGATCGGTTGTGCGATATTTATTTCTTTTAGGTGATGGGCGTCAACACCAATGGGGTGCTGTATACTGCACAAGCCGCTGGAAGGCAGATGGCGCGTTTCGGGAATAGAGGAAGCATCATATTGATCGCCTCGATGAGTGGCTCCATCACGAATAAGGTGCGTAACCGTAGCATGTCACGGTGGAGGGTTTCCCATATGACGTGGTGTGTTTGATTGAACGCTGATGTCGCCTCACGGGAAAACTTTTTAAATTTAGGATCACGCATGGGTGTCATATAACACGAGCAAATCGGCAGTGTTGCAGATGGCTCGAAGCATGGCGTGCGAACTCGGACCCAAGGGGATACGCGTCAACACGCTCTCTCCCGGACACATCTACACTTCGTACGTGTGCACATTTTTTCCCTTCGATTTGACTCGGAAGAAAAGGAGGGGTGGATGGGCGCCTCCCAGATCGGAGTGAATGAATTCGACTGCGCGGAGTGGAACAAGGAGGCGATCGGGACTGGGGCGCAGTCGTAGAAGCAGGGAGAAGTTTCATGAAAGTGGAATGCTGACCAAATCTCTTTTTTTTTTTTTTGCCTCGACCAGGATGACCGCGGCCTATCTGGACAAGCAACCGCACTTGTTGGATAAGTGGTCGGGCTTGAACCCGCTCGGCCGAATTGGCCGACCTGATGAGCTGAGAGGAGTGATTGCTTGGTTGGCGTCCGACGCGTCTACGTTTTGCACTGGAAGCGAGTATGTGATCCCTTCCCCATTGCTTTTTTCGTAAATTTAATTGGTTTTTTAAACAGCATATTGGTGAGCGGAGGACACCACGCGTGGTAAATAAACAAGTAAATAAAGTGTGACAATGTGACCGACTTGTGTGACAACGAACGTAGTGGTGAGATCTGAGATCTGATGTAATGCGCAGTCGCTGCGGAAAGTGCGCAGCGCAGTGGGTTGAGCATTCGACTGAAAGGAAACGATTGAAATCGTCCTTCGTCCCCCTCCACCTCACCGTCCTCATCCCTTCAATGCACCACCTCTCCCCGCCAAGAATGTCCACAAAACCTCTTCACAGAGAGAGGGAATCTGCTCCTGTTCCCACCGACATCGCAGAGAAGATGATCGCTCTGAAGCGGAAGCAGGCAAAGTACGTTTCGCCTATCCCTGCATCGCCCAACCCACCCATCTCTCCTCCCTTTCCTTTCCATTCTTACACCCCTCACACTCTCTGTTCACAGCCATACCAGAGTCAAGGACCGCGCAGAACGGCCCGCAGTATCTGCCTTGCAGAACCCCCCATCATCACCTCCCCGGAGGCAACCGCCCCCTTCAGGGCAGTCGCCTCCAAAGCATATAACCAGACCCGAGCCAGATCCCAGCGAGTTCTCTCGACTCCTCAAGCTATCCCCCACCCAAAAGCCCACCCAGCAGCACGCATCATCAGCGCAGAAGCACCAGGGGAAGCTGTTTAATCCCGACACAGATCCGATTCCCATGCGCCGGCCCGCAGCTGAGCCCGAGGCGTCGTCTGAATCAGCAGGGAGCTCTTACGCTCCTCGAGCCCCGGCAGAGCCCTCCTCCAGACATCGCGATGCATCGCAGCACAGGCAGCTCTTCGACCCGCGGAAACACGACGCCGTCTCGTTCTCCGCAGCACAGGCGCGGAAACAGGCGCCAAAGTCCTCTGGCGATTACGCATCCGTCTCCTCCGCCTCGTCCTACGCGCCCTCAATCGGGTCGTCCACTTTCACGCTCTCTTCCAGCACCACCGATGGGTCGTCCACGCCGTCGTCCTTATTCGATCACAAGCCTCGCGACGAATCCAAGACGAACGCTTTTTCGACCCAGCTCAAGAAGCTTTATCGCGACATCTCCCTCCTCGAGTCGAAGGTCCTCGCCGATTCGGGCGAACCCCAGGACGAGAGCCGTGTTGTCATCAAGGGCTCCACATCGACAGGAAGCGAAGAAGCTGAGAAGGCTCGATGGAAGAAAGCGATCGAGGACCACAAGACGTAAGTTTATATCCGTTTCTGTCCTGTTGGCACCAAGCTCAACGTGCCCGCCAGCCTTTCTGAGCTAATGCTCGACCTATTGACAATATCTTTGGCACCCAACGTTCCCGCGTCGCTCAAAAACATACCCGAGAAATACAATATTATTATTCGCCTTTGGACCAACTGCTTTTACCGCCTCCTCGAGAACTTGCGGCGTTCCTCTCCCACGTCGAAGATCGCCCTGGAATATCTCCAGGAATTCATCTACTACGCCTACACATTTTACACCGCCCTCCTCGAAAGGGATACGTTCAAGGATTATCGCGCGAGTTGGCTCGAGGCCCTTGGCGACCTCGCGCGGTATCGCATCGTCATTGCTGCCATGATACCCGCCCACACCCGCACTTCCTCTTCCTTAACCACAGCCGCCGTGACCAACGGGCTTCGCTCATCCCCCATCGGGTCTACCCTTTCTCTCTCTCGTACTCTGAGTACTACCAGCAGCGAGAAACACCCTGCACGTCCAGATTCCCCCACTCCAAGCGTGGGTATCATCGCAGCAAGGCTCATGGAAATCGAACCCGAGAAGGACCGCTGGCGTAGAATTGCGCGTGACTGGTACGCTCATGTTGTCGCCGAGTATCCAGGGCGAGGCAAGTTGCACCACCACTTGGGGCTTCTTAGTCGCGAGGCAGAAGGCGAGGAGCTACGCGGTGTATACCACTTCGTTAAGAGGTGAGCTCGTTGTGTTGGGTTTAATAAGTACGATTTTTCTCACAAACTTTTTTCTTTTCAATTTCTCATAGTATGATCGCCACTCATCCATTTGAAACGGCTCGTGAGTCAGTCCTCCCGTTGTGGTCGCAAACCGCCCAAGCACGACGTTCGGCTCCCGATGCCCGCGCGCCGGAGCTTTTCGTATTTCTTCATGGCATGCTGTTCACAAACATCCAACTCGATGATTTCTCCGCTACCCTCGCGCGCCTTCTTGAGCGCCTTGACATAGAAGAACCTGAAGGGCGAGAGTGGACCATGATGGCTGCGGTCAACATCGGTGCGCTCCTCGAGTACGGCCGATCACAAGGAGTTCTGCGACGAACTGGCGCTCTCGGCCAAATGGATCGCAACCCTGCCGCCATCGCAGCAGCGACCAAGGTGAAACTCGCGAGAAAGGCTCAGGCGGACGATCGGATGGAGGTCGACGGCGATGAGCGCAGGCGGAGTAGCGACATGGAGGCCGTCCACGCCCAAAGTCCCTCGATTATTCAAGTATCACCCATACTCTCCGACGCCGCAGCGTCCCTAGAACCACCCCCCGCGTTTAAGATGGCCCAAGAACTTACCTTCACGATGCTGGCGCACGCTCTCCGGTCTACCCGCGACGGCCCCAATTCTTATGTTACAATTCTTCTCACCTTCCTCCAGACAGTCCTTCGGCATCCAGAGGGCCTCGCCACGTTTGAGCGCGCCATACCCTGGGCTGACCTCGCCACATTCCTTGGCCGAGGACCGCGGGTATCGTCCAATCACACCCAGAGCGAGAAGCTCAGCAAGAGCAACATCCTGCCAGAAGACTGGGCCATGCGTGGGATGGTGTGGCCTGGACGACTTTTTGAGCGCGGATTCTGGGACGGCGGTGAGGGTCAGCTCATGGAGGTGGAAATGTTAGACGCCCGCGATCCCCTTCCCGAAGCGTTGGACGAAGATGGTATGTGGGAGGATGACCTCGACGTCAACGATAAGCCCGCCCGTGAAAAGCCTAGCCGGGCGACGCTGGCATGGTGGCGCACCATGTGGGCTTGCACGAAGATTGCCAAAGTCGTCCCCGGGTTCCATTGGGATGGAAGGAGAGCGTGGTGGATCGACGGAATACTTGCGGAGAAAGCGCGCCAATGGGAAGAAGAAGACCGTCTAGCTCGCGAGGAGGAAGAGCGTAGGAAGATGGGCCGGCGTTGGGTCGACCCGGATGGTGACCAGTTGATGGACGTCGAGGATGAGGCCGCCGACACCTTCTCAGGGTCTGGGAGTGAGGATGACGAGGATGACACGGATGAGATTAAAGCGTTGAAGGTCTGATATTATGTTCGCTGTGTACTAATAAGCCTGTTCTGACTTTTTTTTTTATGACCTAGGCTCGTCGCCGTTATCTACGTGGTCTCCAGCAATCCTCGCAGCCAACAATCTTCGCGAGCCACCACCGCCGCCGGTCATTACGGTCATTACGGCCTCAACGCGCAGCGAACAATGCCCCCACTCGTCCACAGCTGCAGCTCGTGCCAGGTTACTCTATTCTAGTATTGGATACAAATATTCTTCTCTCCTCCCTCCCCATGGTTACGTCGCTCGTCGAGAGCCTACGCTGGACCGTTGTCATCCCTCTCCCCGCCATCATGGAACTAGACGGACTCGCATCGAACGCGAATCCGCTCGGCGATGCAGCCAAAGAGGCTGTTGCGTTCGTGGTGGGCCATGTGCGCTCCCATGCCGACTCGCTCAAGGTCCAAACGTCACGTGGTAACTATCTCTCATCGCTTACCATCCGCGCCGAGCAAATCGACTTTGATGAACGCGATTCGTGGGAGAGGAACATGGACGACCTCATCTTGAAGACGGCGATATGGCAGGACGAGCACTGGGTTGACCGTTCCGGGTTGTTGAAGGTCGAGCAGTCGAGTGAGCGACCAAAGGGTGCCGCCAAGGTGGTCTTGCTAAGCCTTGATCGCAATCGTGAGTTTCTTCAGTTGAGCGTCATTTGGTTGGTTCTTAACGCCTTCGGTTTCCCAGTTCGCCTCAAGGCGCGAGCAAGACATCTTGACGCCGCCAATGAGAGGGACCTCGGTGCTCTACTGGCAGCAACGACTTGACCATGACGCCTGCCTGCGGGGCGTCATTGTCAAGTCGTTCTTGACTTGTATCGTGGCTTAGGAGCAACGCCTCTCACTGCAAGGAGTACACGGATTGACCTCTGTTCGTCCATAAGCAATGCACGAAAGTGCTGCTTATGGACGAGCAGAGGACACTTTGGACTCTTTGCAGTGCAGGGACGTCCCTTCTAAACCACGACTCTCAAAAAGTGTCGCTCTCTCTGAATCTCGTAACCCCCTGGAATTTGGACACTTGGCTTATGGACTACATTTGCTGCTGGCCGCTTCGCTCTCGTGCTCGGGCACCATTGCGCCCCTCAACTCCATTCAATATCTCTCAAGCATTCGCACTGCACTGTTGTTGTTTCCCTTCGCGTTGTCCCTGGGTGCGCGCCCTTTCGTCTATTTATCAATTTAGTCATTTCTACCCCCCTCCTCTTTACTGGGCGCAAATCGCTGAGTTCATCAATTGGCACATTCATTTGGTACCGTTTTTTTCTTGTCTTTCTTCGGTTTTATCATTCGCATATATATTTGTGCTCGCCCGTTGGCTACCTCTCTCCACCCCTCTATATCTGTCAGTCGCTTGTTTCTTTCTACGATTATCCCCTAGTACTGTGCATTACCCCATTTGGTGTAGCAATAAATTCGATTGTCAAAGCTACTATCGGTTAAAGCGAAGTGTACCACGCGCTTGTGAAATATCAGATCTATCAGACCCCGGTCCGCGTTCAAATTCAAATGGCGAATGGTGACACAGGGATCACATGATCGAGTCATATGATTTGAGCAAGCGTTGCGTTGTGTCGCTGCCAGGTGGTCCTGTTGCCAGCGCACAGCTAGCGAAAGCTCCATGGACCATGGGCAACCGTTGAACAGACATATCTTTCCAGTCGCGGAACATCGCTTATGGGTCACACAATACTTCTACCGCACACGCATTTTTTTTTATCGCACGTGCAAACGAATGTTCTCCCTTTATGGGCCCTTGGGCCTCCCGATGTGCGGCTGCTTCTGGCATCGTCCTCGGCACTGGCATCTACTGTGGGCTGCCTTCATGTCTACTAACTCCGAGTTGGCAATGCGTTGGACCAAGTCATTTCGTAGTCTTGACTACCTCGTCGTCTTCTACTCCCAGGTTATCACGACAAAGAAAGGACCAATTTCGCCATTTTATTCTCGCCAGCGTTGACTCTGCCTCCAAGCGGCTCGCGCGGAGCCCTCTCACATCACACACACACACTCGCTCTCTCTCTCTCTCTCCCTCTCTCCCCTTCGTCTCTTGTCTCTCCCCCCTTTGCTGCTTCGCTTTCCTTTCGGGATCGCGAACCCACCTCGGATCTGAAGAACTACCCCGAACTCACAAGCTTGGACTTACTATCTTCGCCACAACATGGGGAGGATACTCCCATTTGTCCAAGCGAAGCGCGGCTGATGAGTACGTTTTTCTAGGCAGCGATGGCAGTGCGACACACAGTAACGACAACAAAGCAGATCAACCCAGTCGGGGAAGAAGGGTGCCACAAGGCTCATGGTACTGTAGGAGCACTGAAGTAATATCATTAGCCCCCCGCAGTGCACGGGGCGTCCGTCGTCACCTGTCAACCTCCATCACCTCACCCGGGCAAGTTGCGCGCCCCTTCCCCTTGTCCGCACAGGGCGGTCACCCTCGTCCGTACGACCCAGCAGTGCCGCTACTTCCACGTCCGGACCCCCGTAGATACTCCATTCGGGAAGGCCGTATGGGACCCGGCTGGGCACTTCACCACCCTCAGCTTGGGGCCCATCAAGCTGGTGAAGCCTGTCCTTCACCGTATCCTTTTTAATCTTGAATGAAAAGGGTGACGAAAGATAAGAGTAATTGGGATGTCTACGCTAAAACTCCTGAAAGAACGAAAGTCACCGTGCCTGAGTACGGCATCGAGCCTGACACCCGACCAGATGACGCCTAGGACTTGCCTACCCAGATAGAGACCACATCTACAAAATCAGTGTCTGCACACACCTACAGTATTGCTCTTATCAGTGATAAATCTATTACATCTCTCACCGACATCTCTAGTATTTTGTGGCTGAGGCAAGAACCCTGAAATAGTGGAAAATTACCATGATTCCGATGAGAGGAAGCTTATTGCGCTGCAGTCGGACATATGAGGGAAAATAAAGTACGTGTTGTTAACGAAAGTAACGACAAATAGTGGTTACAGGGACCGGGAATGTATTCACTTGAATGATGGTAAACATGAGGGTGATTCTGGGGATCAAACGACGACGACTTCTTGCCCATAAGGTTGTAGGGCAAATGATAGGAGGTGCGCAGATGAGCCGTCCTTAGACAGGACTCGCGTATCCTCCAGGTCTTCTAGAGTTTTGTCCATGTACTCGCCGGCGCCAGATAAATGGGCGACTCTACAACAGGCGGCGTGAATCCTGAGATAGGTGGCGTTTGGCAACG
>Ga0307510_10005986_pt1 | contig 14516 bp, 8 predicted proteins | sample 12_EM_MG_FD_207224 | JGI IMG/M metagenome (GOLD analysis project Ga0307510, IMG submission 207224) | Populus trichocarpa ectomycorrhiza microbial communities from riparian zone in the Pacific Northwest, United States - 12_EM | ecosystem: Host-associated > Plants > Roots > Unclassified | place...
CCGCCACATCGGAAAAATTCCCCGTCCCGCTATAGGTATCCAATACTTGTTTCCAGGGCATCTGCTCCTGTCCCATCGCCCTCTTCCAGGCTTCCGGATGTGCATCTGCAGAAACGCTCACGATCTCAAGCCCCGCAGCATGATATTGCGCATAGAGATCCTTGAGATGTGGTATCTCCGCTCTGCAAGGCATACACCAGGATGCCCAGAAGTCTACCAAAACATATTGTCCCCGGAGAGAAGAAAGCCGCAGGTTTTCCCCAACCGGCGTCGGCAGCGTGAAATCGGCTGCTTCCCTGTGTAATTTCGGGGGATTGGCTTTTTGCGCAAAACCGCTGGTCGTGATGACCAGCAAAAGACAAATCAAGAGTGGTTGCAGAAGCTTCATACGGATTTTATTATTATATCGACAGTCTTTCTCTTCGGCGGAAAACACTTCGTATTGTCACATACCTGGTAATAAAGCCCGCATCGGATAGTAGACCCGGGTTTTACGCGGGAACAATCCACCGCAAGCGAGAACCGCACCTTCCCCTCGTAAACAAAGATACCATCATTTCCCGGGAAAGGCAAGCCCGCCGAACTCTGCCATTCTTTGTCTGAAACAGCGCCTTCCGGCAGGTCGAGCACCATCTCCGTCTGCACAAAGGGGTTATCTTTACCAACATAAGCATAGATATGCCAGCCTTTGAGGATATCGGCATCGATGATAAGCCGCCCATTTTCCAATCTCCCCGCGATAGTCACCGGATCAGCAGACGTCGGGACAGCACTCCCCGCCTTCGCCGCCGGAGCGGGCGCAGCTTGCTCCACCACTGGTGCGGCCACCGCATACGTATTGACCACAAACTTAAACCCACCGGATTCCGTATAGAACAGCCGATCTTTATTTTCATTCAGCCAGCGCCGCCAAAGACCGGCAGTAACAAAAGACTCCATTGTATACCTTCTCAATACCCTCATGGCCATTGCCGTATCCTTACCACGTTCCAGCAGGCTGATACATTTCTCCAGTATGGCTACCTTCCTGTTGGATAAGCCCAGGTGCTGCACATCGGCATCCAGCTGAAGATTGTACCCATCAAGAGGATAAAAGTATTCGTAGTTATCCCGATAGTATTTATGATAAAGGGCTGTATTAGTACCGAATTTTGCAAAAAGTTCATCGCCCGCAAATCCCTTGACATAGTCTTCGAAACTTTCTACTGAATTGGTCATCGGCATTTTCAGGAACATCTCATTGGAGTAGCCGATGTCTTTGCCCGAAGCTTTCAACGCACGCAGCGAATCCTGCATCCGCTGCAGACGCAGGTTGCCTTCTCTCCTGGACACGATAGCCTTTTCATAGAGGGCCCGGTCGATACGATAGATCTTTTCATCGATAAGTTCCCTTATCTCAACCTGTACCTTTTTTACCAGAGGCGCCTGGTGGTCAAATTTTTTGATATAACATATTGTGTTGACAAAAACCCGGTTGGCCTCTTCGGTCATGTATTCCGGCGAGCCGGAGAAACCCCACATAAAATAGTTGCCCTGCCGCCCCAGCGCTACAGCCTCCGCATTTTTCATACATACGCCTCCGGAGATCGACTCGGCATCCGGAGAGTCATTAAATCCCTCTCCATGAGCTACCATTCCTATCAGATAGGGGTCGCCTACATATCCCAGCGTATTCACCTGCCACATAGGCATGACCGGAGGAGTGGTCGCTCCCTGGAAGCCATTGTAAAAGGAAGGAGGGGTTGTCTTTTGGACAAGGGTCAGGTGTACCTCGTTGGGTGTATGGAAAATGGGATGATCAGTACGGACATTCAATGCGTCTGCATCAAGACATTGACAATACCAGTCGAACTTAAGTCCAATTGGCATCCCTACAAGAGGCGCCATAGCATGCATCAGGATCATCGGCCTGTCGAAGCCGGCAGGCAGCGATACGGGTCCTGCATCCATGATGGTCACGTCTGCCGAGTCGGAAAGCTTTGCCGAATAATCCCTGACGTCCACCGCCGTAACCGTCATAAAATTCTTTTCCAGGAAACTCCGCCAGTCCTTCATACGATTCTGATGAACCAGCTTAAGAACGCTGTCGGACTTCGTCATATAAACCTGCTTCTCCGGCAGAGGCCTCTCCGGACTGTATCCCACATAAAGTATTTTTAGCGGGATCTGCCCGGATGTTGCAGCCACAGGTCCGAAAAGCTCCGCGAGCTTTTTATTCAGCGTATCCCCAACGAGGCCCGTAGCCACTATCTTTCCCTGCTGGTCCACCAGGAAGCTGGAAGGTACAGCCGAGATACCATAAAGCTTTCCGGCCTCGTTGTTCCAGCCTTTTAGGTCGGAGACCTGCAGCCAGGGCAGCCCATCTTTTGTGATAGCATCTTCCCACTTCTTTTTATTGTCGTCAAGGGAAACCGAGATCACTTCAAACCCCTTCCCCTTATACAGCTGGTATTGTTTTTTCAGGTTGGGATTCTCTGCCCGACAGGGGCTGCACCAACTGGCCCAGAAATCCACCAGGACATATTTTCCTCTCAAGCGGGACAAGGTCAGCGGCTGACCTGTCGTGTCCGGCTGAGTAAAGTCAGGGGCCATGGAACCAGCGACTACCGCAGTCAATGCAGCCATCTTTTCGTCCAGTTTTTTGCCGGCGAAAGACAGGCGCAGCGATTCGTCCAGTGTCGAAAAAATTTCCTTTGACCGCATGGCGCCGGCAGCATTCTGCGTCTGCTCCGTAAGCGCGACGATACTAAAGAAGTCATGGGGATGTGTCTTTGCGAATTCCATCTCCCGGCCGGCCCTGTCTGCTACATGCTTCCGGAATCTCCGGTCTACCGCATGAAAATAAGCCGTGTCCTTTTTTTGCTCTTCCGTTCCCCTGTTGAAGTCTTCATTAGCCGCCTTTGTCAGCGCCATGATACTTCCCCCGATAAAGACATTATAGGCGTTGTAGGCATCATTGACAGGCGAGCCGGTAATGAGGGCATTACCCAGCGAATCTTTTGATCGCATGTTGATATGCTCAGCTCCAATATAGAAATAGATCACATCCCCGGTGTAAATGGCTTTTTCTTTTCCATCTCCTTTCGGAGCCAAAGCCATACGTACCGCCGCAGGTCCGTTGACCTTGCCAGCAAAAGAGAAGACGCCATCCACCAGTACGGCAGAATCGGAATGACCGATATCCCCCTCCATGTGATCAAAATAGATCTTTGCCGGCGCATTTAAGTGGCCGATCCGGCCCTTTAGGGTAAAGTCCTGCGTCTGAGCGTCAACGAACAGCGGCAATAAACCCGCTAAAAAGAATAATTTCCTGATCATACCTTATTTAGTTATTGGCGAACATATACATCCATCGGGGAGCCCGGAATATTATCGATGCGACGGATGACATCACCATATTTTCCGGTGCTTACATCCAGGAAAAGGACCGAGCCATCCACACCCGTGGTCAGCGTATTTCCATCTGCCGAAGCCTTCAGCATCGTAATCGGTTTGCCTCCGAAGTCTGTAGTCAGCGCCTTGAAAGACTGATTGAGAGGGTTATATTCGTAGATGGTGGAACCCGAAGTAAAAAAGAAGAGCTCCTTTGGCGAGCTGGCCCATTTCGTATCCGCCTTTATAAGGTCCTGACGGGCAAAAGGACGTTTGTGTATCGGGTTAATTTGGATTATCCCCTGGAAGACAGCGCCGAATTCATATTCATAAACCGAATCATTCGCAGCCTTGCCAAACATATAACAGTTGCCTGCGTTGATCTGCTCAAAATCCAGCATATCCAATCCGACATTTGTCGGGTCAAAGGATGGCACAGCAACAGTATCGATATAGCCGGTGCCGATATAGGCTGCCAATCCGAAGTTGGTAAAGGCAACCACCTGTTTCTTATTAGACTCATACCCCAGGAAATAAGGGAAGATAGGGTTAAAGATGGCCTGGGGAAACAACTGATAGTTGCCGGTGGCCGGAAGACCGAACTGGCCATAGATATCCGAGAAATAAGCCGTCTGGGAAGCGCCGAGATAGATCTGCCCGTTGAGCACTCCTTCCAGCGTACCCGTCGATGGATTATTGAGGAGCTGACCGGGAGTGACGCTGGCAGGAGTGGTAAAGAAATTTTGCTTCAGTGTCTTGATCTTGAGCAGTGTATTAGGATCGATCTGTACACCCGGGTCGCTGCCCTGCGAGGAAACGATCCAGTAATTAAAAAGGGCGCCGTTATTGAGGTATATATTATACATCGGGATCAGCTGCTGTGCATTAGCAGGAAGATCCGTTCCATTCAGTGTCTTGTAGATCCGAAGCTGCATGCTGCTGTCGGGAAGCACAAAGGATAATTGTGAGATCCCCGCTTCCTGACTCAGGATCAATGTGCCTTTACCATAGATGGTGCTTCCCTGAACAATAAAGTTGTAGAAATATTTCTCCCCGTTGGCACTGTCGGTCACCGTCAGCTTGCCAATATAGCGGCCGGCAGGCAGCGTAAAGACCAACTTCAGCTGCGCGCCGGAAGCGACGATCGGAGGAGTAAGTATGCCTGTCTGAAGTTGCCAGGCATAGCCCAGCACATGCGACTTGTCGGAGATGGTTACTTTTGGATCGATGACCAGCGTATCACCCAAAATAGCATTATATACCGTGTCCAGCTTGACTACGGGCGTCGGCGGAACATGATAGGTATAATTTCCATTGTCCTTGTTACAGGAGGTCACAGCAAGACCAACACCTGCCAGGATCAGTATATAAAAGAAGAGACGTTGCATAATTTATAAGCTTTTAATTAGGGGTGACATATCCTCCGATCTTCTGGACAAAATAGTACCTGTTGGCAGAAGGATCGAAGATTACGGGTATTCTGTTGGAAGGTGTGGCGCTATTATAAAAATAATAGGTTCCGTCACCCTGGGGCTGCAATACATATCCGCGGTTCGGGTTCCTGGCTATCCAGCCTACCGGGTCATTGATGAGATCGTTCATCAGTCCGATATAATAAAGGGACTGGGGAGCAAACAATCCGTAAGTAGCATCGTCATTGGCCAGCTCGGTGACGCCATTGGTCGCTATGATAAACAGCTCGAACTTCTCATCGGAGTAATTGGTCATCCACCGGTCCCACCAGGCCGGCTTTTCCAGCTTATTGGAGATGAGTACCTTCGCCCTGATGATATCCGGCATCTGCACACCCAGGTCGGATGTGGCCACCAGTTGCAGGTTGAGCGTGACGGACTGCTGCGTCAGCAGCGTGTCATTGTTAAGCAGGACGATGGGCAGCCAGGCAGTACCGCTATCCGGCGGTATCGCATAGGAAGCCTGCAGCGCTACATAGTCCAGACCGGCGACAGCCGTAGTACCGCTGTCTGTCACCGCCACTTTATAAGACAAGCCTTTAGGAGCCCGGTTGCCCGAGATCCTGATCGGCAGATAAATAGTGTCTATAAGTACACCCGGGGTATACGCAAAAGTATAGGTCACACTGTCATTCCCGTTGATAAAGTTAAAATATACATTGTTCTGGGTTTGCTGATAAAGCGGCAGCGCCTCTTTATGACAGCTGGCCAGCACCGTGATAAGAAGCAGTACTCCCAGTATAGTTTTGATATTCTTCATTTCAAATCTCTTTTATTCATTAAATAGAATTATCTCATCGGCCTCCAAACTCTATCTCATTGATAGGCAGCGGCAATACAAAAACCCTGTTAGTAGGTGCATTGACAATACCCGTCGGTCCGACGATGCCCATATTCAGCCGTTTGTACATATAAAAGATCTGCCCTTCGCCAACAAATTCCTTTCTCGCTTCCTTGATCAGCGCTGTTGTAAAGTCAGCAGGTGAGCCGACCTGCAATGGATCGACGCCCCGAGCGGCGCGCACGGTGTCGACATAGCTGACCGCCTTTACCGGATCGATATCATAAGAAGATTCAGCAGCTATATAATACATTTCACTAAGCCGGAGAGCCGGGGCTACCAGTGAATCCAGGTTACTGTTGGGATCCCGGTTGTATTTCGCGAAGTAGAGGCTGACGTTGGGAGTGAACCATTGTTTAAAGCGGAGATCCCCAGCTCCTACGCCCGTCGTCTCATAGATCAGGTTGCCCATATCGTTCGTCATGTGCAGGGAGTTCTCCTTTGAGCCGAATTGTTTGATCAGCGTATCTTTCATCGTTGGAATGGACCAGGAGAACAACAGCTCTTTGTAAAGTATCCTGTCATTTTTCGTGGGGTCGGGATTGATGAAATCGGACTGGCTGGTAAAAGGGAATTTCCTTGAATTGATCACTTCCAATGCATTGCTCAATGCATTTGCTTTGTCATTCATATAGAGGTAAACTCTCGCCAGCTCTCCACAGACGGCATAATAGTTGAGCCGGCTTCTCCTGCTTTGCAGGAACAGGTTTGGCGAGCTGGTTTCCGAACTGGTATCGCTGGAATAACCCACCGTATAGCCTGCATTGAGAATAGGATCCACCTGACGCAGCAGCGTCTTGGCATCATTCAGATCTTTCAGGGTCTGTTTAATCACGTCGGCTACAGTAGAGCCCGGAGTCACTTTGTTGGAAAAGGCGGTGACATAGGGAATGGCCGCGGTGCTGGCACCGGTAAGATAAGAAGGGCCAAAAAGCCGAAGTGCATCAAAATGCATATAGGCCCGCAAAGCCAGGGCCTCGCCCTTTATCAAGGGATATTCGGTTGCAGGCAGAACCTTGCCGGAATCGACGTATTTCAGTAGCAGGTTGTCATTGGCAATGGCATTGTAAAGCCCGCTCCAGATGGCGTCTTTCCGGTTAATAAAATTCTGGTCCTGGTAATTGTACAGGATCGACTGCAGGTAGCTCAGAAAGTAGTCGGCATTGGGTGCTACCGTCCAATCCTGGGCCAGCACGTCAGGCAAACCCATGGTCATCTCTTTACCATAAAGATCACCCTGGCTGCAGCGGGTATATACCCCATTCAGCGCCTGTTCATAACCCTGGGGAGTGCTGAACAACTGGTCAGCTGCTATCTGGGATTGGGGCTTGACGTCAAGATATTTTTTGCAGGAGCTGGTCAGCAGCATCACCGGCAACAGGTATATAATTAATCTCTTCATGAGTAGTCAGTTTAAAAGCTTGTTTGAATGGAAAAGGTGAAACTGCGGGCATAGGGATAATCAATACCCCGCTCGATCTTTTCCGTTGACCAGAAAAATACTTCATTCGCCGTCAGGGCTACCCGCAGGTTCCTCATCGACAAGCGGGAATAGATGCGCTTGCTGAAATCATAGGAGAAGTATACCGAACTCAGGTCCAGTGTACTCAGGTTCTGTATGAACCGGCTTGTCGGGTAAGTGACAGCAAGGTCGGAGATGCTCTTAAACTGGGCATGATCACCCGGATTCTTCCAACGACCGGACAAGGCACGACTATCGACATTATACCGGGGATTGACATCATCGACACGATCGACAAGGGTCTGGTTATAGTCTTTGCCCCCAATGGTAGTCATGAAAATGGTATTAAACTGAAAACCTTTATAGGACATGGCCGTGCCAAACGACCCCTGCACCTTTGGTGTCGGGTCCGCCAGCGGCGCAATATCTTTGACGTCGTAGGTATAGGTATGTGTGCCGTCCCTCTTTACAAAGATCTCCTTCCCATTTTCCGGATCGATCCCCAGCGAACGAACAGCATAGATCTCGTTGATCGATTGTCCTTCCTGGTAATGCAGCAAAGGAGTAGTCCTCAGAGATGAATCGGCTTGCTGCGCCTGATTGGCCTTGTCATTATAAGAGGTCAGGGAGTTAGAGATCTTTTTGATGACATTGGTATTGTGTACCAGGTTTGCGAACAAATTGACATTCCAATCCCTGTTGTGATAAGCAGTCACTTTTAAATTCAGCTCCCATCCCTTGTTGGCCATGTCACCCAGGTTATCCGTATAGGAAGAAAAACCAGCGGAAGGCGGCAGCTGGATATCCGCCAGCATACCCTTCGTCAGCTTGTAATAGTAACGGGGCGAGATAACGATCCGGTCTTTAAACAGACCGAGGTCCATACCGGCGTCATAGTTGTGTGTCTGCTGCCATTTCAGGTTCTCATTGCCATAATTGTTGGTGACGGCGCCGACACCGGTAGTATACCAGTTGGTGGTATAATAGTTGTAGGTCGTTTGTGCCATATACGGAGGGAAGGATACCGATCCCGTAAGACCCGTGCTGGCCCGTAGCCTCAGCTGGCTGACAACAGTATTGCGAAAGAAATCCTCCTTGTGAACATTCCAGCCGATCCCCGCTGCCCAGGATGGCGCCACGTGGTTGTTCTCTCCGAAGAGCGAAGAGCCATCGGCCCGGACGGAGAGGTCCAGCAGGTATTTGTTCAGCCAGGAGTAGTTGGCATTCAAAAAACTACCGATCAGCCTTTGTTGGGAATAATCCCCGCCCGGCGTATGGCCCGGAGCATAGCTCGCAGCAAAGCCGATATTGGAAAACTGGTCGCTGGCAAAACCTACCGCTTCAAAAGACTTGAAATCTGTCGAATAGGTGCGGGCATTGGCGCCCAGCGCTACGTTGAAGAATTGAGACCCTATCTGCTGGTTATAGTTCAGCGTCATGCTACCGTCAAAAGTGTTCTCGGAATTCGTTCCGTAGTAATAATACCCTTTTTGAGTAGCCTGGCTGGGAGCATAAAAATAGAATTGATTGCTCAGCGGGGACACAAAATAGTCTTGCGTCGAATTCTTCCGGTCATAGCTAATCACACTTCTCAGTCGCAGCCCGCGGGCAATGTTCCACTCCGCTGAAAAATTATCGGTGAACTCCAGGTAGGAGGATTTATTAAAGCTGCCCAGTGTTGATTCGAACATCGGGTTAAGCACTTGTGTATATTGGTACTGTGAGCTACCGCTAAGCCCTGTCTGCTGGATCCACGTGTCCACAGACTGAAGGATATGCCCAAGGCTATCAGTCTTTGGATAATAAGGGTTCATCCGGACATAGTCGGTAAAATTGCCATACGGCGACTCTTTCGTATTGACCTGCTGAACCGACAGCACATTTTTAAAGATAAATTTTGAGGTGGGGCTATAGGACAGATCGACAGCCAGACCATATCGGTCACGGCCCGATCCTTTCATGACACCGGGGGCAGTCTGATATTGCAGATCGATGCCATAACGCACCTCTGGAGTACCGCCTTCTACGAACATGGAATGCTTTTGTCCGAAAGCGTTCCGCAAAGGTTGCGCTAACCAATCCGTGTTGACCCCACTGATCACCGCCAGCTTCTTTTGATAATAGGCCTGGTCCAGCTGGTCCTGGCTCTGAATGGGACTGCTCGCAGTATAAAGTCCGGCCAGGCTTTCATACTGAAGTTTCTGGCTTGCATTGAGGACATGATAAGCCGAGAGGTCCGGGGCCGAAGGAGTCAGCTCGTAATTATAATAAACAGACAGCTTGCCTTCCTTTGGCGCCTTCGTAGTGATGACCATGACGCCATTGGCCGCACGCGAGCCATAGACTGCCGTAGCAGCGGCATCCTTTAATAAGGTAATGGACTGGATCCTGTTGACATCGAGGTCATATACTTTTTCGAGGCTTACCTCATATCCGTCCAGGATAAAGGTAGGCAGGTTGACATTGCTCGACAGATCGGTGCGCGACAGCACGGCGCTGCTGCCGGTAGGCAGGGCGGTCGATCCGCGGACATTGATGCTGGGCAGGACATTTGGATTGGAGCCTTGCAGATTGTTGGTGGCGATACTAAAGGAAGGGTCGAATGCCTGCAAACTCTGAAGGATATTGTTGGGATTGACCTTTTTTAATTCTTCTCCCGAAACCGTGATGGCATTACCTGTAAAGCTTTCCTTGTTGATCACCTGGTAACCAGTGACCACCATATTGGCCAGGGGGTCCTTTGTGCCAGCTACAAGCCTTACGTTGAGGGGGTTGTTTTCCTTTGGTTTTACCTCCTGGCTGATATATCCTACAAAGCTGATCACCAGGCTTGCACCACGGGGAACATTGAGATTGAATACGCCGTCCTGATTGGAGACATTTCCTACGGGAGATCCCTTGATCTTTATCATAACATTGGCACCTGCTATCGGGATCTTGCCAGACTCATCAGTTACTCTTCCGGTGACCCAGATCAAAGCAGGAGTAGAGTCGTTTAGTGAAAACACAGGATTTGGTCTGACGGTTCTTTTTGGAGAAAGGACAATCGTTTTGTTGACGATGTTAAAGCTTAGCGGCTGGTCCTTGAGACATTCCTCCAGCACCTTGTTGAGGTCTTCGTCCTTCGCGACGATGGAGACGGGATGGGAATTGTCCAGCAGTCCGGCCTTGTAAAAGAATACATAACCGGTCTGTTGTTTGATCTCTTTGAAGATCTTTTTCAGGGAAGCCCCCTGTTCATCAAGGGTGACCTTCTGGGCCCACCCTGCTGCCGACACGTGCAGGCATGTAATCAGTAAAATCAGAGCAGTTAATCTCATAACCATGATAGTTTTGGTTGGCGTACGCTTTTTTTGGGGCAAAGCTCCGCCTCGAATGATCTCGATCATTGTTTGCTACAAGTTGTTAGGTGGTGGGGAAAAAAGGGTGTACTCTTTTAGTTTTGGTTAAAAAATATTCTCTTATGGCGTAACCGTTACTTTTCTGTCCTCGACTTTGAAATGGACATTACTTAGCTGCAGTATTTTGAATACTTCCGTTAAATTGCTGTTGCGTGGTATCTCTCCGTCGAATCGCTCTTCCGGCACTTTTCCTTCAAACACAATTTCAACATCATACCAGCGGGCTATCTGTCGCATGACATCCCTGATATCGGTCTGTTCAAAATGGAATAGCCCATTCTTCCAGGCGATAGCGGCTTCGGTGTCGGCATGGGGTTCCAGGTGAATAAGCCCGTCGGTACGCAGCTGTCCCTGCTGACCCGGCTGCAGCAAGGTCGCCGCGCCTTTGCTGGTAAGGCGAACGCTTCCTTCGAGCAGTGTGGTCGTAACGCTTGTCTCATCATTATAAGCCTTTACGTCGAAATGCGTACCAAGCACCTCTACCGTCTGTTCGCCTGTAGGAGCATGCACAAAAACCCGGAAGGGCATAGAAGCATTTGATCTGATCTCGAAATAGGCTTCGCCGCTGATGCTGACCTTTCGTTCTCCACCGGTAAATGCGGTTGGATAAGTAATAGAAGAGGAGGCATTGAGCCATACTTCGCTGCCATCGGGTAATACCAGCCGATATTGTCCCCCACGGGGGGTACTCAGGGTATTGAGTAAGGCAGCGACAGGTTTTTCATCCAATGTTTTATAAACAAGCCTTCCATCGTTCAGCTTTGTGATATTGGTATTACCCTGTTGAGTAAGGATTCCATTTTGTGCGCTATCCAAAGTAATGGTCGATCCATCGGACAGAATGAGTTTTGCAACATTTCCTCCGGGGGCCCGGTCATGTTGCAGCGATTGTCTGTCTGCCACTACCTGTTTTGCCGGCGCGGGGCGGAGCAACAACCATAAGGCTGTCACACCACCAAGGAAAACAGCGGCCACTGCCCACCAACGCCGGGCCATAGGGATGCGGCGGGACGGTTTCGCCGACGGCTCATTCTGGCTAATGTTTGCCTCAGTCCCGATAGGCTCTGCCTCGGCCCGGATCTCGTGCAGGATGGCCTGCCAGCGGGATTCACTGTGCCCCGGAAGGGGCTCGGTTTGCCGCAACAGATTCACCAGCCGATCACGGGCGATGACTTCATAGGACTGATCATTCAGCAATACCTTCAGTTCATTCAGCTCATCAGCGCTCGCCGTATCCGCAATATATTTGTCAAATAAATAATATAATCTTTCCTGTTGGGGCATTCGATGGGTTGTATAAGATGAGACGATGCAAAAGAGCCGTTGGACTAGTCGGGATCAATTTTTTTTTACTTTTTCAAAAAAATTTGAGCGCAAGCCACCAAAAGAACAGGGAGCTGGTCTTGTTGGTCCAGCCAGGTCCGGAGAGACTGAAGGGCCTTGACCAGATGGTTACGGACTGTATTGACAGAAATGCCCATTTCCCGGGAGATCTCTTCATAGCTTAGTCCCTGTTGTCTGCTTAATAAATAAACAGTCTTTTGTTGCGGAGGCAGGAGCTCGATAGCCTGCTGCACCAGCGCTTCCTTATCCCTTAGTAAAAGAGCCTCCTCCGTGTCATTGTGTGCAGGGGCTAAGGTGGCAGAAAGACGCTGTAACATCTTGTTTTCGTTGAGCCTTTTCCGTATCTGGTCCAGCGTATGACGCGCGGCAATAGTGAAGATATAGGCCTCGGGCTGATCTATCGGGATCAGCTTCTCCCGGTATCGCCAGATCTTTATAAATATTTCCTGCGTGATCTCTTCAGCCTGAGCTTCGGACTTTATCATCTTCAGTACGAACGGATAAATACGCCGATCATACCGACGAAAAAGCTCTGCAAATGCGGCTTCATTATCTCCTGCGATCAGACGAAAAAGTTCATGATCCGTATGTTGGGTGAGAAACGACAAATAAACAGCTGATTTGACTATGTTGTAAACAGTTAACTACATTGTAACCAGAACATTTTGAGGATAAGCGCAGTTGGTTACAGCCTGCTGATGACTATAAAGGTACGATTTTTTCTATGTGTTGTTTCATATATGACTAAGAATGCCTCTCTTATACTGATAACGCTGATGCTGGGAACTTCCATGGCTGCTATCGATAGCAGCATTGTCAACGTGTCCCTGCCCGTCATCCGGAATCAGTTTCGCGCGGATGTAGACGAAGTAGAATGGGTGATCACCGCCTATATGATCTCTTTTTGTCTTTTCATCCCGCTGATCAACTGGATGAAGAGCCGCATCGGTTATTATTATCTGTTTATCGGCAGCGTGACTGTGTTTACGCTCGGATCGTTGTTGTGCAGTCTTTCGCCCAGTCTCACCGTACTGGTCATAGCCAGAGTGATCCAGGCAGCCGGTGGCGGCGCCATTTCCCCTACTTCGCTGGCTATACTCAGTGAGACGTTTCCGCCGGAACGAAGAGGCAGCGCCATTGGCTGGTGGGGCATCGGCAATGTAATGGGACCGGCCCTTGGTCCTACGCTGGGTGGAGTCCTGACGCATTATTTTGGCTGGGAGTCCGTCTTCTATGTCAATATTCCGCTGGGGATGATCACTATTCTGCTGACGATAAAGTATCTGGCGTTCCTAAGACAGCAGCCGCTAAGCCGGCCGGCCTTCAATATCGTGGGCTTTACCTGGTTCGCGCTGTTCATCGTCGCCGTACAATATGCTATTTCTGCACTGACAAAAAAAGGGGCCGTATTCCAGGGCATCGGCGGCTGCGCCTGCGCTGTACTCGCCTTCTACCAGTTTGTCCGGTCTTCCCGTAAACCAAATCCTTTACTGGACCTCTCCGTTTTCCGGTCGACAGACTTTGTCCATGCAACCATCGTCATCATCATCCGCTCGGTGGCCCTTTTTGGAGGAATGTTTTTCCTCCCCTTTTTACTACAGGGCCTGCTGGGTTATACGCCGATACAATCCGGTCTTCTGATGCTGCCCAATGCCCTCATGATGCTGGTGTCAAGACCCTATGCGGGGAAAAAAGCCGACGAAGGTCTGATACGTCATATTTCTATCATAGGCATCCTGGCTGTGTCCCTGTCCATGTTCCTTTTCTCCCGCATTGGCATAGGCACTGCCATTCTATGGATAATATTCCCCATGTTGATCCGGGGACTGGGCATGAGCCTCCTCGTGGCGCCAGTGTCTACCGTTCTGCTCAACTCCGTCAACCGGGAACAAACAGCCACCGCCACATCGATGAACAGTCTGTTACAGCAGTTGGGCGGCTCTATCGGCATCGCCGTCTTCGGTGTCATCCACCAACTGATCTATGCACATTATCTTGGGAAAAGCTATACTGCACCCATAGCGGAACATTTTGCACTCCAGGACGGCTTCCTTATCTCCGCCTTTGTGATAGCCCTTGCGCTAATTCCCGCTATCCGACTACCGGAGAAAAAAATTATGGCGATCAAAGAGATCTCACCTCATTGAATTGCAAATTTTTTTCAGTAACTTTAACTGGCAACAAAATTATTCACTAAAAAAAAGGAGGTATTCATGTTATCTACAGATAAATCATGGAAACCTTCGGTTAATTTCGCTTAACCGGGTTACTCCAAAAAATAATCTGCCGGCAAAGGCCGGGAAGAGGCTACTCTACGGAGCTAGCCTCTTTTATTTTGCCCAAACGTATATTCTTCGAACTATTCTTTGAGATATTTGTAGATGTTCTTACGATAGGCCTCAAATTCATCGAGGTTCGTATATTCTCCGACTTTCCACGGCTCACCCGACCGCTGATCACGTTGCAGCACAACAGTCCCCCCGCCAACCAGCACCCTTTTGGCACGTTGAAATACCTCGTCGAGAGACGATACATCATTGATCATCTGCCACTCTTCTACCTTTCCGACATTAATTATAAAATCTTCCATAAACTGATCATTAATCGGGCAAAAATAAGCATAA
>Ga0307510_10005987_pt1 | contig 14512 bp, 13 predicted proteins | sample 12_EM_MG_FD_207224 | JGI IMG/M metagenome (GOLD analysis project Ga0307510, IMG submission 207224) | Populus trichocarpa ectomycorrhiza microbial communities from riparian zone in the Pacific Northwest, United States - 12_EM | ecosystem: Host-associated > Plants > Roots > Unclassified | place...
ACGCTTCCTGCGCGAGCTTCTCGGCCTTGGCGATCACGTCGGCGATGCCGCCGACCATGTAGAAGGCGTTCTCGGGCAGATGGTCATATTCGCCATCGACCACTGCCTTGAAGCTCTTCACCGTGTCCTCGATGGCAACGAACTTGCCCGAAATGCCGGTGAAGACCTCGGCGACGTGGAACGGCTGGCTGAGGAACTTCTGGATCTTGCGCGCCCGGCTGACGGTGAGCTTATCCTCTTCCGACAGCTCGTCCATGCCGAGAATGGCGATGATGTCCTGCAGCGACTTGTACTTCTGCAGCGTCGACTGGACGGCGCGGGCGGTCTCGTAATGCTCCTGGCCGACGACGCGCGGCTCGAGCACGCGGCTGGTGGAGTCGAGCGGATCGACCGCCGGGTAGATGCCCAACTCCGAGATCGCGCGGTTGAGCACGGTCGTCGCGTCCAAGTGGGCGAAGGAGGTGGCAGGCGCCGGATCGGTAAGATCGTCGGCCGGCACGTAGATCGCCTGCACCGAGGTGATCGAGCCCTTGTTGGTCGAGGTGATGCGCTCCTGCAGCGCGCCCATGTCGGTCGACAGGGTCGGCTGATAGCCCACCGCCGAAGGAATGCGGCCGAGCAAAGCCGACACTTCCGAACCCGCCTGGGTGAAGCGGAAGATGTTGTCGACGAAGAACAGCACGTCCTGGCCTTCGACGTCGCGGAAATATTCGGCGATCGTCAGGCCCGACAGCGCGACGCGGGCGCGGGCGCCTGGCGGCTCGTTCATCTGGCCGTAAACGAGGGCGACCTTGGAACCTTCCGACTGCGGGTTGCCGTCGGCGTCCTTGGCGATGACGCCCGCGTCGAGGAACTCGTGGTACAGATCGTTGCCCTCACGGGTACGCTCGCCGACGCCGGCGAACACCGAGGTGCCGCCATGGCCCTTGGCGATGTTGTTGATCAGCTCCTGGATCAGCACGGTCTTGCCCACGCCGGCGCCGCCGAACAGGCCGATCTTGCCGCCCTTGGCGTAAGGCGCGAGCAGATCGATGACCTTGATGCCGGTGACCAGGATCGAGCTGTCGGTCGACTGGTCGACGAACAGCGGCGCGAGCGCATGGATCGGCATGGTGTCGGCGTGGCCGACCGGGCCACGCTCGTCGATCGGCTCGCCGATGACGTTGAGGATGCGGCCGAGCGTCTTGGGGCCGACGGGCACGCGGATCTGCGAGCCGGTGTCGGTCACGGTCTGGCCGCGGGTCAGGCCCTCGGTGGCGTCCATCGCGATCGTGCGCACGGTGTTCTCACCGAGATGCTGCGCAACTTCGAGCACCAGGCGGTTGCCGTTGTTGCTCGTCTCCAGCGCCGAGAGAATCGCGGGCAGATGGCCCTGCTCGAACGTCACGTCGACGACGGCGCCGATCACCTGGCTGATGCGGCCGACATTGTTGCTGGTCGCGATCGGCGCGGTGGTGCCCGTCGCCTTGGCTGCCTTGGGAGCGGCCGGCGCCTTGGGGGCTGCCTTCTTTGCCGGCGCCTTGGTCTTGGGTGCTGCGGTTGCCATCGGTCTTTCCTCGGTTATTCGAAAATGTCTTCAAGTTGAGATTTCTCGTCAACGCTGCGATGTCCCATCGCATCGTTGACCGCGAGCAGTCGCTGCCGTGCGGCCGTGGCCGCCGGTACGAGCGACAGGCCGGTAAATTCACCCGATATCGCCGAAGCGACGAGATAGGCGGTGATCAATGCCGCCAGCACGATCAGGATCCAGCCGAATCCGCCGATGATGAAATGCCCGGCGCCAAGCCACATCGCCAATGCCGCCGCGACAAGCTGGCGCCCCATGGCGAGCATCCATGCTGCCACGATGCCAAGCAACAGGCTCAAGAGTTGCGGTCGCAACAACAGGCAAAGAACGGCCAGCCCGCAAATCGCGATCGTCAGCGCGCTGCTGATCTTGAAGGCGGTTGAAATCCCATCCTCGCCGAAGCGTGCGGCAAAAGCGCGAAAGGCAATCATCTGCCCGGCTTGCTGCACGATGCCCAAGCCCAGCAAGGCGCACACCGCCACCATGCCGGCGCGCGGTCTGGCGAAGGTCTGGGTGCTGGGGGCAGTGGTCGTCATTTACAGCGCCTCGGCGCCCGAGATGATCTCGACCAGCTCGGTCGTGATCGCTGCCTGACGGGTCCGGTTATACTGGATCGTCAGTCGGTTGATCATGTCGCCGGCATTGCGCGTGGCATTGTCCATCGCGGTCATGCGGCTGCCTTGCTCCGACGCGGCATTTTCGAGCAACGCGCCGAAAATCTGGATCGCGATGTTGCGCGGCAGCAGGTCGGCGAGGATGCCTTCCTCGTCGGGCTCGTAATCGACCGCGGCGCCATCGTCGTTCGCCGCCGCTGCCGTGGTGTCGATCGCGACCGGAATGATCTGGCGGCCGATCGGCTCCTGCACCAATGCCGACTGGAAGCGGGCATAGAAGAGGTGCGCGATGTCGAACTCGCCGGCCTCGAAGCGGGCGATCACGTCGTCGGTGATCGCCTTGGCGTCGGCATAGGCGACATTCTTGATGTGGCCCATCTCATGATCGGCGACGATGTTGTTGGGGTAGAAGCGGCGGATCACGCGGCCCTTCTTGCCGGCGATGTAGATCTTGACCGTCTTGCCGGCAGCCTCGAGCTCCTCGGCCTTGCGGCGTGCCGCACGGACGATGTTCGAGTTGAACGCGCCAGCGAGCCCGCGCTCGGACGTCGCGATGATCAGCAGATGCGTCTGGTCGCGGCCGGTGCCGGCGAGCAGCTTGGGCGAGGATTCGCTCACCGTCACCTTGGCGGCGAGGCTGGCCATGACCTTTTCGAGCCGCAGCGCGTAGGGACGCGCGGCGACCGCCGCCTCCTGCGCACGGCGCAGCTTGGCGGCGGCGACCATCTTCATCGCCTTGGTGATCTTCTGCGTCGACTTCACCGAGCCGATGCGGATCTTGAGGGCCTTGAGTGAAGCCATGCTTCAGCAGCTTTCCATCTGTCTGTTTTCAACCTGGGCCGTATCGCTTGCGGAGCTATCATTGCCCCACTCGGCGCAAGAGAAATTGTAGCTTCCGCCCGCAAAGGCGGTCTGGTCGTTTTCGATTACGACTACGGCCTTCTTTTTCGCACCCTCGGTGCCACAACCCGACATCCCCCAAACGAGGACGGCGGAGCAAGCAACGAGGATCGGCCGGCTTTTCACCAGACCTTACGCGAACGTCTTCGCGAAAGCGTCGAGCGCGCTCTTCAGCTTTGCCTTGGTGTCGTCGCCGAGATCCTTGGTGTCGCGGATCAGCTTGAGCACGTCCTTGTGGTTCGCGCGCAGGTCGGCAAGCATGGCCTGCTCGTAGCGCACCACCGCGTCGACCGGGACGGTATCGAGATAACCGTTGGTGCCGGCGAAGATCGAAGCGGTCTGCTCCTCGAACGGCAGCGGCGAGAACTGCGCCTGCTTGAGCAGCTCGGTCAGGCGCGCGCCGCGGGCGAGCAGGCGCTGGGTCGAGGCGTCGAGATCCGAGCCGAACTGTGCGAACGCCGCCATCTCGCGATACTGGGCGAGCTCGAGCTTGATCGAGCCCGACACCTTCTTCATCGCCTTGGTCTGTGCGGCCGAGCCGACGCGGCTGACCGACAGGCCGACGTTGATCGCGGGGCGGATGCCGGCGAAGAACAGGTCGGTTTCGAGGAAGATCTGGCCGTCGGTGATCGAGATCACGTTGGTCGGGATATAGGCCGACACGTCGCCGGCCTGGGTCTCGATGATCGGCAGCGCGGTGAGCGAGCCCGAGCCATTGTCCTTGTTCATCTTCGCGGCGCGCTCCAGCAGGCGCGAGTGGAGATAGAACACGTCGCCGGGATAGGCTTCGCGGCCCGGCGGGCGGCGCAGCAGCAGCGACATCTGGCGATAGGCGACCGCCTGCTTCGACAGATCGTCATAGACGATCAGCGCGTGCATGCCGTTGTCGCGGAAATACTCGCCCATCGCACAGCCGGTGTACGGGGCGAGGAACTGCAGCGGCGCCGGGTCCGACGCGGTCGCGGCAACGACGATCGAATAATCCATCGCGCCATTCTCGGTCAGCGTGCGGACCAGCTGGGCGACGGTCGAGCGCTTCTGGCCGATCGCGACGTACACGCAATAGAGCTTCTCGCTCTCATTGGTGCCCTTGTGCGCGTCCTTCTGGTTGATGAAGGTGTCGATCGCGACCGCCGACTTGCCGGTCTGGCGATCGCCGATGATCAGCTCGCGCTGGCCGCGGCCGACGGGCACGAGCGCGTCGATCGCCTTGAGGCCGGTCTGGACGGGCTCATGCACCGAGGTGCGCGGGATGATGCCGGGCGCCTTGACCTCGACGCGGCTGCGCTGGGTCGTGTTGATCGGGCCCTTGCCGTCGATCGGATTGCCGAGACCATCGACCACGCGGCCGAGCAGTTCCTTGCCGATCGGCACGTCGACGATCGTGCCGGTGCGCTTGACGACGTCACCTTCCTTGATCTCCGAGTCCGACCCGAAGATCACGACGCCGACATTGTCGGCCTCGAGGTTGAGCGCCATGCCCTGCACGCCGTTGGAGAATTCGACCATCTCGCCGGCCTGGACATTGTCCAGCCCGTGGATGCGCGCGATGCCGTCGCCGACCGACAGCACCTGGCCGGTTTCCGAGACCTGGGCCTCGGTGCCGAACGAGGCGATCTGGTCCTTGATGACCTTCGAGATTTCAGCGGCGCGGATATCCATTGTCAGCCTTTCATCGCGTGCGCGAGAGTATTGAGTCGGGTGCGGATCGACGAATCGATCATCTGGGAGCCGATCTTGACGACCAGCCCACCGAGGAGGGCGGGATCGACCGTGAGGTCGATGGTGACGTCACGGCGGAGCCGCGTTTTGAGCTGTGCCTTCAACTCGGCAACCTGGCCGGCATCGAGCGGATGCGCCGAAGTGACCTCTGCCGTGGTCTCGCCACGCTGGGCGGCGGCGAGCTGGCGGAAGGCGCGAATGATGGCGGGAAGCTGCGACAGGCGGCGATTTTGCGCCAGCACGCCGAGGAACTTAGCGCTGATCGCATCGAGCTTCATCGACACGGCAACAGCGGCGATCGCCTTGGCGGCGACGTCACGGCTGAGCAGCGGGCTGGCGATCAGCCGCTGGAATTCGGGCGACTGGTCGATCGCGGCGCGCACGCCGACCAGGCTCGCCTCCACGGCGGGCAGTGCCTTCTCGTCACGGGCCAGCTCGAACAATGCCGTGGCGTAACGCCCGCCAAGGCTTGCCTGTATGCTGCCACCCAAATGACCGCTGGATGTCTCCACGCGATTCGCTTCCTCGTTAACAACGGGTTGGCCCATACGAAAAGGGAGGCCGGAATCGGCCCCCCGGATGGGTCGCCGCGCGGTTAGCATCGGGTTCGCTGCGATGCAACCCGGGAGCGCGACCGGCCGGGTGCGGGCTGCGGCGCAGGCGTTCGCGCCCGCCAAAGGACCTATGACAAAATTATCCGGCCATATGATGCGGCAAGACACCTTCCGGCGAGGGCATTGCGGGCCACAGCCGGACCGGGCGGCCAGAATTTTGTCACACCGGTGTTGCAGGCGCCTGGTCGCCAGCACGCTTGCGCGATCGCATCTCCGGCAGCAGGACGGCGCGAGGATGAGGAGGAAGCACAATGCCCAGCGGCGCGATGGAACAGATGACGATGTCCGACGGCGCCGGGATCGCCGTCTACCACGTGCAGCCCGAGGGCGAGCGGCGTGGTGGCCTCGTACTGGTGCAGGAGATCTTCGGGGTCACCGAGCATATCCGCGAGCTGGCGGATGAATATGCCGAGGACGGCTATGAGGTCATCGCCCCGGCGCTGTTCGATCGCGAGCATCCGGGTTTCGAGGCCGGCTATACCGGCCCGGATCTGGATCGCGCGATGCAACTCGCGCGGCAACTGCATCCTTTCGACCTCTCGCTCAGGGATGTGCAGACCTGCATCGATGCGTTGAAAGAGCAGGGCCCGGTGTTCGTCGTCGGCTATTGTTATGGCGGCTCGGTGGCGTGGATGGCGGCCACGCGGCTGTCCGGCGTGGCGGCTGCCTCGGGCTATTATGGCAGCCTGATCCCCGGCGTGGCCGATGAAGAGCCGAAGGTGCCGGTGATCGCGCATTTCGGGCGCTTCGATCACGGCATCCCGATGGAGGGCGTCGAGAAGGTCATCGCCAGGGCGTGGCCGCTGGCGGAGGTGTTCGTCTACGAGGCCGGGCACGGCTTCAATTCGGATCGCCGCAAGGATTATCACGAGCCGAGTGCCGATCTGGCGAAGGAGCGCACGCTCGCCCTGTTCCGCGCCAACGGCGGATGAGGCGCCTGCGCCGCGTCCTGCTGACGATCGTGCTGGTCGCGGCGGCCTTATATATAGCGGTGCTGACCGGGCTCTATCTCAGGCAGCGCGACCTTATCTATCCGGGTAACGGCGGACGGCCCGGCCTCGTCGCGTCCGAGGTTGGATTCGACGAGGTCATGCTCACCACCGAGGATGGGCTGAAACTGCGCGCCCTCTATCGCGCGCCGCGTCCCGGTATGCCGACCATTTTGATGTTTCACGGCAATGGTGAAGCGGTGTTCGAAAGCGTCGCGGCGCTGCGGCCGCTCATTCCAGACGGTTACGGCATGCTGCTGTCGGAATATCGCGGTTTCGGTGGCAATCCCGGTCAGCCGAGCGAGCAGGGCCTGTACCGCGATGCTCGCGCGGCATGGGGCTGGCTGCGCGGCAAGGGCGCTGTCGCGCACGACATCGTGATGCTCGGCTATTCGCTCGGCACCGGCGTCGCCGCGCAACTCGCGCTCGAACATGCGCCGCGCGCGCTGGTCCTGGTCGCCGCCTATACCGACATCCCACACGTCACCCGCCAGCATTATCCGTGGATTCCGGCCGAGTGGCTCGTCACCGAACGCTTCCGCACCATCGACAAGCTGCCGCGCATCGCTTGCCCGATCCTGCTGCTCCATGGCCGCAATGACGATACCATTCCGGCGAGCAATAGCGTGGCCCTGGCGAAGGCACGGCCAGATGCCAAACTCGAACTGGTTGCCGGCACGGGACACGGCATTATCTACCGTGACGACACAATGCGGCGGATCGATGCGTGGCTGCGTGAACGAGGAGCGTGACGATGGACCGGCAACCTGCGCTGACCGGCGAGCTGCTGGCCTTGCGTCCCGCTGTCCGTGAAGATTTCGATGCCCTGTTCGCCGTCGCGAGCGATCCGTTGATCTGGGAGGTTCATCCCGCGCACGATCGTTGGCGAGCGCCGGTGTTCCAACGTTTCTTCGACGACGGCCTCGCCTCGGGCGGGATGCTGGTGGCGCGCGATCGCGCGACCGACATGGTTGTCGGCAGCTCGCGTTACGACTTCGCCCGGGCGGAACCCGGCGAGGTCGAGATCGGCTGGACCTTCCTCGCGCGGAGTCATTGGGGCGGCCGCTATAATGCCGAGATGAAGGCGCTGATGCTCGATCATGCCTTTCATTCGGTCGATCGCGTCCTCTTCATGGTTGGCGAGGCCAATATCCGCTCGCGTCGGGCGGTTGAGAAAATCGGTGGATATCTGACGCAGCGTCAACATCTCGCGGAGATGGCCGGGCGATCGATCAATCACGTTGTCTACGCGATCGACAGGCCGGTTTAAGCAGATAGCGACGCGTAAGCGCCGTTCCCGTTGGCGCTGCGTTTAGCCGCCGTGTGCCGCCTTGACCAAAGCGGTGGCTTTCTTCGCCAGGCTGCCGACGAGACGAATCTTTTCGACGATGCCCTTGGCGTTCTGATAGGCGGCATCGACTGCGGCGCGGGCTGTCTGGGCATCGGTAAAGGCCTGTTCGATCGCCGGCCCGCTGGCGTCGAGCGCGTTGCGTGCCGCCTCGAGATAGGCGCATTCGAGCGTGTTGACGTTGGCCAGGATCGCGTTGATCTGATCGGGTGATTGTGCCGCGGCGAGATCGGCGGCGCGCCGGTCATAGGCGTCGCCATAGCTTTGATAGACCTCCATCAGCCGGTCCTGCGCACTGCTGGTCATGGCTCAATGCCCCCCTTGGCCGGCGGCGAGGCTGGCGACGATCGTGCCGAGCAGCCGGTCGACCTCGGCCAGCGACACGCCGCCCTTGCCGCCCAGCTTGTCCTGCTCGGCAATCAGCGCCTCCAGCGCGGCGAGCGACGCCTGGTAGCGGCCCTGGATCGCCACCGTCTCGGCCAGCGATTGCGCCTTTGCCGTGTCGGTCACCGCCGCCTTCAGTGCAGGCGAGGCGGCGATCGTCGCGTCGGCGCCGGGGCTGAGCTGGACGCCGAGCGAGTCGGTCATCGGCTTGATCAGGGTCGTGCCCGGGATCAGCCCGGACTGGAACAGCGCGATGCGCGCCGCCGCGCGCTGCTTCTCGGTCGCCGCCGCGACGGTGTCGAACACGAACGCTTCCTGTTTGAGGCCGTCATGCAGCCGCTGGGCGATCTCGCGCAGCTTGGCATTGGCGGCGAGGATGCGGCGGCGCTGGGCGTGGTCGGCGATGATCCCGCCGATATTGCCGGCCAGCGCGACGATCGGCGCGGGCAGCGGCGCGCCCGACAGCTTGAAGATCGTGCCCGCGAAATCGTTGACCGCGCCGACCGCGTCGTTGGTTGCCGAGGTGGCATCGGCGCGGGCGTCGTAACTGGCCTCCTGCTTGAGCGCGCCATAGGCCTCGCCCAACGCACCCAATGCCCTGGCGCGCAACTGGATGGCGACGGCGAGCTTGCGCCGTTCGTCGAACAGCCGTGCGTCGATCGGCACGGCCACGCCGCAATTCTGCGGGTTGGCGCAGATCTGCCAGCGCTGGGTGAAGGCCTCTGTCACATCGGCGGAGGTGACGTGCCCGGCCAGCGTATTGACGTCGGTCTGCATCGTGCCCGTCGCCTTGATCCCGGCATCGGCGATCAGCCCGGCCTCGGTGCGCGGCGCGGTGGCGCAGCCGGACAGGCCGAGCGCCAGGACCAGCGTGGCAGCGATCGTCGATGGTGCACGCCGCATCGGCTCCCTCCTCGCGATGAGCACCGATCATCGCGCAAAGCCGCGCCGATGGCTAACAAGGATGGATAGCGAAACGGATGTTTTGCGGTTTTTCGGCTCAGTGCCCGCCCGCGCTGCGCACCCCGCCGGCGCCGGTGTCATGGTCGTCGCGGCGATAGACCACGCCGCCCTTCATCACGAAGGCGACATGTTCGAGTTGGTGCACATCGGCGAGCGGATCGCCCGGCACGGCGATGATGTCGGCGAGGCGGCCGGGCTGCACCGATCCGATATCGGCGCTGTCGCCGATCAGGTCGGCGGCGTTGCGCGTCGCGGCGAGGATTGCGTCCGCCGGGGTCATGCCGGCATCGACCATCAGCGCGAATTCCTGGGCATTGCGGCCATGCGCGACCAGCGTCTGGTCGGTGCCAAAGGCGATCTTCACGCCGGCCTTGTAGGCCGCGGCGAGATTGGATTTGAGGTGCGGCGCTACCTCAAGCGCCTTGGCCGCGGAGGAGGGCGGCAATTGCTCGGGATGGGTCTTCGCGATCTCATAGACGCGCTGGCCGATCAGCAGGGTCGGCACGAGATAGGTGCCGTGGGTCTTGAACAGCGGATAGCTTTCCGGACCGGCATAGCTGCCATGCTCGACCGAATCGACGCCCAGCGCCACGGCATGGGCGATCGCCTCGCGGCCATGGATGTGGGCGGCGACCTTCATGCCCAGCGCGTGCGCGGTATCGACCACTGCCTTGATCTCGGCATCGCTCATCAGCTGCAGCGCGGGGTCGTCATTGACCGACAGCACGCCGCCCGAGGGCATGATCTTGATCAGGTCGGCGCCGCGCCGGCGATGGTCGCGGACGATGCGGATCGCGCTGTCGACGCCGTCGACGATGCCCTCGGTCCATTCGGGCTGCGACAAAGCGGGGTCGAGCCCGGAACGGGCATCGCCATGCCCGCCGGTCGGGCCGAGCGGGGCGCCGGAGACCCACATGCGCGGCCCTGCGATCTCGCCCGAGGCGATCGCGCGCTTCATCGCCACGACGAGATCGGTCGCGGCGCCGACATCGCGCACGCTGGTGAACCCTGCCTGCAGCGTCGCGCGGGCATAGGCCGGCGTCTTGTAGGCGGCGTCGAGATCGGTCTGGGTGACCAGCTCGCGCACCGGGTCCCCGCCGTCGAACTGGCCGGTGATATGGACATGCGTATCGATCAGGCCCGGCAGCACGGTGGCGCCCGACAGGTCGATCACCTCGGCGCCGGCCGGGTCGCTATAGCCCGGCGTGACCGCGACGATGCGATCGTCCCGGACCAGGATGGTGACCTGATGGCGCGGCGCGGCGCCGGTGCCGTCGATCAGCGTGCCGGCATGGATCGCGACGTCCTTGGCGGTGGCCGGCATCGCGATCACGGCAAACAGCGCGGCCGTCGCGCAGAGGATATTTTTCATGATGGCGCCCCTTTGAAAGCGGCAGCCTAGGATGTCGCCGTAGCGCCCGCAACCGCGTGGTTTTGAACGCAAGGCTCGGGATGTGATGCGTCGCCAGCGCGCCTATATCGACAGCATGACACAGGACATCATCATCGATCCCGATCTCGCCTGGACCGCCTTTACGGCGCGTGACCGGTCGCAGGACGGGCGCTTCGTCGGCGCGGTGAAAACCACCGGCATCTATTGCAAGCCGAGTTGCCCGGCGCGCCACCCCAAGCGCGAGCATGTGACCTTCTACCGCGACGGCGCCGAGGCACGCGCGGCGGGCTATCGCGCCTGCCTGCGCTGCAAGCCCGACGAGGTCGGCCGCGATCGCGTCGCGGTGGCGCGCGCGGTGGCGCTGATCGAGGCAGCCGAGGATGTCATCGCGCTCGACGATCTCGCCGCTCAGGTCGGCTATGCGCCGCATCATTTCCACCGCCTGTTCAAGCGCGCCACCGGCGTGACCCCGGCGGCCTATGCCCGCGGTCTCAAGGCGCGGCGCGTCGGCCAGTCCCTGATCGAGGAGGCCAGCGTGACCCAGGCGATCTACGAGGCCGGCTATTCCGCCCCGAGCCGCTTCTACGAGGGCGGCGCAAAACGACTGGGCATGACGCCGAGCGCATGGCGCAAGGGCGGGGCCGGCGTGACGATCCGCTGGACCATCGCCGATACCAGCCTCGGCGCGATGCTCGTCGCGGCGACCGACAAGGGGCTGTGCCGGGTGTCGTTCGACGAGGACGAGGCGGCGCTGCGCGAACGCTTCCCCAAGGCCGAGATCATGCCCGGCGGCGCGGCGCTCGCCGATCTGGCGGCGAAGGTCGTGGCATCGGTCGAGTCGCCCGAGCGCGACCAGGACCTGCCGCTCGACGTGCAGGGCACCGCTTTCCAGGAGGCGATCTGGCAGGCGTTGCGCGATATCCCGCGCGGCGAGACGCGCAGCTATGCCGAACTCGCCGCGCTCGCCGGCAGCCCCGGCGCGGTGCGTGCCGCCGGTTCGGCATGTGGCGCCAACCATGTGCCGATCGTCATCCCGTGCCACCGCGTCCATCGCAGCGACGGCAGCATCGGCGGCTATGCTTATGGTGTCGAGCGCAAGCTGGCGCTGCTCAAGCGGGAGGGCGTGGCATGAGCGGGTTCGTCATTCGCAGGCTCGACCCGGCACCGTTCGCGCCGCTGTTCGCGCTGGACGATGAAGCGCTCGCCGCGCTGGATGCGCGCCGTGTCGTCGCGAGCGGGGCGGGCTTCCCCTGCCGTATCTCGCTGGAGGATGCCGAGCCGGGCGAGACGTTGATCCTCGCCAATTTCGAACATCTGCCGGTCGCATCGCCGTTTCGCTCGCGCCACGCGGTCTATGTTCGCGAGGGTGCCGGAGCGCCGGCCGAATATCGCGATGCGGTGCCCGAGCAGTTCCGCAGCCGCATGCTGTCGCTACGCGCCTTCGACGAAGACGGCATGATGGTCGATGCGGATCTCGCCGACGGGCGCGAGGTGGAGGCAGTCATCGAACGCATGTTGGCCGCGCCGGGCACGGCTTACCTCCACGCGCACTTCGCCAAGCCGGGTTGCTTCGCGGCGAGGATCGACCGCGCCTAGACAGCTTCCAATTCGCCATTGCGCGCCGCCCTCCGTGTGTTAGCCTGACATAACACAGCGGGAAGAAGCGGCATGACGACGATCGACACGGCATCACCGACCATGGTCGCGCGCATCGCGCGCCATCCGATGTTCCGGCTGCTCATCGCCTTTTTCTTCGTCGTCGGCGGGGTCTTGCTGTCGTCCGGCGTCGGCAAGCTGATCGGCCCGCACAAGGGCGGCTGGCAGTCGCTGGTCGTCGGCATCTGCGTCGCGCTGATCTTCGTCGGCCTCTATGCGCTGTTCTGTCGCTTCATCGAGCGCCGGCCGGTCGTCGAGCTGGCTTTGCCGGGCGCGGCGACCGAATTCGGCGCCGGGATCGGCACCGGGCTGCTGCTATTCTCCGCCGTGGTCGCGGTGATCGCGGCGCTGGGCGGTTACAGCGTCGTTGGCACGCATGGCTGGGGCGTGCTGGTGCCGGTGCTTGGCATCGCGATCGCCTCGGGTTTCAGCGAGGAGATCATCTTTCGCGGCTGGTTCTTCCGGCTGGTCGAGCAATGGCTCGGCACCTGGATCGCGCTGATACTCTCGGCGGTTTTGTTCGGCGCGTTGCATCTCGGCAATCAGAACGCAACGCTACTCGCCGGCGCTGCGATCACGCTGGAGGCGGGGATCATGCTCGCTGCGATCTACATCATCACCCGGCGGCTCTGGGCAGCAATCGGAGTGCACGCGGCGTGGAATTTCGCGCAAGGTGGAATCTACGGCATCCCGGTGTCGGGCGGGGCGATGGACGGCGTGCTGGTGCCGCGCATCTCCGGCCCCGATCTGCTGACCGGGGGCGCGTTTGGCGCCGAGGCGTCCTTGCCCGCGATCATCGTCGCGACGGCGTTGGGCATCGTCGTGCTGGTCGTCGCCCGGCGTCGCGGCGGCTTCGTCGCGCCCTTCTGGCTGCGCAAGGACGATGAGCCGGTGAACAAGGCGCTTGGTGAGGTGTTCGACTAGGGTAGACGCATAAGAGCGGCCGACGGGAAAACTCCAACTTCTACCGTTCGCTCACTCCAACTCGCGCTTCAACCCATCAGCGAGTTGCCAAGCCCTCAGACGCAACTCGTCCAATTGGTCGTTCTCAGCGCCGAGCACTCTTCCGCTTCGTTGCAGAACCAAATCGTCCAACGACCCCATGCCGCCAAAGAAGCTCAGAAAGCGGCTTAACCCGTGAGCGTCCGATCGAGACACTTCATCAGACGCGATGCGCACATTGTTCGCCCAAAAGTCGTCAATGCCTTCCAATCGAAATTGAAGCGCCCGCATTGCGTCGAGAAGGGCTTGGACGTCGTGATCTAACTCCATTGGCTAAATGTAGCAGGGCAACGGCAGCTAATCACCACCTTGCGCCATTGATCAATTGACGGCCCATGACCCCTAGTCCCCCGCCTTCGGCTTCGCCTTGGGTGCATCGCCATCCTCGTCGACCGTGACGTTGAGCGGGTCGCCCGTCGCGCGGCCCTCGAGGATATCGAGCATCTTGAGCGCCAGCGCCGAGCCGCCGCCGCGATGAACGTCATAGGCGAGCGGCTTCAGCAGCATGATCGCATGGGGTTTGTCGCCGCGCACCAGCAGGTCGCGCACCAGCATCAGACGCGTGTTGCCGTCCTGCGGCACGATCTGCACCGCGCCCATCAGTGCGTTGCGCGCGGCTTCGGGTGCAGGCAGGCCGGCCGCGCCGAAGCTGCGGTAGAAGCCGATCAGCGGCAACGGATCGTCCGGGTCGAGCCGGTTGGCGGCGAGGATGTCTGCCTTGCCGGCCGCGGCGAGCGTCGCGCGCTTGTCGTCATCGGCCGCTTCGGCGCGGGCGAGTTCCACCGCGCCGAGAAAATAGCGCGCTCGCGCGCTGTTCGGTGCCAGTGCCACCGCGCGCCGCGCCTCGCGTTCCGCCGGGTCGAGCAGGCCGGCGTCGAGATCGACCTCGGCGGCCAGCGTCTGTGCTCTGGGGCCATCGGGGAATCGCGCCGCCGCCGCCTCGACCCGCGCCGCGAAGGTCTTGGCCGCGTCGGGTTTCATCGTCTTGGTGAATTCCATCTCGAACGGCAGCATCGCGCTCTCATCGGCGGCAAGCGTGCGGATCGCGATGCTGCGCCCGACATCCGCCGGAATCGGCGGCTGGCGGTAGGAGAAATTCCCGGTCGTGAGATATTTGTCGAGATCGCGATCGAGCGTGCGGGGGGCGCCGAACACCTTCGCCGCATCGGCCAGCGATGCGCCGCTGTTGAACGCGGCGAGATAGGCGGCGAGCTGGCCGTGACGCTTGGCGTCGAAGGTCAGATAATGGGCGAGCAGCCAGCTCTCGCCATAGAAACGGCCGCGTTCCTCGCTGTTGAGATCCTTCTGCCGCACCGTCACCAGTCGCGTCGCGCTGATGATGTTGTCGCTGAGTTCGTAG
>Ga0307510_10005988_pt1 | contig 14511 bp, 19 predicted proteins | sample 12_EM_MG_FD_207224 | JGI IMG/M metagenome (GOLD analysis project Ga0307510, IMG submission 207224) | Populus trichocarpa ectomycorrhiza microbial communities from riparian zone in the Pacific Northwest, United States - 12_EM | ecosystem: Host-associated > Plants > Roots > Unclassified | place...
CGAATGAGGGCTGCAATAAAGCGGCTGTCAGGAGTGAGACCGGAGCGTTCCATTTGTTCTACCAAGCCATGTGCAGAAACGAGGTCGCCTTGGGTTACCAAGTAGTGAAGAAGAATGGTGTATGTAGCGATGTCGGGTAGGACACGATGGAAAGTATGGCTCCAACTTGATGCGCGGATGAGGTCTGAAAGAGTAGCTTCTCCTTCGCGCCGCAACGGACGTACACCAAGCGACAGTCGCGACACGTCGAACGTCCCGAAATCGAAATGACGGATCAGCGATAACACACGCTCTATATCGCGGGTATCCACCGAAGATTGAAGCAGGGCGTTCAAAATGCGTGTGGATATTCTTGCGTCTGCATCTTTCAGGGCGTTCAAGGCGTGTGTCTGGACAACAACATCTGGGCCTAAGGTGCGGTACGCAGAGACGACAGTAGCCTGTGTGCGAGGATCGATGGTGAACCCCGCTTTCAACATCTGTTGAATGACGTCCATGGCCTTGCCGATATGTCGATTGCGGAGATGGCCAGATAAAAGAAGTTGATATGTCCTTCGGCTCGGGGAGAGACCTTCTTCTTTGAACAGCCCAAAGACATGATCCAGGCGTGCAAACTGTGACATTTCGACTAGCGCACGGATATACCAGTCTAGAAGGCGAGTAGTGTGACGTCCCAATTGACGCTTTTGAAGACGAGCCAGGGCGGCTATTAGCCTCCATTCTCGGGCCTCGGCGAGTCGATGAGCCACTGCCTCGTATACCTCCCTTCCCAAGTGACAACCGTGACGATGTGCGGCAACTAGGGTGAGAAGTGCTCTGCGGGGGTGGGAGGTGGATATCATCCGTTGAGCAACCCTCGATACCTTGCGACTGTCGGAGAACGCGCGGAGCAAGTCGGGGTCTATGAGGACGCGCGTGCCTTTGTTCCCGGGGTATGAAACGGTGATGGAATGAGGATGTAAAGATGAGGTGTGTTCTAACGGAAGGTCGTGGATGTGCGGTGCAGTTGACCGATGCTTGGTGAATCGCGAAGGGTTTGGGGAAGGACTGTCGGGCATATTTGGGTCGTCGTAATCGCATGGCACGGGAACTGGCTGCACCTTCCGTCGGGAAAGAGTAAACGATCTCAAACATGTGAGGGGACGGGATGGGTAGTATGGAGGTGAAGCACGCAGAATGAAACGATCTGCCAGAGAGTGTACGAGCTGCTGGAGAGACTGCCTGTTGCCACGGCCGACTCTCCAAAGCATGGACAGCCAGGTCAGACACCAGGGGAGGACGGTGTTAAGACACCGTGTGCGTGGGCTGTGGAACACGCCGGTGAGAAAATGATCAAGCAAAAAAAAAAGGTAACACGTGGGAGAGGGATGGTGGAAAAGGCCTTACATCAACCACGAGGCAGACTATGGGGGATAAGGACTTGACAGAGAGAAAGGAGCGCGCTGTATGCTAGCCAGCTCAGCCCAGCGCAACGCAACGCAAAGGTTGGTTGGACGGGAGACGGATGGACGGGTGCGGTAAATCGGGTGGAGACAGCACAACAAGGCCGCGTTACGAGGCGCATCACGAGTCGGCCCCTGTCCGTTCGAGCGGGTATTGCCGCACTCGGTCAGACCTGGCTCAAGCGAGATCTTACACTTACACTTAGCTTGAAACCACAAACTCGCTTGGCGCCACTGGTCTATACTCTTACGAGGACCAACGCCATGCTAAATTTTATTTTTCTTTGTGGACCTTTGTCAAATTCATCCGTCCCGTTGAGCAGAATGGGAGTTACAGCGTGAGAAATTTATCGTGTTGTGGCCGTTCATCGCCGCGCACAAGGGCAACCACAAATCAACGTGGCTGGCGGTGCCTCGGTACAAGTGGTCGGTCACCTCGTGTTTATTCCGCTCGTGTTCCTGTGTCCGATGGACCTCTGCCACATACATACACAAAACTTGTCTTGTTCACACCATTTCCCACAGCAAAAAGATCGATGAGTCATCTTCAATTTGATCGTGTTTGACCACAACTCGGAGAGGCCAGATGTTCGGAGGATGGAACGTAGATCCCGTGTGCATCGCATAATACTGTATCTCTCTGGGAAAGGAAGGGCTGTTCAAGTTCGTGCGTTCCGGTCTTACGATCTGCTCGGCAGGCGCCAGTCCGAGAGGCACGCTGATTTCATGAAACTCGCCACTCCAGTTGTCTGGCGGGCTATCGAGTCAGTCCAATGTCTGGATTCTCATCAATGGTACGCACACCAGCCAACTTGACACCTGGGTCACTTTACCGACGCAAAAAATTGTGGAATTGCCCATTCCCGCGGAATGAATCAATTCCGGCTGGCTTACCCCGACCCGTGTTTTGGGTTTCTTCCCAGGACGTCTAGTGTTGATGGTCGCTCATTTCAAGGGTAATGCTCAATACCGTCTGCCACGAATGGTAGAGCCCTGGAGCGCCCGGAGATCCGCTTGCCGATTGACTGCTAGACGCTCGAATCTCGCGTAAGGGATCAAAAATCCACACTTGGTTAACCGCCGCCTGCCCTGGCGACGGCACCAGAAACCACAAGTTTCATCGCTTTGCCTGCCCCGAGCTGTTCGCCGTGAAATGACGCGTGGCAGAATAATATATAAAGGTGTGATGATGGCACTGACTCCCTTAGTTACCTCGCCATTCCTATGGCTCACCCCCACACTCTCAACTCACACCTTTCGGTGCTCCAGACAAGTGCATCCCGTTTTGCCTCTTCTCCCGCCTTCTATGTGCCTCGCACCCACTCAGAGTCTGGCGACGTATCATCCTGGGAGCCCATCTCATACGCGCAATTTTTCCTCGATGTCGAGCTATTCGCAAGGCATTGGGCTCGTGTACTAACACTCGATGGTATTCCTCAGCGGTCCGTCATTGGCATGTGGTCAGTCAAGTTATGCCTCACCTCACTGCTCGACGTCCAATAACCTATATGACTTATAGGCTGAATGGCATGACCTACGTCGATGTGTTACACATTTACGGGCTTTCGCGCGCTGGTTACATCCCGCAACTCTTCAGCATCCGACTACCGAACCCTGAGGTTGTTTATGAACTGCTTAGCAAAGCAAATGCCTGCGCGCTTCTTGTGGACCCATCGTTCGAAGGTCTTCTACGAGGTTGCCCGGTCCCAACGCACCGAGCTGCCACGACAGTATACGACATCGATTCCCATGAGGCACCCCTTCCAAGTCTTCCCACGCTCGGGGGGGATGATACCGTCTTCATCTTTCACACAAGTGGTTCCACTTCTGGAATTCCAAAGCTCGTACCTTGTAGCTTGTCCTGGCTCGATTCCGCCGTCACCAAATCACATCAAATTTCGACGCCCAACAGTCGAACTGAGCGCCATCAGGACGTCACCGTGTGGATGTGAGTGACATCAGTTTATGCCCTTTTGCGCCTAATTGAGTAACATTCTCAAGGGGGAGCATGTGCCACATTGCACAGACATTCAGTGAGTACGCCAACTTGGTGATCATCCGATCTGATCGTAATGAAACGCCCATCTGTCAGTGTTCCTCGGGTCTCTTCAACATGGTTCCTGTACTGTCCAGCCCTCAAGGCAGGCATTCTCGTCGAATGAGCTATCCTTGATGATTCGGAATTGCGGTGTAAATCGCCTGAACCAGTTCGCGACGTTCCTCACCCAACATCTCCGTAACTCTCGGCAAAACCCGAAGCTCTTGGTACTCTTGCAGTCCCTCGACGAAGCGCTGTACAGCGGACTGGCACTTCCCCGGGAAGAGGAAGACTGGGCACATGCCAATGGAATCAGGCTGCGTGTGAGTTTCGAATATTCTTTTCCGACACGACCGTATCTGATTTCCCACAAGAATCTCTTCGGTAGCACAGAATGTGGTGCTATGCTTCTGTCGATGAGGGATCCCGAAATGCTCCTTCAGCCTCTCGATGAGATGGCGTACTCATTCGTTCCTGTTGCCTCGCAATCTGCAGCAGGAACCTCGCAGGAGGGACATTCGGTTGATGCGCCTCTCCTTGAACTGGTCATCCTCGCGGAGTCACCGGACTGCCCGGACAGGTCTTTACGGGCCGTCGATGGGCACTTCCATACAGGTGATCTCTTCCAAGAGATCCGACCGGGCTGTTATCTTTCCAAGGGCCGAGACGATGACTGGATCAAGAGTGAGAATAGCCTCCGTTGTGATACCAAGTACGTATCGCTCGCTCCTTATGGTAACAGTGATTGATTGGTCTTACAGGGCTATCGAGGACAACGTTCGTACAACCTGTGGCGACCTGGTGACTGAATGTGTTGTTGTCGGGAACGGCCGCCCATCACCAGCGTTATTCATCGAGACGAGCTCAGACATGCCTCAGCTCAAGTTGAAACGGGAGATCCTCCGCCGGACCCGACAGTTTCACTCTAGAAGATATTTGCATGAGCGGATCACTTCAGCGGACATGATTTTGATCGTCGAGAAGGGTTCACTGCCCCGGACAGCCACCAAGGGTAACGTCCGTAGGAAAGCGACAGAGGAGGCCTATCGGACTCTTTTGGACAAGATCTATGGCACAGAATGGACCGGCACATCATAGGTTGATTACCGTGGAGCCCACTCATTCGGACAGCAGTATATTTATTACACTCTTCACAGCTTCGCCCGCTATAACTTCGCATGGATAATTGTATCTCCGATATTACTAGCCATACCAGTAGAATTAATGCATAGCACTACTAGAGATTCAGTCTGTTAGTTTACATTCTTACGATAGAACTATAATTGCACCTACTGCTAAAATATTAAGCCATTCTTATTATCGCTCTTAGCTGTCTATGTCATGTGCGACGTCTGCCATGGTGACGTTGACACGTTCAGAGCTTATTTGCATGTGGAGCAGCTCGGCATGGATGACAGCAGTAGTCTTGACCTGTACGTGAACGTCAATGTACCGTACCAGGGACACCATCCCTTGTTCCGCGTTGTGGGAAGAAGGCACGACGCGAGCCAAGTCCAAAGCGATTTGATGAGTTAGGAATGGGCTCGAGGTATGACCGGCGTCCGGAAATGAGCTAGTCCGCTCCACTAGTGTCTCAAAAAATGACGGAAGGAGCGGTTTGTATAGCTGGAAAGCCGGAACACTGCCAGACGCCGACATGAAATTCGGACCCCAATTAAGGATAACAATGACGGGATGGTGTGATCGACGAAAACTCCACAGGGCTGTGAGAACGGTTCGAAGAGGATTGTTTGGGGTGGTGGGTGGTGGCGTGGCAATATTCATCAACTGAGACCGTTCAGCAGCTAAGCGATCTGGCCAGTAAAAGCTACGGGCCGAGTCAATGGCAAGAAGAGCAATCTCGGATGTGGGAAGACAACGGCTGTGGTACGATGATAGATTAGCTAAGCCAGCAGCGAGCTGTGGCGAGGACTTTGGACGGAATACGTGGACGTTGCGAAGGGCAATGGTGATGATCTGCTCCGTGGCGTTTTCACCAGAAGGGAAGTTGTGTGGCAGGCGCATCCTAATTAATGTTTGAAGGCGGTGGACATCGAAGGTGCCATCTGTATCAAACACGACTGAGACTTTGTTCCATCCACCGAAGCGGAGAGGGAGGACGCAGGAACAAATAAGATAATAGAGGAGATGTGTCTTTCCCGAGCCCGAAGGTCCCTGTATCTCCACAACATCTCCACGATGAAGGGAAGACAGGCCAGAGTGCCCGGGATGCGGTGGAGTTGGGATCCCGGTAGGAGCGGCGGCTGTGTTTGATTAACATGAGACAGAGAGTAATCTTCCTAAACGAGCAGGAAAAAAAAACCAACAAGTGGATCGTGCGGCGCTCAATAACTACTCGTAGGGTAAGCGACTCGAGGCGTGATTCTGAAGGAAATTTTTACCTCATCAAGAGATTCTGATTGAAACTGTTCAAAGTCGTACTCGCTGTCCATCATCATCATCGATGTCGATGATTGCTTTTGATGGTGGTTGTACACGTGACCGGTAAGTACAAGCGACAAGCGAGAAAGTGAATGCCCTTGCACGGAAACGCACGCGACTGGGTCTCGTAGTGTAGAATGTCGTCTGCTACCCCAAAGGTCGCGGGAACCCCCTCTTCTCGCCGTTCCTCGTCTATATCCTCCCATCCGCATGGCCCCAACATCACCAAGGGCGCTACAGCTCGCTCTGCAATCAATCCTCGTGTTTCTTCCACGCTCAATTCCCCCAGGCGTACGACCTTTAAGAGCCCAACACCTCCACCAACCAGCCAGGATGCTGCAGAGGTACTATCTGCTTCTCTCAAACGAGAGACAGAAGAGAAAGAGCGGGTGTGTGGTCGCGTCCCTTCACTGCCACTCATTGTGCTCAAGTACTCGTAGCTGCTCGTCCAATTGCAGAACAAGGACCAGACTATCACAGCACTGACAGAAGAAAATACCAACTTCTCCACGGCCTTAAACACGGCAGAGACACGACTATATGAATTTTATACCGAGCAGTCTAGAATGGAAGAGGAAATGGCCGCGCGTATTGAGGTTGCAGAGAAGCTCAGAGCGCAGGTTCGCGAGCTTGAAAAGGAGAAGCGCGACCTTCACAGAAGATATAATGAACAGGTAGGCCTACAATGCTCGACGTGAATTGCAACGGTAATAAACACGTGTTTCCAAAGACTGCTTCCTTTGACGCCGAGCGCCAGTCGTTCTACGACAACGAGCAACACCTCAAGTCCCGCATTCAATCCCTCACACAAGTACGAAGACAACATGTGATACAACCGTCACCAACCATGTCGGACATGCCGGAAACAGACACTGAGGAAGAAGAGGAAGAGGAAGCAATCGAACCGTCCGTTACTTCTCAAGAGAAAGAAGACCCTCACGCCGAGCCGGCAGAGATGACAGCACTAAGGCTAGAACTGTCCACCCTATCTACGTCCTATGGGTCACTTCAGAGCACAGTCGTCCTCCTGCAGACACAGCTCGTCGACCTGAAGCGGGTGAATAACCAGCTTCAGGAGGAGAACGAAAGCTACAACATTCTTCTTCGCGAAAAGACCCTAAGCGGACAGTATGGCCTATTCAGGCAGGTTAGCGGGGACAGGTCCAACTTTGGTGATGACGACGGTCAGACGGACGACATGGGTGATGTCCAAAGTATGCAAAGTGGTGCCCATAGCAGCCAACTGGGCACGGTCGACGAACACCCGGAGGAGGATGAACTGCATGTCGATTTTGGCGCAGACCACCGCGATCTCATGCCCAACTCCGATGAGGAGGGGTCTCTGGAGAGAGAGGGTTCGAGCCGAGGCAAGCGCAGCCGTCACGGTCGTAGTCGCCACAGCGGCTCTCCAACTTCCCCTGCACTTCGGGGAGAGTCTCTCGCCGGACTGCCTATTACTGGTCCAGGGCTCGACCTGGCTGCCGAATTAGGAAGGGCCGAAAACAAGGACATGTTCGAAGGCCAAACCGTGGACGTCTCTGGCCCGCCGAGAGACAAGCGAGGAAAGAAAGGCTCGTCAGAATCTAGGAAGGTTTCCGCGGCGGATCATGGAATGGAGCGGACGAACTCTGCTAATGAAGTGGACAGCCTGCGAAACGAGATCAAATCTCTCAAGGACGCAAACAAGGCGCTTTCTCTGTACGCGTGCAAGATCATTGACAGGATTATCGCACAAGAAGGGTTTGAGCATGTCTTGGCTGTCGATTACGAATCAAAGTCGCCAGCAACCCCGACCGTGACGGTTGCATCTCCGGACACGTCCGCCGAAGCTAATCAGAAACCGAAGCGACGAAACACTATGTTTGCCCTCTCGGATTCCAATCCTCCTCAGCGCGCCGAGAAACTCACCACGTTCAACTCTCCACCCCCTCCGAATAACCCTCCTCCTTCTCGTTCAAACCGCCGCTCGTTGTCCTTTGACTGGCGTGCCCTCTCTTCGTTGGTGGGCGGGGATAAGGACAAGAAGCCCGACGTAAACCCCAACCTTCGCCCTCTCACGCTCAAGCCTGGAAGCATCAGCGGTGCACGCAAACTCGAAACACAAGAGGACGAGGAAGACCGCAAGGAACGCGAGCGGCTCAATGCGACAATGAAACTCATGGGCATCGAGAAGCCTTCCGAGCCGGTCCCACCACCGTCCCAGGAGGTCTACCTGACACCAGAGACACCCACCGCAACGGCAGAAAGCGTAACGAGCCCTTCGATCGCCTCCCGCTTCTCATTCTTCCGTCGCTCGACTACATCCCCCCAATCAGTACCCGCGTCTTCCCCTGCGGCATCGCATGGGAACCCCACCAACCTCACTCATGATACCCTTGCCCAGGCGCAAGCAGTAGAGTCCCTTGCCGCGCTTGATGCGCAGGAAGGCATTCTTAGAGCAGAGATGGCTAAGGGCGGCAACGGTGGGTTTACCGAGGTCCTGCCTCGCCGCAAGTCTGGAAGTCGGCGCTCGCACACTAGCGGGGGTGGGAGCGGCAGCACCGTATGGAGCGCAGGCATGAGCCGTGAGGACGATTGACCATACCGAAGCCCCAAACTGTAACTTCCGGACACGTAGTTGCTTGGAAGCACTATCATTTTTACCCGTTTTCTCCACTAGGTCACGATCAACTCACGAAACGCATATATGTCTGATAGGTAGAATAGAAATGTATACCCCCTACGTAGTTCTAATGCAAACAAGGTTTGAAGCCGCAAACATCACTGTTACGACGTCCCAAGCGGAGGTCTGACGACGCTAGTACAGCTAAATTACCGACAATGGATGAAACCAGAGCGGGGTATGATGTTGTCCCGGGTGCATGTGCTCGACCCAGTATCATCCGCGGGCTATTCTTTACGTTGTTGGCGGGTGCGGGATGAGTGTATTCCGGGCATGAGTTCGGATGGTTTCGAATGGATTGCTAGCAAACTCGGGGTTCGAACGGATCAAGGGTTGACGAAAGCGCTCGACTTTCCTGCACAGCAAAAACGTTTTGAAAAAACAAAAAGAACATCACCTCAGCTGCGAGTCCACGATGACAGATGGTAAAAGCAAAAAAAAAAAATGTCGTACGTACAGGGCACGTCGCCGCTGAGACTTTGTGAGTGGTGTGCCTTTCCCCTCCCCGATCTGACCCGGTCGCGTTTTTGGCTGCGGCGCGACCCCCGGGTCTGGCGCGTCGGCGAGTTTGGACTTGGCGACGAGTTTTGCAGACGAGGCGGCGGTGGCTGTGATCGTGGTGACAACTGTGGCCGAGGGGGCGTCTAGTTTTCCCGCGGACCTCTCGCCAGCGCTGGCAGCTGGCATTGGAGCTATGGATGGAAGGGCTGCCTGTAGCGTTCCCAAGCGGCCGCCCACGAGCTCCTCCTTCTCCTTGCGTTTCAGTCTGCGCGCATGCGACTTTGAATATGGGGCGCGTGACGCCTCCAGCCCTGTGGGTCCCGCATACATCCATCCATACATCCATGGGATCCATCATTTCAGTGTTTGATGGATGGGGCATGCATGGGCGAACATAACCGTGGTAGCCGATCACGGCGCGCGTGTGGGACCATATGCAATACGAGAGGCGCCAAATGAAAAAATGAGTAAAAATAAGATGGATCAAATTGAAGATGTGAAAGGGGTAAGGCGGGCGATGCAATGACGAAAGTGGGTCACTGTTTGCGAGTGGGTCGAACATAGATGCCACGCACGTTCGATGAAGAGTTCGTGCTTGAGAATCCTCCTCTCTTTCTTGTTAGGCGCATTGGCATGCTGTTGACTTGATGCGTCCACGTCTACGGAATGCAGTATCTCGCCTGGCTTGAGATGCAGATCATTAAGATTGCGGTCAAAGATAGGTCACTTGTTCACGTACAGAGACGTCTTTGAGTGCTCCGACGTCAACGCGCTGCACGGCGTTATCTTGGACCGCAAATGTGCGATCGACCGGCTTCACGGATGTAGTGTGAATCCTGGAGATAGAGCGTTGTGAACGGACTTTTGGCTAATGACGTTTTTAAAAACAACACTGTAGTACTGTAATGAAAATGAGGTAGTACTCACCATGATGATGACGATCTGTTGTGGTTCCTGGTCCGATGAAGAGGGAAGTTACTTGAACGAGCGTGAGAAACAAGCCTAGATTGGCGCCAGGGCTGGCATCTGACCACTAAACGCTCCGCCACCACCGACGCGGACGAGCTGCGCAAGGTTTGCATTCTTTTCGGTTGGGCCAAACGTACGTACTCTCGACGGGCGATTTATCAAAATGATGCAGGGAAAAGGCATGGAAGCAACATCTATTCTATTATTGCCACATCTGAATTCTCATCTTGCACCCCTATATCAACACCTGGCGGTGTTTTCGAGTCCTCCAGTCCGATGACTACGAAGCTTACTAATACCAACGCTGCCCCGAGTACGACTTGGCCTTTCACTGGATGTTGCATCCCTAGATCACCCAATACAGCCAGCGGCATGGTTAAACTAAGGCCGATGGTTACCACCAGCGGTGTCGTCTTGAGCATTGCAATCACATAGATGTAATCACTCGAGAGCGTGATAAACATCTAACCGATCAACGCACGCATTTATCAGAGAGGTGACAGAATCAAGGGACTTGATGAAAACTTACATTGACCAGTAAACCGGCCACAGCTCTGCCAGTGGTCGGCACCTCAAACCTTTCCGCACCAGTGAAATGTAAAATGACACCGATCGGCCAACACGCAAGGATGTTGAACAGACCGACGAAACCAAAAAACAGCTGCATATCGATCCGTGATTCCGAACGTATCCGAACCTTCAGCAAGATGACGTAAATGGCATAGAACAAGGCGGAGAGCAGCGCAAGACAGTCTCCCAGAAGGGTCCGCTGTCCACTGGAGATACCTGCCAGTGAAGGGCGGCCAGATGTCGGAGCAGGTCGTGGTCGAGAGGCTGCCGGTGTGTCATCAGAGTCCGAAATGGAGACAAGGATCACCCCAGCTAAGCTTCAAACGGGTCATGTCCCGTTCCCCAGGTACGAAAGTACACAGCTCACCTGGTAGCCACAGCTGCGATCTTTGTGATTGTGAAGTGGTCGACGCGACATATCCGCCCAATAATTAACGTGAAGAATCCTGAACTTGCATATCTGAGCACGAGCGATGGAAATAGCAAAAAAAGACTGCCACACACCGCTCATGCTGGACAAGATTGTAGCGCTAGCCACGTGGGTTAGGCCAAGGCCCGCAGTCAACGACCAATTGGCAAGGAACCAGAGGAAACAGAACACGGATGCGAGGTGAGCCGTCTCCCGTATGGTGAAGGGAGGTAAAGCGGCAGAGGTGGACTCTGGCAGTACGTGGGATGAAGGACGGTGTGGACTCTTCGAGGTGAATCACGATAAGGATGTTGGTTGAGGGATGAGAAGTCACTCACCGTGTTGAGTTGTGTCTCGTCTTCGTTTACAAGTGGCTCATATTCATGTGAAGGTCTAGTGCAACGTTTGGACGCGACGCGAATCGACAATACTACTCACTCACCCCGCATCATCTCTTTGGTGAGGACCACTGCGATGTCTTCGAATGTAGCTCTTTATTAGAAACGGTAGGAGGTACAGCGAAAACGTGCTCGTTGTGAGATAGGTGATACTACACGGTGTGACAGTGAGCAAACAACGGCGGGCAAAGAGGATGGAATAAGACAGACAGGAAAGGTTTCCCGTATCCCCCGGCGAACAAGTCCTAGCGTGCAAGCGTACGGATCGTAAGTCGAACGGACCAGTGATCACTTTCAAGACGCACCTCGGTCACGAAATTGGAAGCTGTCCAGAGAAAGACGACAAGAAGGAGCAAGCATACGCCAACAGCGTAGTCTCTCCGAGCGAGTTTGGGAGACGCAGGATGTTTTCCTGTCGCTGAAGGCTGTGCGGGCAGAGATTCCATCTCAAGAGGTGGGTCCCGAAGACGTTCAGACATGTACCGAAGAGGGCTCGGGCCGCACAGCCCCCGTCATGCACTAATACATTACCACAAATGGTTCATACGAGGTGTGTCCTGTATATCTTGCGCCGTCCTTGCGATAGCCCACAAAAGTACATAGAATGTTTGTAATAGTAACGTTATACTCTCGTAGATGAACCACTCCAAGCCGACGTCTGGTGGTTCTTTACCCTTTCGAATATCCGGTAAAGACTAATCACCAAATTAAAACAATACATGAGCAGTCCGATTCCAATAAGGATGATCAATGCTAGCTGATTATCGCACAGCGTCTCTGCCGCGTCTGTATCCGCCAAAGGGCTGGGAGGCCGAGAAATTTTGCTGTACCACGAGATCGACGATTCATCCGCGCACGGGATAGTGGACGTGAAGAAATTGTCGAAGCAGAGTGAAAGGGCGGCCGACCAGGCACAGATGAACAACACCTCCAGTAATGTATGAGCTAACTTGGCTGACGTTCGCCAAAGACCGAGCGGTCGTCCGAAGTATTCCAGCTGTCGACGTGACAAACCGGATTAACGACAAACGACGGAAGCAGATTCGGCACAGGGCTCACGTATACAGCAACCATGACGTGAACCAGGGTCAGTGGTGTGAATATTACGACCAGGGTACTACATTACGTTGAGGCGCGGGTATTCAGCACTCGAGCACATACGGCAACGAATGTGAAATGACGAACGGTGAGCTGCCCAGGATTCCGGTAGAATTGGTCTGTCTCTCGACTTTTCGTATATGAATCGCCACCCCAAGGGCCGCCGCGGTGAACGTGATATTGATGAACCGAAACAGCTAGCAGGCTGTCAGCGGGAACACGGGAATTCCACTCGACGGAAGCGTGCTTTACCAAAGGGACATAAGTGTTATTCAATAGATACGTTCTCGCACGCTTTCTCGTTCTCGGCCACCAACTGTCATTGGGATCATAGCCATAACCGCCGTTGGGCGATTGATCGTCGGGCGTGCCTCCATTCTGCAGCGTTTCGGAAATGTTCCGACGCGACAAGGACTCGAACGGCTTTGCAACCCACGGAGAGTCCCACCCTGGTGACCGACTCTGCGAGAGCGTGTACGGAATGGCGGGAGTCGTGGGCATCGCGATGCGCAGGCTTCGGTCTCGCGCGCGCGGTGACGTCGATGCCTGTTCTTGATTCCTCCCGCCGACGGGTACTGGGCCGTGATCCTCCCCCCTGCGGGCAAACCCGGCAATAAGAGAGGGCGATCGGAGGATGCTAGACCGCTTCTCCAGTCGGACGGTGGGTGGCGGTGATGGCTCAGCGCCGAACAGTTCCGATCCAGGCATTGGGCGTCGTCGAGTGAACGGGAACCAGCGATGTTCGCCGCTCGGTCCTACGGGGGTGTTGTATGACCCAACGTCGGAGAGACGGGCATCGGCTGGGCCACGCGAGCCGCCCGGAGATGGGGGCTCGTGGTCGTTGTCTGTGGGCGAGGGGGGCTCGTCCTTTGCCCACGCTGTGTTAGCGGTGCAGTCGGAAACAATCACACAGTCAGCGCGTGTGCGGAATGGAGCGAGGCAGATATGATTTGCGTACGGGGCCGTGTGATGATATTGCTCCTGGCTGAGGCGCTTGTCTGTTTACCTCGAGCTGTCTGAGATTTGGTGTTGTTCGAACCAGACGAGCGGGCCTGCGTCGGAGGGACATCAGACATGAACGTAATGGAGTGGTGGCGTGCGCCGAAATGTGGCCAGTGGCAGTCGAATGAAATGAGGGAGGGATCAAGCAAAGCCGGGTTTGCGCCCCACCGCAGTCCCTAATCCCTAATATATACCATCACAATTACCCATGGCAGATGAAGCTCTCCCCTCCATCTCAACCGGCGAAGTCGGCTCTCGTTTCGTTTCACAATCGGACATTGAAGCCGCTAGGGCTCGCAGAGATGAACAGTGGAAAGCTGCATACGCAAGGTTTCTCAGGCGTTCTCTCTCACAAAGGACTTTCTGCCTCAATCGCTTTCTTTCACCTTTAGGCTGGGACAAGCACCGCCGCCTGTACCGCAGGAAGACGCGTTTGATGGTCGCAGTCTGGCAGAGGTGCGTTCCTATCTCTCCCATCACGCTGCGCATCATCGTGTTCATCTCATGCTGCTAGAAACTCGCCGCCAATCGCGTAAGTCTCGCACAATGGCACAACGCCGTGCCTCATTCCATGCCGTCTTATTCTCCCCGGACAAACATTAGGCAGCCAAACAAGAGGAATGGGAAGAGAAGAATAAACTAGCGAACCAATTTCGCGCCCTCGAGGAAGACGAGATCATGTTTCTCGATTCCATGAGGGAGCACCAGGAAAAGGAGGAACGCGAACGCAAGGAGCGAGACGGTGAGGAGCTGAAGACCTTTCGCGAGTAAGCCTTGTAAAAGCAAACACGTTGCGCTGTTATCTCATACACACAATGGATGTGCCCTTGATACAGAGCCGTTGCGGCAAAGGTGATTGTCAAAACCCCACCGCCAGCACCTGCAGTCGAGCCAGCGGCCACAACGAAGACTGGGTCGGCTCCTCCAAAGAAACCAACAAAGGCACCTCTCAAGGGAGTCATAGTGAAGAAGAAATCGAA
>Ga0307510_10005989_pt1 | contig 14511 bp, 11 predicted proteins | sample 12_EM_MG_FD_207224 | JGI IMG/M metagenome (GOLD analysis project Ga0307510, IMG submission 207224) | Populus trichocarpa ectomycorrhiza microbial communities from riparian zone in the Pacific Northwest, United States - 12_EM | ecosystem: Host-associated > Plants > Roots > Unclassified | place...
CTCAACGCAGTCACCCGAAAGGACGTCACCCCACTCCCAAATCTCAAACAGTGTATCGAAAACTTGCAAGGAATGGAACTATTCAGCAAGTTCGACATCCGCTGGGGTTACAACAACATCCGCATACAGGAAGGCGATCAATGGAAAGCCGCATTCAAAATACGTCGAGGACTATTCGAACCCAAAGTAATGTTCTTTGGGATGAGTAACTCACCAGCCAGCTTCCAACGATTCATGAACGGTATTCTCGAAGAACTCTATGAACACTTCGAGAAGAAAGGCATACACGACATACGGCGCATCCTCCAGAACTACATGGACGACTGTGGTATAGGCACCCTCCTCAAGGACTACAAATTACACGTCGAAATCATCCACTTCCTATTCGACTTACTCCTACGCCATGGCCTACATCTCAAACTATCAAAATCTGTTTTTATGCAACCACAAATGGATTTCTTAGGCGTCCGAATCTCCAAGGAAGGAGCAACTGTCGACCCAGCTAAAGTCGCAGGACTCAAAGATTACCCACGCGAACTTAAAGACAAACGACAAGTCTGTGGATTTCTAGGAGTCGCCGGTTACCACCGAATGTTCTGCCCCAACTTCAGCATCATCGCCGCACCCCTTACGAAACTCACCGGAAAGGATGTACCATTTGAATGGGGACCCGAGCAAAAGGAGGCCCAAGAAACACTCATCACATTAATCACTAGTTCACCCATCCTGGCCAGACCGGACCCAGACAGACAATTTGAACTTGAAACCGACGCTTCACAAATCGGTACAGGAGCAATACTCTACCAAAGAGACCCCCCTATCATGAAACCAGACGGCACCCAGAAACCAGGACCACGACGACCAGTGGGATTCCACTCCCAAAAATTCACCCAGACCGAACAAAACTACCCCATCTATGACTGCGAATTCCTTGGAGTTATGCAAGGACTTCGCTGCTGGTCTCATCTACTCAAAGGAACCACAATCCCTGTCTTGGTGTATACTGACCACACAAATCTTAGGTACTACAGAGAGCCCCACAAAATTGGGCCACGCGTTGCTGGCTACTTACCAGAGCGCGAGCAATATAACATCCTACTGGAGTACAAACCTGGGGCTACTAATCGAGCAGATGCATTATCTAGGCGACCTGATTACGAAGGACCAAACGAAATCAACGAAGACGTCACTGTATGGCCGGACCAATATTTCTGCGACCAGCATACTTCAATCCGCATATTCGACATGGACAGCATAGGCGACAACTTGGACTCAAAAATCAAGCTAGCGCAATATCAAAATCAAAGCACACTCAAGAAATGGGCACCAGCACACAATTTATCCCTACTAGATGGCACTCACTGGCACCACAGCACCGCACTTGTTGTCGTGGCAGACAATGACCTTAGGAGGGGAGTAACATCCCTTTTTCACGATCACGAAACCGCTGGACATGCCGGAATTACCAAAACCCTCCAACTCATTGCACCCTATTACTGGTGGCCCGGAATGAAAATCTTCGTAACTGAGTACATCAAAGGCTGCGCTACTTGCCAAATGACCAAAGTCAACACTCATCCCGCTCACCCCCCTATGTTCCCCATTACCCCAGCCGAAAATGCTCGACCTTTTGAGACTGTCGCCATGGACTTCATCACTAAATTACCCCTATCAGGAGGATACGATACCATCCTCACGATCACCGACACAGACTGCTCAAAAGCATCTATCTTCATCCCTTGTAACGAAACAATTGACTCTGAAGGCGTTGCCCTACTCTATCTAAACAACGTTATTCCCCACTACGGCATACCTCGCAAGATAATCTCAGACCGGGATGTCCGATTCGTCTCTAAATTTTCGACAGAACTCTGCTGCATCTTAAACATCCACCAAAACATCAGCACAGCCTATCACCCTCAGACGGACGGAGCCAGTGAACGAACCAACCAAACCCTTGAACAATATTTACGCATATTCTGTGGTACTCAGCAAAACAATTGGCACGCTTGGCTACCGCTTGCTCAATATACCAAAAACTCCTGGCCCTCCGCTACGACAAAGAAAACTCCATTCGACCTACTCATCGGCTATACCCCGCAAGTTCACCAACCAACTAGGAAGACAGACATCCCATCCCTTGAACAACGACTCTCAGCTATCGAAGAAGCCAGGAAAGCCGCCCAAGAGGCACAACGTAAAGCGCAAGAATCCTGGATCAAAGAACGACCACGTCATTCACCATTCCCTGTCAAATCTAAAGTCTGGTTAGAAGGAACAAATCTACGACTCCCAAGTAACATCACACCCAAATTATCACCAAGGAGATACGGACCTTTCGAGGTAGTCTCCCAAATATCCAAAATCGCATATAAAATCAAATTACCCCCTAATTGGAAAATCCACAACGTCTTCCACGCCTCACTGCTCACGCCATATAAAGAAACCGATCAACACGGACCCAACTTCCTGGAACCACCACCTGACATTCTGGAAGGCGAACCGGAATGGGAAGTCGAGCAGATACTCAAAGAACGACTATTCGGTCGTTGGAAGAAGAAGCAATACCTCGTGCGCTGGAAAGGATACTCGCCAGCTCATGATTCCTGGGTTAACTCCAAGGATCTCCATGCATCGGATCTACTGGCGGACTTTGAAAGCCAACCAAGCAGTATAAGAACCCTTGGGATCTCAGACGACCTTCCTTATCCCCAACCACCATGTCCACGATCCACCATGAACTCCCCAACTCAGGATTCACCACCTCTACCATCTTTACCCTTGGCACCGACGACGGGGTTATTCTCATTCGCATGCACACCGACAACAACTATCTCTACTTCTTCGGAACATTCATCCGACGTGGACACTTCGACGTCACGCACCACTGGACTACCTGGAGACCAAGAGAAACCCTCGACGCCATCGACATCGACCACGAAGCCATCATGGTCCCAGTCGACAACGATGACCCTGTCCTCAGGACCCACGTCAACTATGAAAGACTTCCATTTACTCCCCATCCCCCTCGATACCAACCCAGACCTACAACTCCATTCAACAATAACCCCTTTAACGCTACTAGCGAGAGTAGCAGCAACGAGACAGCCATTACCCCCCAAGAAGCGGAAAATATTTCACTTCACGTCACCAACCCCAACCCCTCTACCCCGACAGATGACACTGAAGATAGCCAATCCGAAACATACACCGACACCGGACTCCTCCCCTCAGACCACCTCCTCCACATCGCTCAAGAAGAAGCGTGAGGAATGCATTAAAACCATGGTCCGACTCAACAATAAATGGACCTTCCTCAACAACAAATTCAAGGACATTGCCGTCACCAAGACGTTCAGAAAGAAGGATAGCGATACCACCCTCTACCTCTACCATTTCCATCGTCGACTCTACGACACGATCACCAAGGAAATCCTTTCACTAATCGTAAAAGAAAAGGACCTTCAGAAAAGAACCACCCTCCCTTTCGGCACACTCTCCCCTCATTACCACGTCTTAAAAGACCAGAAGTTCCTTGAAGGACTCTGAACACTACTCCAAGGACGTAAAAGGATTATGAAGAGCAAGTCACCATCACCTATTTTCATACCCGGTCCAGGCCCCTCAGTGGGAGGAAGAAATACAAACATTATCCTGGAAATACCACCATTGGTCCCAGTTGCCGTACCACCGCCACCTCTTGTAGACCCATCACCGTTTGCTCCTCCGTTCATCCCTACCCCGCCTGGTCCACCACCTCTAGAACCACCCCATGTTGCAACACCACCACTCCCCTTAGTTCCCTGGGGATCACATCAACGAGAGTATTCATCGATGGAACAATATCAACCATTGGTTCCGATGAGAGAAACACCCTCTCCAGTCGCGTCGTCATCACAGCTCCCAGCCGCACCATCATCGCCACCCCCTCTTATCGTCTCAATGACACCCAGTCGTACCACTCCCTTGTTACCCAAACACCCTCTCACCCAAGAACTACCTGCCAATGTACCAACTCCTTTGGAGTGGAGGGAGACGCAGTATGTTCCATTTACGGGGAAACGACGAACCTCACCACAGCATGTTGCTATGCCACTTAAACGTCAACGAAGTGACCTAGAGATGTCGCGACCAATGAGCCCAGAAGAGCAACCTACACCCCCCGATTCCCCTAAAAACTCAGCTATGACGACACCCTCCAATTTTGGACTTGATGACCTCTATCGAACCCCAGTTCAAACCATCGTCGAACTCGAAGACGAGGTTATGGAAGAGGGAGAGACAACTGACTATGAGTCGCCAATGGAGGAAGGCCAAATCGCAGATACAAGACAGTCAACTACGGACAGCATGGACATTGGAATACCCTGTGTCCCCTCCGACTGGTTGCAACCTGATTCACCCTAGGTCGTGTGGTAACGACCACTCTAGGAAGGGCGTCATGTTACGATCCTGGGCCCTTACCCCAATTTTCCGCTATTTCCCACCATTATTTTGTGCTCTCGGTCACTCATCCCTCACTCGTTTCCCTCACGCGCCGTTCGGACCATTATCAAATCACCTGACAAGTCACCTGATGGACCACATGACTAATCCGCAGTCAACTATCACATGCCATCACTCCGCAGTCCGCAGTATCATGACGTGTCCTCATTTAACCCCTTTTCAACTTGCCAGCTCATGATGGGCTATTCTTAGATTGCCAGCTCATGATGGAACTATACTTAGAACCGCCACGTCATGATTGCACCTTAGTAATATTTCCATATTTCTTTGTGACCTCTGTGACCCGTTACTTCTCAAATGTATATAAGCGCTCGTACTTTTAGCAGTTGGGCCTTAAGCCTAACTTGGTTTTCAATCCAAGACTTGTAGCTTCCACCCAGGACTCTTTGAGTCTCTTGCCTAAACATTCAGAAGTCGCTTCAAAGCCTTGAAGCTCTCTCTTTCATCTCTACTATCTACCTCAGGAGTCGCCCTTATCATCGGGGACTTTACTCTTATACTGCATAGCCAATCAGTACCGAGCTACTCACGTGACCCATTGCCTCAGGAGGAGATCCCACTGAGCAATCCCAGTCATCGCCAAACCAACCCACGCACGTCGCGTCTTTAAGGCCCTTGGACCTTAACAGATGGTTTGTGTAAGAACTTACTTTGGACAAACAAAGGCTTCATGTTGAAGGTCTTCAATGTCATTTTTGACAAGGGGCACTGCATTTCGCAGTGGGGATCAACTTTTCATCGGGAATACAAGTTAGTAGGGATGTTATGGTTCATCGCTCCTGGAATTCCGTTCTACATCACCTTGGCAACAATTTCACGTGCAATGATTCAGGACATCAAGGAGATGCTACACATACCTTCAAGTGGTCTCCTCTTCCAGAGATCCAACGACCGACACAACATTGCGTTCTGTGTCAAAAAGATGCAGTACCCCATCTTGTCATTCGAAGACCTGGCCTTCCTGGTGCTGAGTAGTTGGGCCAAACACAATCGTATACCACACAAGTTCATGGTATTTTTTGATAGCAAACGCAAGGCCAAATCAGCCAGTCAATTCCTCTGAAGCCGAATGCCAGAGACCCTCAGACACAAGGTCAAGTGGTTTCATGCTGGGATGTCGGAGTTCTTTAGGAAAGAGGAACTCAAGTCATTCAGGGAGGGTGATGTCTGGGGGCTTGGCATGATGGATGTGGGAGGAATGGTACAGCTCACATGCACGTTATGTGGTCGCGACATCTCTGACATCTGCATTCTGTTTGAAGGGTGTCGACATTCTGGATGTGTTGATGGTTGTGCAGTGGAGGGCACCCAAGGACCTCAACACCTTGATGCAGCGGTTTGGGTGTGCAGGCTGAGATTTCTTGCTACAAGCTGTTGTGATCTTGCTCGCAGAACCGAAATGGTTTCTTGAAGACCATCAAAAAAAGCTTGCAAAGAAGAGGAAGCGAAGCCGGAAGGGGAGAAAGAAAGCATCGAGGCCAAGGACAGACACAGGGGCAAGGGCTAGCAATGTCGGTTCCTCCAACAATGAGTCGGACTCAGAAGGGGAGACCGGCATTAATGCTGGCAACAAGAACAAGAACATTCCAATTGATAACAGAGAAGGCACAAGTGATGTCGAAGAAGCAATCAAATCAATCAGTGTTATGGCAAGTGGCACTGGCAGAGGCTGTAAATGAGCAACAGACCAGGTTATACTGCTGTTCATCAACGCGCACTTGCTGCGTGGGAGGAAACATTGTCGTCGCTTTCACAGTAACCACTACTACAGGACCGCTGACATTTGTAAGTCATTTGTCTTAGTTTGAGGTTTTGGCTTGGCTAACCATCCCATCTCCTGTCTTTGTCTTCAGCTGAGCCTCCACCATGTTGTGCTTGTTGCATGCCCAAGGTCCCATCGATCTGTTGCGACATTTGCCACACGGACCTCATACACGCCATGATTGATGACCGCGATGACAACCACCAGGTGGTGCCCCGTGGCTCGAACCATCCCAAACGGCCAGAGCATACTCTGACATGGCGCGGCTCTCAATTTTGAGATGCACTCCACAGTTGGCGTACCAAAATGGCCACAGGGCTGTTTGGTACGCTTGACTTCTGGCCCACAGATCTCTTCTTGCATGAAGATATTCTTGAAGACATTGTCATTTTCATTGACACCAACAAGATCGTCAACCTCCAAGATCTACAGAGGATGACAAATTGGTTTCTCTGCGATCAGTATGGTGACCAAATCATCTCCCTCATCCATAGTTTCTTTCCTCCCATGCCCCTTCCCAGCCCCTTTGTCTCAACGCCCCTCCCCCCACAAACACACAAAAGGGGCTCCAACCCTTTGTCAAATGTTCTGAACTCTTCATCTTGTCCATCGTCGTCAAGTACTGGGATATGCAAGCCGCAAGCTCCCTCAACCTGTACTGCGTGCTTTCAGAAGGGTCACAAAAGTACGTCCATCCTTTCTTCCCCCCCACCCACGCACTGATGTGATGCAACAGAGAACGCGTTGATTTGTTGGGCTTGCCATTGGAAGGATGACAAGAATACAGCTCCGGTCGTGTAACTACAGTACATGCTGTGTCTACATGTATCCCATGTCTTCTAACTCCAGTTCAACAGGTATTAGAGTACTGTCTTCTGTGTCCCCCTCTTTGTTACTATCTCCTGCACCAAATTGAAGCTTTTTTTCCTGTGACCAAATGAACATGCCTTTTCGGAAATGATCATCCAGCTTCACCACATCCATGTACTCGACCCCAACTCATGTAGCGCTCTTGTGGGCACGATATTCTCAAAGCATTTGGGTAAGAGTTCCCAGAGTAGACTGGACATTCACGGGTGCATGGCGCACACTTCGATGCAACAGGTGGAAGTTCTTGCAAACGTTGGTGTGCACCCTTCGGAACGTCTCAATCAAAGGTGAATTTTTGACAACCAATTGAAAGGACCAGTTGGAACCTTTGCCACCGTATGTCACCTGAGAACAATGGTAAGCTTCTCGCTGCAGTAATGAACTTACAATTTCTTGCCTTTGTATATAGATTCATCAGCTCAACCACCCAATCAATGCCACAGAAACCATCTTTAGTTCCTGATGGGTTGACAAGCCAATTCATGTGTATGGCTCACTTCAATGGCTCTGGATAGACATGTTCCATGTCTACCATCAATTTTATAAGGTACGTGGCATACTTGTGTTTACAGACACTCTTGAAGACTAATGCCTAGTGCAGAAATGTGGCCTTGACACATCCTATGTCACCATGTTTCATGGCATGTGTAAGCTTGATATATTGCAAGAGATGGGCAAGCATAATCGAGTTGTTTCAGAACTCAAGGTCCTCTGTGTCAGGTTTATCAAGATAGTTTGATGCCAGGTATATTGATATTTCAACAAGGTCTTCCCATGCGGGCTTCGTTTGTGCATATTCATCTAGATCTTTGCAAGTTGGATTGCGTTTAATGACCTCCACACGCCAGCAATCCAGCATCCGGGCCCATCCACACTGGTGGATCAACTTGTGCATCCATCAGAAGTTATATTTCTGGGTGATACATCCAGAATTGTGCAGGCAGATAGCACATAGTTGTGCATACAGTGAGTTAGGCCCTTTCTGTGTGGACTTGGACTCAAGGAAGATTTGCCAGATCGCATCACCACAGGCCATCAAATAGTGGAATAGACCCATCATGAAGACCACATATTGCAACCAATGGACTGGGTTTGTTTCAATAGAGCACGATCATTTGCTTGCCTCGATTAACTCTCCGGTACGTAAGTCTCCATGCACAAGTTGAACAAGGGAACTAATGTCACAGACTCCAGGGTTATCTGATGCGTTCCCTATGCCCCCCTGTTCACAGAGCTTCTGGAGAATATCGCACTGTCCATCGGCCATGGACTGGTTTATGTCCATGGCACAACATGGGACATATTCTGTCTTGGTAGGTAGGATTTGATTAATTGTTTCGGGACCTCCTAATTTCATTCGATAGGTCTTGAATGGTTCACAGTGTGTTATCAGAGCGTGCCAGAAGTGCCACACTAATATATGGATGTGCAGACTAGGTGATGGCTTGATAGAGCTGGGTAAGAGCGATTCAAGGCCTCTGAGAGGTCGCTTCTGATGATTTTGGATATAGGGATTTATGGGATCGGTTCTCCACAGCTCATCTGAGCACATGAGATCCTGTGTGGATGTGTTGATAAGTGGAAATATGATTGTGGACGTTGCATGCTTGAGTGAGTCCCCATGCTTCTCAACAGTGGGGGAGTGACTCTTAAACTCCATATTGAAGTTATCATAGGCAAATGATGCTGTTAAAGTCCGAGCAAGAGATCGAATGTCATCTGCAGATTTAGTCGACAACGAATTGACCATGTTATGGATCGAGCTCAGCAAGATAGAGAGGCCTGCATGTGCCAGTGTCTCGATGACAAGTTCTGGAGCATTGGTTGAGTGGAAAAATAGACCTAACATTGAAGGTAGGGCATTGCACTTCTGATTTGAGCTCATCAAGAGCATGGAAGCAATGGTAACAACTTTCTGGAGATACAGTCAGTATCTTACATGGACCTGGACTAAATCCATCACTCACAACTTCTATTAGGTCGGAATTCTGGGTGCCTGCCCATCGTGCTTGCTTGGTAGGATGCTCATCATCATCACTATCGCCTTCTGCCTTGGGGCTCTTGAGATTGCCATTGGCATCACATGCCCAATATTCATTGTCTTCATCCCAGGTCTGACTTGCTTGGGTCAGTTGAGAACAAGACATTTCAAAACCCTCAGTGTCGACCATCAATTCAGATGATTCCTTTGGTGTCTGTTTCTGTAGGTACTGTGCCCGCTGTGATTCATGTGTGGGATCACTGACCAGCATTGAAGAGAGCAGCCGCCATAGATGTGGGGACTGTTTCTTTAGTTCATGTGCCATATCTGCGATTGAAAATGCTTCAATCATTTGTGCAGACATGTTTCAAGCACTCAAGTGCCACCTGCTGTTCCTTCCTCCCATCCTTGTGATTTCCCCCATCAAGATTTCGGTGCAAGCCTGAAAGGCAACTCTCCGTACCAAATCCTGTGTCTCTGGGTGATTGAAGAGAAGGCGCACAAGGTCATCTGCATTGTCAATGATGGCAGCTTGTGTGGGGGATGTCGTGAAGTTAGGCTGCTCGAGTATCACTGGAAGGAGTTTGTCCAGTGGCACGTTTGCCACAATGCTTGCTAGGTTGTCTGCTATCGTCGGATCCATGTTGTAAAAAATATAAATTTCCACTTGCAATGTGCAATGTTCATCATGCTCCCCTCCCTTAGCCTCGTTGTGTATCATGTGACTGAATTTTGTGAACTGGTTCGCGTTCTCCTGCTGTTGACTAAGGTATCCCACGCTTGTGGCTGATGTTTTGTGCCAGCCTACTGGGCAGGTTGCACAAAACTAAAGTTCATGGTTGACATAATCACACTTGGTATAACCCGAAATAGCTCTGATTGGCTACACTACACTACTAGGATTAGGCATAACCTGCCCAGTTGGCTGGTTAGGAGCCTGGGGGGAAATCACCCTGAATCGGAGTATTCTCTAGCAGTTTGAAGTGGTGTTTGGTCACTTTCAGGAATGCTAGGAGAGCCTTGCCACCTCTTTCGGTGAAGATGGTTGAGAGAGGGATAGGTCAGGGACTATTGGGGAGAAGGGTGGCCCTGGTTCTTACGTAGCATGGTATAGGGCAGAGTCGGCATCTGTGAGTGACTTCAAAGAATGTCCCCAGAGGTGAGAGGGAGAGGGTGTGTGTGAGAGAGGCAATGCCCCTGAACTAGCAAGAATGTGCAGATGGAAAATGGGGGAAGTGAGAATGTCAGCGAGATGATGTCAACAGTAGTGAGAGTCTTGCGGGTTGATGAGATGAGGCGACGGCGACGGCGGTGGATAATGACAATGGCACTGGCAAACGGTGACAAGGACTGATGATGGTGAGGGCGAGCGATGGCAAGCAGTCACAAAACAAAACAAGAAGATCAGAAAGGCGGTCGCAGCAGTGGGCTCACAAGTCATCACAGTCGGAAAACACACAGAGAAAGAAGGGGAGATGGGCTGCAGTTGCCTGCCTCTAGATGAAGCCAGGCACAGTGTTTTTATATGCAGAGCATGATCGATACAGCAAGTACTCTATGCATAAAGTAAGTGAGAAAAGTGAAAATAAATGACGAATGTCTGCCGGCAACAGGCTGCGCGGTGTTGTGTGTGATAAAGGTGGTAACAACATTGAGAAAAATTACTGAATCATCGCGAGGTGCGCAATGTCAAGTGCAGTGGCAATGAGGGTGAAGAATGGTATAGCAAAACTCAAGGGCAAAGTCTAAGATGAAAAGGGAAGTCAAAAAGTGGAGCAGACAATTCTAAATCAAAAGAAGAGAGAGAAATGCACAAAAGAAACTGAGCCATTCTATATCTATCCTGAATCCTTCCTAAACTCCTGAGAAGTCCAGACTGAGGGACAGTAGGCAAGGGGTGACATAAGGTGTGTGCTATGTGGACCAATGATCTTTTTGAGTCTTGACATATCGGCCAATGCAATATGGGTGATCTGTGAGTCTTCGGCCAAGAGTATTTGGTACATGGCAAGCAGGGTGGCTTGACTGTTTGAGGGAAAGCCTTGATCTGTTGACAACAAGGGTGGAGAACTGGGGTGACAAGGGGGGCAAGGGTGAGGAGGTGTGCAGGTGGACAAGAGACAAAGTGGATGTGTGGCGGGAGTGTGGTGGGTGTGGGTGGCTCAGGAGGCGTCACGTGGTCGAAGATGGCTGCTATGTTGAACTTTTCATCCCCCAACTGCCATCACTCCACCAGGACCACATCTCATTCAAGTGCCACTGTGCCTCAAGCCATCTGTTGCGTCTACTTGGTGCCGCCTCCCCCTCCATCTATGTGACTACTAAACACTTCACTTTTTTTGTTTCATGTCTAGCTTTCTCTTGACTTGCATTGATCTGCATTCTTTGTTGCCGGCAATGCCACTCTATTTGCATTATTACTCCACTTGCCCCGTGGGCTTTGTCACGACCATGTACCATTGACTTTTCCAGCTTGCAAGTCCTGAGACTTGACTGAGTCTGTGATTTTTTGGTCCAACTTGCGACGTGACTGATGAATCTTTTTTTACAAAAGGACTTTGCTTATGTCCTTGGAACCCTTGAGACGGAGTTCTGCTCACAGGTGCTGAAAAAAAATTCCAGCCATCCGACTTCCTCAATACCGATTTCTCTTCATCCGACACCACCATCTCCAGGTTCATGATCATCCAAATTGACAAGCCTGTCCATGTTTCCGCCCTCCAGGAACTCATTGTCGGCTTTGGCAAGTTGCTGTTGTCATCAACTTGCTCATTCGACTTTTTTGAGCTGCTTGTGGATGTCGAAACCATGGTGATGGTTGCACAACTTGTGGAGAACATCAATGTTGGGGCATACCCTGGTGCTACACACCTCACTGAGGACATGCGCATCCTCACTTGTGACCCCTTCCATTGTGACCATCGAATTGCTCCACTAACCCTCCTCAACTTCCCGCTCATCCTGCAGTCGTTTGACACCCCTCCTTTCCAACAAGGTCCTTTCCCTTACTGGCTTCTCTATCCAAGGTTGTAACCTTGGTATCAAGGGTACAGAATTTTCTAGCATATCAGAACTCTATCCGAAGCTCACTCCGTCATCCTTCAGCTAACCCTCCTTTATCTGTCACTAACACTGGCATCATCACAGTCGAGACATCCCTTCAATTCAGCTTGTCAGCCCTCTCCAGCACCCCCAATGTAAGCACAGTCCCGTCCTCATCGCAGCAATTCCTCTTCTCACACGTGTGGTGTGCCGCCTCCCCAGGGCCACCACTGCCAAATGCTCATTGGTGGCATACCCTTTCCCTTTCTCTCCTGATCAGTCAGTGCATCATGCCGGTGGGTATCAACAGCCCAGTTGCAATCTGGATCACATCAGACAATCAGCCACTGAACGCCGGTGCAGTCGACCACCACAAGCACCCTGATGACCTCCATTGACGCACAACCCAACCGGTTTGGCTTGCTTGTCCGGAAGAACAACAAGAGCGGCAGTGGCAACAATGATGTGAGCCCCTCCACGACCACCACTGTATCACCCGCTCACCTCCCTTGGCGCAAGTGCTAATGTCTCTAGTGAGTCTAGCTCTGCCACGTTGTGGTGTATACCCCCTCAGCTCAGTATGTGTCCCTTGCCTCCCTTGCTCACAGATCTACATTAGCAAGCCTCCCACAGTGATCCTTGTCGTCAAGAAAACGTAGGTGCTGCCTCTCCTCTACCACCTGGCATGTCAGTGACTGACCCATCACACTGTCTGTCTCTGCAGAAACTCAGCTGGTGCAGTTCTAGAGACCGATCCTTCAACAACCAGTGCAGCAATAGTCCTATTGTACGTCATTTGTCTGCCTCATCTTGTGTAAATGGCTGAGCCTGGACATATTCCTGTCAACATAAAGCAACAATATTTTCTCTGAATGTCATTGTGTCATGTTGGTTTGTTGCACATATTTTTCTATTGTATGTGACTTGGTGTTGGTACATTACAATACCACTGGGCAATGGCATTACTATGTATTACAGGTAGCATAGCCAATCATTAGTTATCAAATATCATCTGTTTTTTGAGCATTATCTGAATGTCAGTGAATGTCAGAAATTAAACATTATCAGGAATCTATTTAAACATTATGGCAAATTATGACGATAATTTAGCACTAGATTATGGGGGGCTTGCTAGCCGACAATGATGATAATTTTCCAATAATTATCACTAAAATACCGAAATTATCGCTAATTATTGTGGGAGGGTTTCCCTGATGCCTGATGAGCATACGGGCGTGCAACTCATTGTGATACACGAGAGGTCCTCCTCGGACGCAGAGCAGGAACTGACGAGGAAGGAGATGCAAGGGTCGGCTGGGGAGGATGGTCATGGTACCACCCGAGTAGCTGTGGAAGGGGCACAGGTGCGGCGGGTCCACTGTGAGGGGTCAATCTAGCGGTGGAAGTCACCTACGTAAGGGCAGCCCGGGTGAAAGGAGAGGATGCGCCCAAGCTTGTGGGGCGGCTTGCCGATGTCGTGGGTCACAAAGTTGAGCAAGGAGAGTAAACAGAAGGGGTATGGGATGAGGTGGGGGTCAGGATCATGAAAGTGTGTGCTGTGTGGCTACCGAGGCTGGGGCTGGACTAGCACGTGGTTCAAGGAGTGATTGTGGTGTGGGAGTGGAGAGAAGAGGCAGTGACGGCGGTGGTGGTGCGTTGAGTGCGGAGAAGTGCGAAGCGAGGACAAAGGAGGGCTCAAAGGACCGGAAGTAGACGAGTACGGGTATGAACGGTTGGGGGATGTTGTGCGCGGTGGAGAGCCCGCTGTTCCTAAAGAGTGCCAGGAGGAAATGAACAGAAACACCTTAGATAGTATACCGGTTTAAAGGCAACATACAGCAAATTTGGAAAACTTCCGGAAGGTTTGCAACCCGCTATCGTCCCCTGTATCCACGCCAGTGCCACCGGTGGTCGTTGCTGAGGTTGCGGGTCTCCGCGCGCCAGGTGGGAGCTGGTACGAGACGATGCAAGCCAGTACGTGCTGGCCGAGTTCCTTGATCTCATGATGGACCCTTGCAGGCCCCGACGTCCAATTGGCGTCGGGATGTTCGTCATGCCACACCTCGAGTACACACCTCGAGTACCTTTTGTTCAGTTTTAAGGTGTTTCATGGTCTGCGTCAATGGCGGTTAAGGCCGAACGACATTGTCCCAATGGGAAGAGAGGAAAGAGAGAGGAGAAGAAGAGGAAAAGAGAGGTCAGCGGGATGACGAGGGGTCCGCCCATTGACTCATGTTGAGTGGCCCAGGCCTGCATTGAACATTGGTGTCAAGGTGGCTTAACGGTGGCGAAGTGATGGCGGTCGCGGTGTGAAAGGTACTTGCTAAACAAACAGTAACTCTCAGTCTCA
>Ga0307510_10005990_pt1 | contig 14511 bp, 18 predicted proteins | sample 12_EM_MG_FD_207224 | JGI IMG/M metagenome (GOLD analysis project Ga0307510, IMG submission 207224) | Populus trichocarpa ectomycorrhiza microbial communities from riparian zone in the Pacific Northwest, United States - 12_EM | ecosystem: Host-associated > Plants > Roots > Unclassified | place...
ATGATGTCTAATGCTGTAGGCGGTACCAAGTTCCTAGGACTAAATACGCCAACTGAGTTTTTTTTTCCCATAGGAAGAGGCTCGCGCGCTCGTTTCCTTCGCGAAATTCCCAGTCCCGCACAGTCGACGAGGGCCTGGAGTCATCTCAGGTATCAGGGGTGTCGGTTCTCCCTTCGCCCCGGCAGTCTTCGGACAAACCCCAAAAGAATACACTGCCACCGCCAACGACAACATTCTCATCGCCGTGCAAATAGAGACCGCCGAAGGTTTGAAAAACTGTGAAGAGATCGCCAAGGTCGACGGGGTCGGTATGTAATGAACCCTATTACCTTTCTCGCATATCAGAGATGTTCGCTAACATCTCACCCAGACATGTTGTTTATCGGGTGAGCGATGGTCCACATTCAGACAGGCTATTACTAGTTGACGCTGAAGGATCACCAGACCCAACGATCTAGCATCGTCGATGGGATTCGTCTCTAGCGACCACCCGAACATACCTGAGGTTCAGGACGCGATCGCGCGTGTCCTAGCGGCTGCGAAAGCTGCTGGAAAATATGCCGGGATGGTGCGTTCTTCATCCGTCGTATAACGACCGATCCCTGAATAATGCCAACCCTATCGTCATCAGTTCTGCTTGACAGCGGACGAAGTGCAGAAGCGGTTCGAACAAGGGTGTGCGTGAATGGGCTATATCCTATGGATCGCAGTACTGAGTTTATTCCAGTCGATTTCATGAACCTTGGAGCAGATATCGTCGCGCTTGCCATCTGGAACGGCACCGAGTTGAACAAGATCAGCCACCTCCGGTGAAGAGAGTAATTGAAACGAGTCCACTAAGATTGGCTACACAACTAACCATATAACAGGATAGGTCAAATCCACAGCTTTATGTGTGCACTAAGTAAGAAAAACAAGCATCTGGTAAAACCAAGAAAGAAGGATCACGACGCCAATAACATCAATATATAGAATGTGAAAGGCTGAGTAACTTTTAATGACCTAAGTAGAATATTCCGTCTAGTTATAACGGTTCTACACCGTGACTTGTATGGATTTAGGCCCCGGGCAGCGGTCGGGTCCTGACAGGAAATCCGAGGTTTAGAAGGTATAAAGGTCGGGCAAAGAACAACTCACTCGAGAACAGCAGGAAAGAGAAGGCGACAGAACACGGGTACAAAACACTGGGACATCATACAGACAATACTATACACGCGGCAAGCTAGCCGCGTCATGGTGATCAGGCACTCGTAAAGACAGGATGGGAATTCCCCACATTATTCCTGTCCGAGATGTGAGCCTGCCTGACCGTATGCTTGCCAAAGAATTTGGCCATTTTCTTCATAATGTGCAGGAAGTTGTTCATTTTGGGGTCGGAACACACTACCCAAGAGTGCATAGACATCCTCGCTCAAGAAATCGTAGCCCGAGAACGGGAGCCCATCGATCTCCCGACCAGCAGAAAGCGCGCTGAGATCCAATGATATCCTCGGCGCCTCTTGGTAATGTGGGTGTTGTGGGGGCATAACGGGGTTGCCCGGTGGTTGAACGATAGGTGGCACCTGTCCGGCGCCAAGGCCTGGTACGTTCCCAGACATACGCCCTGTATTGAAGCCATGGTTGTAGTGTGGTTGTTGCTCATGGGCATCGTGTTCGACCGGCGTCCTGACGTTTGACACTCGTTGGTGAGTGATGGAGTCCTGCGAGGTCGGCTCGTTATTTCCTTGATGTTGGGGCCAGCTCCCAACGAGCTGGGGAGCACCACCGCTGTTTATTCGGTGGTCATCCGGCCGAGGAGGCCAGGAATCATATTGAAGCTGCGGTCCATCAAGTCGAGGACGTGAGCGGGAGTCCCCCGTCTCGAATTCTGGAGGGAATTTACGTTTCCCCCAGGAACTCTCGGGAGGGGCGGATGTGGTGGTGACCTCTCCGCTGAGAGACATAGCATGAGACGACAATATATCTAACACAAAATTGAAATACCTCGGTTCTCCTCTAGTTGTTTGTATGGTGTCCAGGGCCGACAAGCCACCGTAATGCCTCGTTTTGACGACGACAAGGAGATCAGAGACAATCTCCTTGCAACGTCTTGCGCCGTTCCAGATCCCCTCCATCCCCTCCAGCAGCTCGACACACTTCTCCGCGTCTACGACGACCGCCTCGACAAGGTCCGCTTGGTTTCCATACGTAACACAACGCAGCAGCAGCACGCCGCTCAGAGTGATGTATTGGACAGCGAATGCGAGATGGTGAGACGTCGGTAACATCTGTAGAGGGTTAGAAAACTTGAAAAAATCTGGAAAATAAGCAGGTAACAAACCTCTTTGACCATCTCCCCAATACGGAGACCTATGCGCGGGTGAAGATGAGATACAGTCGGAGGGAAGATCACGAACCACTTACAGCTCTTGGCAGCATTTACACACTGCGTGAGGGAAGATAGATCACTGGTTGAGGTGTTAGAGTCGGGAATAAAGGGGCGATCTGCAAATCACATGCAGTGCATCAGCAAAACCTGGGCGCCTCGGAGCCTTAAACCAGAAAATAATGCAAAACGGAGAAACGGAAGTAGACGTACGTAGATTGATAATCGCGGAATAATACACGAAGAACGCAGTCAAGCACAGGGCCAGCATCTTGGGATCCTTCCTATCACTCGTTGCATACCTAACGTTATGGGGCAGATTTTCGACCCATTCTGCCAACTCTTGATCGAGTGCGCGGACGGTTCGGCTCATTTGATCATCCTTCGATGGGTCTTCGATCTTGGATGATTGCACCTGCCGCACAATCTTTCCCGCAATGGTATAGATTTTAGATAGCCTGGGGGTGATACATGGTGAGCAAACTTCTGTCCTCGCTGGTAAAAATAATCGATCAAGACGATAAGACAAGAATGAGAGCCGAGCCTGAGGTATTGGAAATTCTGCGAGACAACCTCACCAGATGAACCCAGTCATGAAATTCTCCCTTGGGGACAACGTATTCCCTTCGGAAGTGCTCTGTAGCTGTCCATCGTCAATTTCGACCGCTGCGAAAAGAAGGATCAGTGGTAGTCTTCTCAGTGGTAAAATTCAGGGTTTACGCAGTTCTACATCACAGTCGTCGTCGGTAGTTCCGCTTGGCCGCCCTAAGGCCATCGAAAGAACGCGATCGAGCCCGTATACGCACCACCAGACCCGCCGTCTGATCTCTTTCTGAAGCGAGCTGAGTGGGAGTCTCCTTGGCGATCTCTATAAACCGTGGACACACGATGATGTGAGCAGACGTTTCCTGAGAACAATGGCCGTCGACGTGCGTGCAAACCAATGTCTTGTGCCCTCCTCAATGCCTGCCCCGCATTAATCCAACTGGTTGCGAGCGCTACGTGCGGAGAATCCTGGTCAGGTGGCCCTCGAAGCAACCAAAAACCCGGTTTTATACGCACTATTCCAGCTTGCGTTGCAGATCGCCTGCAGCGCGAGAGCTTGCACGCTAAAAGAGGGTAAAAAATAACGGATCAGCCTGATTCCTGACAGACAACACACGGGGTCACCATGTGACAAAAATGCAGACTTACTGCTCAATCTGGCTTGCCCCCGAGCTCATCCAGAAGAGGACCTGCGACCGTTCATAATAACTAGAAAGAAGAAAAAGGCAGTCCATTCAGTGATCATGTGCCTTGAGTCAAATCAATGCTACAACTCCGATTACGTTGTGCCGACAGACGGAATCGGAACCGTAAATGGACAAGCGCAAGACAGTGGAAATAAATGTATACTCACTCCATCCCGTGAAACTGTAGCGGCGGATCTACCGGTTTCACAGAAGATGGGGGTGGAGATGGTGTTCCGCCCCTCGCCGTCTTGGCTTTCATCGTTGACGCGCAGGCGAAGACGGCGAAGAGGCACGACAGGAATGGGTGGTTGTCATACCCCTTGTCCACCGCGCGTGCTTCCATCACCTCGATGTACGTGTTCACGAAGGATTGCTGATGCAGAATAGGAAAGGTGTGGTGGATGTACGTGAAATATGTCGTGATCTATACATGTGCGTGAGTTTGGTTGAGAAACGAAGTGACAGGCGGGTAGTGGAAGAGCGGGGCATGTAATGAATCGCGTTATCCGGAGAATCAAAAATCAGATTTCTGCCCCAGATAAGCGAGTCGAGATCCCGAAATCCCGAGAAATGCGGAGGAGTTCCGGTTGTTTTTCTCACCAGTTCATCTGCGACAGAGGTTGAAGGGAAGATGAGCTGCTCAGGAAGGGGCCTTCACGGGAAACCGGAGTGAGTATAAAGTGCCCCAGTTTATGGAGAGACCCACATTGTTGACACCCGCCGAAACTGATAGTTGGGCTTGAAGAACGGAAGCTCCGCCTCTACAGTCGCCTTCTGCATCCTATCTGACGAGCTCGACGCCGGAGACCCAGTCAGTGGTGCGGTATCGTTTAACGAATTCAATGCCTCCACAAACATCATTGAGGAGGCTCCTCCAATGAAACTGGAGTCCTGCGTCAACGACCTCACCGAAAAGACGGGGGGAGGAAAAACGTACCGCAAGTTTCCATAGGAGTCTTTTGCTACGAATGAAAATCGATCTGACCACCTTTCATTGGCACCATCGGTGTCATCATCCAGCAGCCTGTCCGCTGCAGGGCTAGTGATGTGACTCGTCGATCCGCCGAGAGTCCCATCCACCCCCATGCTACCAGGTCCTCCACCACTCGGGTACTGGGTGAGCTTCTGCACGGTTTTCGAGGGCACATAAGGCTTCCCTGAGGAGGAGGGGTGGTGGACGCCTTGTGAGTGTGGAAGCAGGTAGGAGTGGATTGTTGGTGCTGGAGGTTGTTGCGATGGGGCGGAACCAGGGACGGGACTCGTCACGGATGGTTTCGAGGTGGGTGATGATGATACAATCGTGGATACAGGTGCACTATCTGTCTCTGAAGAAGCCTGGAAACTGAATAGTGCAATTGCAGGATGTGTCAGAACGTCTAATAGGGCGAAAGGATGGTTGACCCACGGCAACTTTTGGTCGCTTGTCTGCAACCAGCATTCGAACGCCTGAGCCATAGGCACCAGGCGCTGAACAGCGTCTTCGACACGCGCAAGCCGGTTTTCAACGGTTACGGCATACCTGGTCGAGGAACGTGAGGTTTGGTACGTGGAGGTGCAAACGGCTCGGAGCCGAGGAACGATCAGCGGGATGAGGGCGCACTCACTGTCTTGCACCAGCAGCGTTGTCGTTGATCTCCTTGACTAAAAAAACAAACAGGCACTGTCAGATCCAGAGACCTGCTGGGGCAAACATAGACGCACAGCTACATGTTTTTCCCGAGGAAAGACAGTATGCGCATGGTTCCTTGGTCGGCGTCCCGTCAACTGTATTCTTCCATTGGAAATAAAGAGAGTTGGTACCTGTCCATCACACTTTATCTGCGAGTTGCACGAAAATCAGTATTCGGGAGATTGTGATGGTGGGGTGGAGACAAGGTCGGAGGTTCTAGACGCTTAGAAAGCAGGAAGGCGACGAACGGGAGAGGAAAAGAACGAACCTTCCGTTTCCTGCAAACCTCGCAAGCTCTCCAGACCCTGGCTCGTACGACCTTGGCTGGGCTGCAATGTGGGTAAATGTCGCGTAGGCGAATTAAACCGCGATTAGGCCGGCTGGTCAGTTCTCTCCTGGACTTGACTCTCGGGGAGAAATCGGTACGGACCCATCCTCCTGCTTCAGCGCAGGGGCACTAACGCCTTGAGACATTGAGGGACACGAGTCGGACACGAGCCGCTCGGTGGAGAGAGGCTGGTTACTCTTTCGAAGATGGAAAAGCGTGGCAGGAGGACAAGGCTGGTCGAGGCTGAGATCGATTCGGCTAGGTGAGAAATGTAGGCGGGGGTGAATTAGGGTTTGCTGGGGGTGGAGTGAATGCGAGTATCCCGCGAGCTGTAGCACTTGTAGTAGTTCGGCTCGGTGTGTAAGTTACTAAGTAAATGGATGATGGAGGTCCTCCTCCGATCATGATCACATAGGAGACTTACGACCACACGAGTGACGAGATGGACACCACAAAGCGACTCAACGCAATACACATACGGTACCATAAACATACAATGATATGACCTCTATACACCCCAATACTTACAGTACACCACCAACAAAGCCCAGTCACTCGTTACCTTCATCACCTTCCATGACATCAGAAACAGAACCCGACACAGTTGAACCTTCCTTTTCGTGCGCGTCCAAGTCAAGGTCGAGGTCGAGATCACTATCTCCCCCATCGATACCCTTCGGTACCAACAGGCGAAGCCTTTGGACTTCCGCTCGTAGTTTCTCGATCTCAACGTCCCGCCTCTCCACACGGCCCTTGAGGAGACGGAGGTATTCGTTTCCGTAGCGCAGCAGCTGAAGTTTGCTGACACTCGTATTTGGTCCTCCTCCGGGACGTGGGGGTCCACGTGGAGGCATGGCACCGGGTAAAAGCGGTTCCAGATTGCCTTCTTCAGAAGGCAGTGGTATTGGGGGGAGCAACAGTCGCAGATCATCGAAGGAAGTCTTTAGTGAATCCCTTCGCTTCTGCTCTGCGTCTTTGTGAGAGGTCTTCTTAACTACGACAGGCGGCTGCGATTGGATTGGGGTTACTTCGGCTGGATATACAGTGTGAAAAATACGACCTTCCAAGGATTCAACGAGGACAAACCTGGTAGGATGGGTTTCAAGCTGGGGCTTACGACAGACGGCTTTTTTATGGCCTTTGAGTCTGTGACGGGCTTGGTTGTTGGGGTGGTGGTTACCTTGTTCTTCTTTTCACTGGCCCTGGTCTTGGGGGGGACGAGGCTGCTGTTGACGCCAAGTCGACCGAGGTTCATGATGCTCGCAGGGGTGACGGGTGCGATGGTTTCTCCAGCGCCACCCAGATCAGGCTTCTTTGGTTCTGGATTGGGAATACCATTGGGGGGAGGTGATGGATTAGCCGGCAGAGGCGTGGGGAAGTCATGGCCTGATGAGCCGGCACCTGCCAAATTTGAACTGATGATAATCGGCGTCGAGGTCGCAGATTTGGTAGCACGTTTCCGAAAGACAACCGAAGCAGTCGACGACCTCCGTTTGGGAGCAGGTTTATTCGAAGAATCCCCGTCACTGGGAGACGCACTCCTCTTGTTGGAAATCACGGAAGTAGGCGGTTGTTGGGTATAAGCCCCGAGCCAAGGACTAGTGAGGGGAGACACATCAAAGTCTGTATCTGCCGTCATAGATGTCATTTGGAAAGCGATGTTGGCAGGGGCAGAATTTGACAGCTGTTGCATGTGCGAGCTAGATATCGGTGACCTCGTCTGTGAGAAGTGATGGGGGAGGGCAGACATCGGGAACGACGGAGTTTGTTGTTGAAGCATCATCGGCGACACATATTCGTGATCTGCCTGAGCACGTAGCTCGGTAGAGGAGGCTGAAGGAGGAACAAGAGTCCATGATGTGGTAGCGGGAGACAGAGAGGGAAGCCTTACCCGGGGTTGGCAGACCGTGTAGATGTTGAGTGTGAGGTCGTTGGGGGTCAATCGGACTGGAGTTCGGCATCTGGGCAGATTGTACAGCCCGTTGGGTTCCGTTCAGTATTTCCATCTACGGAGTCCTCGTGAGTAGAGACGAGATTTGGAGACGCGAAGATGGCGAACCTGCTGCTGGAATATCTGTTGCTGTAGCTGTTGTAGCTGTTGCAACTGCTGGATTTTGAGTTGCTGCTCCCACAAGAGGTTGGAATTCCCGTTGTTTTGCATAGTGAAGTTTTGTTGTTCGTTGGAAGGTGGCAAAGGCTCCGGAATGTTCTGAGTATTCTGGAAAGATGGGCCATTGAAAAAGTCCGGATCAGGACTTGGTTGCTGGTTGTCCTGGGAGAAGAGGGCGGCGATGAAGTCCTTCTGACGCAGCTGGTCCGTGTGCATCGTTGCTGGTCGGAGGGGGAGAGGGGACGAGCAGGACAGCCTGGTGTTGGTGGTGAACGAGAGCCGGACCGCCAAACCGACGATCCGGCGAAAATGAGGTGAAAAATGAAGAAAAATATTCGCCGGGTGTTTCCACCGGCAGCCGGTTACAAGTACTGCTCTCTCCGTAGTATCTCAACCTCTACCTCCTCCTCCCCCGTCTGGCCAGTCTGTGTCAGATCATAGCCATCCTAGAGGCTATTTTGTTTCTTTATTATCATGATTTATTTCTCGATTCCTCTCCTCCTCCTCCCGTCTCTTGTCGCCGCATATACCTTCAGATTTACCAGCGTGCCCACCCAGTGTCAAGAGGTCTCTCTCACTATCGATGGCCAGGGCACTCCTCCATACCAGGTACTAATCATCCCAGTTGGCCCATCCACGGCCCCCAACAATGTGGAGGTCCGGAGAGTTATCGACCAGACCTTCCCTAACAACGGCACGACCGTATCGTTTCCACTCCGATTCCCCGCAAATTCCCAGTTCGTCGCTGTTGTACGTCTTTTAACTCTCATTTCGTTCCCTTTCCCTCCTCACACACGTCTCACTACAGGTCTCCGACCAGTCTGGTTTCGGCACCGGCGGAACGAGCGTTTCTGTAACCGTACAGTCAAGTTCTAATTCCTCATGCTACGATACCTCCCAAAGCGTGCAGCCCCAATTTGTGTTCAATCTCTACCCGGACAAGTCCGTCACTCAGTGTTCACCCACTCGACTTTGGTGGGACAACAGCACAGTTCAAGGGTCCGTGATCTAGAAGCGTTCCATCGTCACATCACGCTAACCCCCTATTTACCCTACATACTTTAGTATTCCTACGTTCCAGGGTCTGATCCCTGGCGGCCAGAGTTTCCAGATCCCTCAGGGTGAAATAACAGCCGTTGACACTCAGGGCACCGGCTTCTCCTGGACCCCCTCCGTTCGGGCAGGGAGCACTGTGATCATCACCGCCGGCGATAACAGAGGTCGCGGTAACGGTGGGAGTGCACCTTTCATTGTCGGATACGGGGATAATTCCTGTTTGAACGATAATTCCCCTTCCTCGACACCCGGTTCCCCCGCTGGCGGCAGTTACCCGACAGGTACAGGCAGTTTTTCCGGTCAGGAGGGTAATGGTTCATCCGGGTCCGTCCCTTTCCTTCTTATCTCTCCCAAGCTTTGCTCGTTGCTGATGAGTTCGATCGACCTTCTAGAACGAATGTCGGTGCAATTGTCGGTATGTACCCGTGTTCATTCATCCACACTAAATTCCGACAAAAGTCCTCTGTAGGTGGTGTTGTAGGAGGAGTAGCTGGTCTCTTGATCATCGCCTTCCTCCTCTTCTTCTGGTTCAGACGTCGTCGTGCTCAACGCGCGAGCAAAGAACGGCCCTCTTTATTTATCGACAACGATGACGACATCCCAGCCTCACACCCTCTGCATGGAGAACTCCCCGTATATTATGAACCCGAACCCTTCACTGCGTCCGAGCCAACTGACCGTGCGAGCACTCATCGACCCAGCATTGCCCCCGACAGATCTGAGCGTCCCGTTTCCCAATCGCTGACTTATCTATCCGATCCCCAACGCGTCGCAACTCCTGATGGAACTAGCACCGGCCTCAGCAGGAAATCTCCCATGCCCCCATCTCTCCGTCCTGTCAATGTCATTCAACACGAGGATGCCGGTCCTTCCTTGCCTGGAGACAACACGGAACCAGAAACCGTAGAGCTTCCACCTGCATACACAAACATCCGCAAGACACCGGCTTGATGGTATGCCCACCGTCCCACCGCAAAAGCAACCCCGGTTGATCCCGTGTATTTCTGTTTACAATTATTCTCTCCTTAGAGGATGGACTTTTTTATTTTCGCTCTCCTCACGCGTTTGCGTTCGGACTCTCGTCCCCCGCCTCACGTTCTTCACCTTGCTATCGTGTTGACCTTTTCATCTCACTACGCTTCACCCCCCATCTCTTACGCCTCACCTCCCGAGCAGGATGACATGTACCCTAACCATACGTCTCTCGAAGAGTTTAGTTGTATACATGATTTTCTCTTGTCACACGTTCACCCTGTTCAAGAACTCCAGTGATTCTTAACGATCACGTGGGCCAGACAAGGTTGATCTTTCTCTTGCACCACTAGGAGGCGTTCACTGCCTGTCCACGACTATCCCTGCTTTCCTGCGACTTCACACTACACAGCTGGTCTTGCTCTACAAGTCTAACTTGCATCTCAGTCTATCACTCGCCGGACAAGCTTACTGGAGCAAAAAATGGTTTCATTCGCGGACACTCCTCCTCGCGCTCCAGCTCTGTACAAACCCCGAATCCCAACTCGTTGGCAGAAGGAGAAAGAAGCTGCTGGGGGACGTGGACTCGACTTTCCTGACGATCCAAAGTTTATCGGGCCCTGGGTTATTGGCGAATGCGTCGGGAAAGGCGCAAGTGGGCATGTCAAGGTTGCTCGTCATCGTCGTACGGGCGAGTACGCTGCGGTCAAGATTCTTCCTCTCCAACCCATCTTCGACTCGCGTAATTCCCTCGCAACTCAACAGGCAAAGAGCGAGAAACAACGGTTGGGTATCGATCGGGAGATTACGATGATGAAGCTCATGCACCACCCGAACATCATGCGAATCTACGACGTCTACGAGGGCGAGAAGGAGCTCTACCTCGTCCTCGAGTACATTAAAGGCGGAGAACTTTTCGACTTTCTGGTCAACCGCGGGAGGCTCGGCCCACTCGAGGCACTGTCTTTCTTCAAACAGATTATCTATGGACTCAACTACGCGCACAGTTTCTCAATCATTCACCGTGACTTGAAACCGGAGAACATTTTGATCAAGTCGCTGAACCCTCCTGTTCTCAAGATCGCAGACTGGGGTATGGCCGCGTTTGCTCCGCCTGCCTGGCAGCTGGAAACGAGTTGTGGTAGCCCGCATTATGCTTCGCCCGAGATTGTAAGAGGTCTCAAGTACCAGGGAACTGCGACGGACATCTGGAGCTGCGGTGTTATCTTGTTCGCGCTTCTAACTGGAACCCTGCCCTTCGATGATAAGGACGTCAAGGCTCTTCTCGGGAAAGTGAAGCTTGGAAAATTCGAAATTCCTCCTAGTGTGGATAGAGTCGCCAGGGATCTGATCACGAGGATGTTGGTTGTGGACGTCAAGCAAAGAATCACTGTGAGTGTTTGCTTGAACGGCTTCCTTCTGCAGCAGGCTGAACAAGTCATCAGATGGCCGAGATTCTAGAACACCCTTGGATGAAGACAGATACTCCCCGGGTTTTCTACGTTCCTGCTCCATCAGTTGAAGAGCTCGCCCGGCCAGTGCAGTCTCAGGCTCATATCGACCGTGACATTTTTGAATCTCTTTGTGTCATCTGGGGTCGACACGCGGACCCTAAGAACGTCAGGGACGATCTTCTCAGCCCACCTGGTCAAGGAACTCTTGCGAAGGCTTTCTACTTCCTGTTACAGAAACACAAGGAAAAGGCGCTTTCTGACCACGGCATCGTGATGGACGTCAACGAGGGGACTGCCGGAAACAAGGTGGTTCACAAACACTATCTGGCACCCCGTCCGAGGGAATCTTGGAAGATCGACCTAGAGACTCCCTTGGTCACTCCCCGCGCTGCTGCTAGTGACCGCCGGGTACTTATGCTAGACGTCCCTTTGACTGAAACTTCTCCCGGGAACCGCACCCGCACCCCCTCTCCTATCGGACCTCGCGCCCAGAAACCTCGACCAAGCTCTACTCCTCCCTCGCCGAACAAAACCCCGAGGGCAGTCGTTACTCGGGCTTCCTCCGTTACCTCCGACGGCCGCGACCCCCTGCCTCTTCGAGAGCGGAAACTCGCTCAACTTGGCAGGCGGTCGAGCGTTCGAGCAGTTGCTGGAAGCACAGTCACGCCACCTGGGATTTTCCCTATGTCGAGAGCTTCAACGGAGCCTACTTCAGATACATATATGCCTCCACCAATGGTTAGGACTTCGCAGCAAATGTACGGTGTTAGACGTACCATGGCGCAAGGAACCAAGCCGACCAGCTCGAGAATCCCGATGGTCACTCGTGCGATGACTGCTCCAGAACGAAGCCAGAGCGTCGAGCCAACTCTCCCTTCCACCCTTCATACCCCAACACCGACCCAGGAAACCTACCTGACTTCTACCACCGCCAATGCGACGGCGTCACCTGTAGTCCACGCGCCTGCCCCTGTCCGTTCAATACCTTTGGCGATGCTCCCGATGATATCTGCTCCACGGGTGGCGAGTGCAGAGATACAGAAAACCATCGACGATATCGCGGACAGGATGAACCTGTTGGTCGCTCACGAGAACGCGCATTATGCCCAACAGATCCAGGTTCGTCGACGGAGTCAACAATATCGGCCAGCCCAGCCACAGCCGGTCCAACATCAGAGCTCTGAAGCTTCAGCTTCGTCGAATCCTTATAGCCCTCTTCTGGCCAGCGGAGCAGAAGGAGTGGAGGTGACGGATGGCGAGATGACCCCTCGGGCCATCGAGCGGGACAAGGAGAACCAGAGCTATGGATCTTGGTTGCAGGTCCAACGCCCCTCCTCCCAGGCGGCTACACCGTTTAGGGACACGGTGAACGTGACATATCAAAGACAACCACTTGTGGAGACCAGCCGAGACATGGAGAAAGACAAAGGGAGGAGGTCCAGGAAACTAAGACGTATGTCCCCTCCCCGCACCCCCGTTATCAATCGGTCATATTCACTCCCGAGATCCAGCTCCTGCACTAGACCTCCGAAACGCGAGTCACCGTCAGAGCATCGCTTCCCCTCTCCTTTCTCCCCCGCTCAGCACGGCCGGCAGCGAGTTTAAAGGGTGGTTTACCAACTTGTTCAACTGGAAAGGCCAGTCATACACTCTATATTCGTTCCAGGACGTTGCTACTACGAGGGAAGAAATGACCAAGGCTCTCGCACATGCGGGTGTGATCATTCTCATCTCTGAGACGAACTTGGTCAAATGTAGGTTGGATGACGTTTACGACGAGCTCACGGGCGCTGTTGTCCAGAAACAAGTGAGGTTTAGGGTCGAGTTTGGACCGTGCACCACTCAAACACACCCTGGCGGAGGCGACACATTGGCAGCACCACCGACTCCAAAACTCCTTACTCCGCGTCTGATGTCTACACCGATGTCCCCCATCCCAAGCAGTGGCGGATATACCTCGATGGCTACGCTGGTGTTGGAGAGAGGTGCTGTGTCAACGTTCAAGGCCATGTACCTGATGGTGAGGGAGATGTGGGTATTAGATTCTCAAGAGAGGATGTTGGGCGAAGATTTCGACGAGGGCGGGTCAACTCCTAGGCCGCGGAGCGTCATTGCATGATCACAACACTATTTCCCTTCAACCTATTCACCGTAAAGCTTATCCGATATTTTTCGACTTGGAATTCCGAGATTTTAGATAGACACACAAAGTATACACCAGGCTACTCATACCCAATCTTGATCACGTTCACATTTTTTTCTTCACTTCCTTCATTGTTGGTGCGAAGGCTAAGCCTACGGTGGGTTAGCGACCTTTGGATGCGTGCACGTGACACCGGGCGATCAAACTTGTCCTTGCATCATCCATCCTCCGACCAGCTCGATGGCGGAACCGGTCGCTGGGCCGTCTACCGCGGCGCAACCAGAACCTCCGGACGTCGTAATGACCGAATCACCGCCTTTGATGCACCCGCGACCCATCGTTGGAAAGACCCCTCCAGAACGCCCTCTGAATGTCAAGGATGCCCTCAGCTATCTCAATGCTGTGAAAGTTCAGTTCCAGCACAAACCGGACGTGTATAACTTGTTCCTGGACATAATGAAGGACTTTAAGGGTCAGCTGTGAGTGTCGTTACCCTTCAGCTCGCGCCTTGCTCACAAGGGATTAGGATCGACACACCCGGTGTCATTCAGAGGGTAGCCCACCTCTTCCACGGTCATCCCCTCCTCATTAGCGAGTTCAATACCTTCCTGCCGTATGGATACCAGATCACAGTCATGCAAGATCCCAAAGTCCGAAATGCTCATTGCGTCCGTGTCGCCACTCCGGGTGGCAACATCACCGACACCACTATCGTCCGTACCCCTTCGGCTCCCCTTATTGAAGACATCCAACCGGCTTTGGACTACGTGCAGAAGATCAAGACTCGCTTTGTGGACGAACCGGAAAGGTACAGGAAGTTCCTCGATATTTTATCGACGAGAAATGACCCGGTACTCATGGAGAAAGAGGTTCATTCTTTTTTCGTTCTACCTCCTGAAATTGTACGGCTCACGATCTAAAATTGCAGGGTGACGTCATGCTCCGGGTCCACAAGCTTTTGCACGATGCTCCAGATCTCATGACTGGACTGTGGGAGTTCCTCGGTGAGGACCCGATACCGATTGAAGAACTAGAAGCTTCAGCCGAGCCAAAGGGGAGCAAAGTCAAGCAGGAACCGCAACCTTTGCCTCAAAAACGAAAACGAAAGGACAAAGAAAAGGAGAAGGATGGAAGCGGTAAAGTCGGTTCTAGCAAGGTTCGTTCTTGTTGTTGAGGGCGATA
>Ga0307510_10005991_pt1 | contig 14508 bp, 8 predicted proteins | sample 12_EM_MG_FD_207224 | JGI IMG/M metagenome (GOLD analysis project Ga0307510, IMG submission 207224) | Populus trichocarpa ectomycorrhiza microbial communities from riparian zone in the Pacific Northwest, United States - 12_EM | ecosystem: Host-associated > Plants > Roots > Unclassified | place...
CAAAGAACCTGATTCATCTCAACCAAAAAGATAGTTTGAAGATTTAGAGCACATGCTAAAAGAGAAAACATTCTATATGCATGTTCTTTCATGGTATGAAACCTTTTCCCTCACGATCTAGGAGCCTATTTGATGCAACTTCTTTTAAGTAACTTACCGTGTCCTTTTTGACAAATATAAATAGTTTATTCTATACTTATTATGTAAGAAAACAAAAAAACCTACAGTGCAATTTGACATCATTTGAGTGGAAGATGAAGAGTGAATAAACAAGATTTCTACTCATTGAACTTGTAAAATATTTTGACTACATTTGTGTAAAAATAGTTTTGTCAGACAAATTTCATCAGTATAATATATTCTCCTAGAAATGAATTACGAAAAGCAACTTTTGACATATGACTCAAAGACACATGATTTTTACTCATCGATCATGTCTCAATTTGGAACAAAAACTAAATTGCGACTCACAGAATATGTTTACAACATTGTTGTCAAAATAATTTCTACTCACTAACTATGACTAAATTTGGAGAAAATCTAAATTATGGCTCTAAAAGAAGGTTGTTCACAAAAGTTTTGTCAAACAAATTCATCAATATAATATATTCTTCTAGAAATGAATTACAAAAAGCAACTTTTGACATATGACTTAAAGATACATGATTTCTACTAGTTGATCATGACTCAATTTGGAACAAAAACTAAATTGTGACTCAAATTGATGTCAAAATGATTTCATAGGCATAATGTTCTGTTTTAGAACTAAACTATGAAAAGTAACGTTTTAAATAACCCAAAGACATAATTTATGCCAAATTAGTTGTGAGCATATATTGTCAATTAAACCCCGGTAAACGGACGTAAAGATGCTTTTCTACATGAGGATTTGAAGGAAGATATTTATGTCTCCACTTCCCGACATGTTTACCACACCTTCCTCAGAGGTTTGTCAGCTACACCGATCTTTGTAGGGGTGATTATTTTCGGTTCGGTTCGGTTTTTACCTATAAAAAACAACCAAATCGGTTTTTTTTTTAAATCAAAACCGAGTCAAACCGACCGGTTTCAGTTCGATCCGGTTTGGTTCTTGATTTAAAAAAACCGAGAAAACCTATGACTCATTTCCTGAGCCTTGTCACCATCAAACAAAACAAACTTAGCAAGATCTTGTTTGAGATTGAACTGGTCTTGTTTGAGAAATAAAACAAACTTATGCCTCATTTCCTGAGCCTTGTCACCATCGAGATCAAACAAATGGAAGCAGTGGTCTCCCTTTTCATTCTTGACAAGTTCAACAGTTCCCTTCCATCCACTCCTTTTCAATTTCTCATAATAATTCTTAGCTGCAAGCCTGCAACAGTCAAATAATCTTCCTCAGTTACAAAGATCAACATCCTCTCGCACCTAAGCCTAGCAAGATCCTCTACACTCGGATTCATCCTAGGATCAAGAGGCGAGAGGGGGCAGCTTCTAAGTCTAGGGGGAGGGAGAGGGAGAGGGGGCTCGGTGGCTAGGGTTACTGGGGGGGCTTTTTTCTATTTATAATACCTTTTTTTGAACCGGTTCGGTTCGGTCTGAGTTAACCGGTTCCTGCTTTACAAAACCAAAAACCAAACCGTATCGGGATTTTTTCTATTTATTCTAATCGGTTTAATCGGTTTTTTTTCTCGGTTCGGTTTTTTCGGTTAATTTTTTTTCGGTTTTCTGGTTTTTTTGCACACCCTTAGATCTTTGTATGGGCTGAAACAAGCTTCGCATGCATGGTTTGATAAATTTCACTCTACTCTACTTGCTTTTCACTTTACTTGGAGTCAGTTTGATTCCTTTATGTTTCTTCACAAGACTTTTGCAGGAATTGTATTGCTTCTAGTATATATTGATGGCATTGTGATTACTAGCTTTGATATTGTGTTAATTAAGCAATTACAACAACATCTCAAGGCTTTTTTCACATTAAAGATTTTGGGTCCCTTGCAGTACTTTCTTGGTCTTGAGGTGTAACTTACTCTGACTGGTACATTGTTACACCAGCACAAATACATAGATGAAGTGATTTCATTAGTTGGCCTTCAATTGAGTAATTATGTTCTTACTTCCTTGAAGGTAAATCTTAAGCTTCGTTAGGAGGAAGATGACCTTCTATCAGATCCATCCTTGTATCGACAACTCGTTGGGAGTTTGAATTACTTGACGATTACTCGTTCTAACATTTATTTTGTTGTTCAGTAGGTTAGTCAATTTTTTAGGCCCCTCGACACCTTCACTTGGCCGCTATTCGTTGCATTATCCGATATCTGAAGGGCACCTCTACATGCGGGTTATTCTTTTCTAAGGAATCTTCCTTACAGTTGGTAGGGTATAATGACGCTAACTAGGTCAGATGTGTGGATACTCGTCACTCTGTTACTGGCTGGTGCATGTTTTTAGGCAATGCATTCATTTCTTGGAAGAGTAAGAAGCAATACATAGTTTCCAAGTCTTCCACTGAGTCTGAATATCACACTATGTCTTCTGCTTGCTCTGAGATCACATGGTTTCATGGGTTATTAGGAACAAAACATTCAGAAAAAAGGGGGAAATATAGGCTTGCCTTAATGGTGTTCTCATTGTCAAACTCTAATTTTCTTTTTGTTTCAGCAGGGAAGTTTGTTGGTATTGTTGTTGTGGGTGTGTCAGCAGATGCAATGGTTATTGGGTGTTAAGGCACAATGTTTGCTAAAATGAAAGGGTTGTGTGAAGGTGGTGGTGTTGAGGATGGAGCAACAATCACATCAGATGTTGCAGATGTTCTTGACTACTAGGATTACTCATCAAGCTCATTTTAAAGGACATCATCAAAGATTTTATATATGACCATGTCACATCGATTGCTACCAGGTCTGAAGGCACTCAATCTAAGCTGAAAAATAAAGCTCTTGCTGAGCTTGACAATCATTAGAGGCACGATGATAAAAGGATTGCTAAACTTTTTTTCATACATATAATGATGTGTAGACGAACCAAAGAAGTTCTTAGTAGCTTTCACAACCAAAAAGAAGCTAGTAGCATCTTCTCTACTAGCCACGACACATTCTAGTCGAGATTTATGTGAACATTTGGGAAATTAAAGTAACAACAAAAAAGCATTGATAACAAAGTTATTTTTTTTAAATAATCTATTAATGTGTAATGCACCACACCATGGAATCGATAAAGAGGTATGAAGTCGTGGTTGATGTATTTGTAATTTTTCTAGTTCTACTAAGTTTTTTGTTGCATTTTGGACAACTTGGATACCACCACCCTTAGAAAAATCAAAATCAAAATCAGTAATGGATGCCCACATGTGAATCTTGTGTCCTGGTAAAAATAGAAAGTTAAATATTGCATGATGATTAAGGGGGAAACACTATAGTCAAAGTGCAAAGGCTGGGATTTCGAATAGAATCTCCTAGAATGCTTATAAGAATGAGCAAAAAGATAATATAAAGTATTTGAATGAAAATAACAAAGGTAAACCTTTTGTTCATAAGGATTCATGTCTAGAATCTCTCTAATTGTATTCCTATTTTCATTAATTTGGTCTTCAATCGACAATACAACATTTGAAGATGATGGCAACTGATAAATCTCAACAGGGAGCTGTTTAAAACTGGGGCATAACATGAGAAAAAAAATAAGTTTACATAAAAAAGAAATATATGTGCTAAAAAAAGACTGAATAAGGAAAGGAAGACGCACTAATACGTGTATACTAACAATTTAAGCATATAGGATTAAAGTACCAAAGTGAAGCAACAATGTTATTCAAGTTTGGTTGACCTATTTAGATTATAAAAAAGTAAAAAAACAAAATGCTTGGGCTAAAAAAAAGGAAAAAGAAGAAGAAGAAAGGTCATTAATCAAATAGAAAAATTGATAATGTGAGTTGACGACTTGGAGGTGAAAGGGTTGACCTAGAAGTTTAGAGATACAAAACCTTGCAAAAACAACAATGGCAGAAGACGAGAGTTCCTATAGAGCAATAACATCAAAGCTCCTAACATAGTTGCCCCAAAGAGTAATACATATGTCATCACCCTTGGAATATATTGGAAAAGATTTATTATGCAATGAAATACGTATTCCACAACGTTGATGGGTTGTAAAAACTAACCGTGTATTTTATAGGGCGACCTTTTTTTATTTTCAAGATTTTAACCACGAACCAAGATTTGCTGTAGTGGTTGTACTGCTTTGAGCCTCCTAAGCACATCTTAAAAATAATAAAAGGCGCAAGTGTTAGGATGTTTTTTTTATATGAAACATTGAGTCAACTATAAGAGGAAAATAACTAAATGTGTTTGTAAGAAACTGTGAAAATCCTTGATCCCTTTATTTTAGATAGAATATGCACGAGTCAACCGTACTAAACCTCAACACTAATGGTACAATAGGAGAAATGATAGAAATTATTATGTCAGATTTCAAGTCAACGACAACATTGTTTGGAAGCACCAGGTTTCTTGATCTATTCTCGTAGGTGTAGAAGCCTTTTATTTCATAGTGTTCATCCTCAGCAATGGAATTGAAAAATGGAATATCCCTTGCTTTTGTCGATCCTTGAATTGCTTTGCCCTATATTAAAAAACAAAAAGAAATGTCATTTAAAAGGAAAAAATGTGCAACTGTAAAATAAAATTAAAAATAGTGTATTAATGAAATGATAATTTGTACGGTAAGTTGCCATGTTTTTTTTATAAGCAGAAAAAAAGGTATAAGCAAAGAAGTATAAAAATCATCAAAAGAATAAAATAATGACTAAACTAATATGTAATGATGAAGACATGAATGCTATAAGAAATAGTATCGTATAGAATTTAGTTTTTTTTTTAAAAAATTAATAAATTGTTAATAGATTGGTGATAACAAGGAAAACCTAACCTGATTATCAATAAAATACAATTAAAGCTATTATGCTGGCCATCAAATTTTGCTACCCACAGACAACAGACTCGAGCACACATCAATGGATAAAAGAGGAACTTCTTGATGTTTTGAATTGGAATAGCCATGGCTCTACGAAGATATAATATAGTTGGTTAGATGCTATGCGTTTTTTCATATAAATGAGAGGCACAACACATATAAGAAGAATCTGATTTAGTAACACATAATGTAATTGAACAAATAAGAAAATAGGGAAGGTGGAAAGAAAACTAAAAGAGAATAGGTAAAAGTTAACAAATAAAGGAAAAAAGGCTCTTGAAACTTTAGAAGGGTCATTGAAAAGAGAAAGCAATTCCTTAGAAGGCATTGTTCAATGACTACATTTGACCTTTACAATTTAAAACAATCATTCTCTAGATATAGATCATATGACATCTTTATAGACAATATTCTTCGTATAATTAAAAGGTTTTTCCTTGTTGTCATATGTGATTATTTTGAGCCTATTATTTAACGTAACTTGTGAGAAAGCGACATCTAATTGACCATGATTGAAAACTTGTTCTTTGAGAAAAATGCCGATGACTTTCATTGATTGCCCCTGGATTTTGTTTATTATCATACCATAGCATGGTCTAATAGGAAATTGTCTTTGTCTAGTTGTGAATAGGCACCGTCCTTCATTTATATGAAAGACAATTCTTGGGATGAAAACATGACTTCCAATATTAGTGCTATTATAATTTGTACACTCTCTCACCAAGTTGTGTAACATTGAGTTTTATTCCATTACATAGACTAGCTGATAGATTTATGTTATGTAATAACATGATTGGTGTCCCTATTTTCAAAGAAAAGGATATGAAGGCACATCATTAAACTCAAGTCAACTGATAAACTCAATAGGGTATAATAAATTAACATTATTGATATTGCCAAAGGACTTGTAGACAATATCAGTGCTTAGGTAAAAACATTTGACCCCTAATGAACTATGAAGGAAAAAATTGTTTATCTAAGTAACTGTAACATTTTTCAGAGTGATGATCATCTTTTTTTAAAAAATAGTTTGTATCAATATTGGTTTCACCAATGAAGGATAAATTGTTGAGACAATGATTGTAATTAGATCCAACCCAACATTTAACAATAGATCCGATGAGATTTTAACCAGAGATGCATCACAATCATTTAGGAATGTGAGGTCAGATATTTCTCCATTCCTAATTGAAAGAATCCACTTAGCAAATTCACGAAGTTTTTTTTTTATTGTCATCAAGGCCATCGAATGAAAGGCACATGTTCTTTTTAAGAGTGAGGGTTTTGAACTTAGGCCATAAGGCCAAGCTACTAAGAGAAGCATGGACAATCTCTTCCCTTGTTCCTGTAGGAACAACAGGTGAAATTTGCATGAAATCCCTCTTAATAAGATTTATTTCCCTGTAAATGGTTTTTCTTGCTTAGAGTCTCGATCATTTTCTAAAACAACTCGTAACGAATGGTCCAATGTCTCGAAGCAACATTTATTATTCATCGAAGTCTCATCCCAAACGACAAGAGCTATCATTTCAAACAAGTATGAGAGATATGTGTTTTTCTTTATCCATATGATGAGCCATCAGTAACTAGAAGATGGATATTAAACCTTGAATGAGCAGTTCTCCCACTCGGTAGCAAAAGTGAAGCAATCCCAGATGAGACAACAACAAGCACTGTCAAACCTTCAAACCTTATTTTATTAATTATTGTATGCCACACAAAAAATTTCCCAATGCCTTTATGGCTATGGACAAATATCAATGTATGAGATTTATCGAGAACATATTTAACAACATATTCATAGATATTTTTCTAGCACCGGTTAAGTATCGAAAGAGTAGATGAATGCTGACATGTCAAATCAGCGATATTATAATTTAGTTAAGTTTGTTTTTTTACTTCAGACAACAAACTCCCATATGAAATTAGAAGATCATGTTTCTCAAGATAGGTGGCAACAACATTAAAAAGCAACTCGAGCTCATACAAAACATAGTTTCGCAACTCAGCTTATGATAATCATAGATTTGGCATGCTGAAGGTTAATCTAAGATGGTATATTATCATCATGCATTAAATGCAAACATTCAAGGAATAAAGCTATTGGATCGACAACTTCACAAAAAAAAAAATGATGCTAACAAAAAGTTGTCAAAGTTATGGAGATGTGGCACTTGTAATAGCTTCATAAAAAGCCTCAGCCCATTCTTATCATCACCCAAAACGCTCAAGGTCTTGTAAGCAAGCTGAAATGTTAGATAAACAACTCCAAAAACCTTTCTCCAGTCTTCAAAGCTTAAAGCTCCTTTGACATGGTTTAAAAGTAACCTAACAAAATATAACTCTCTAACATCGAGGTAGACATATGTGACATGGACAAGGCAAAAACCCTTTTAATCTAGGTACCCATTTTTTTTTTTACCAACATGTCAAACATACTTATTTGGAAATTTAGAGTAATAAATATTAAGCCCGTCGACATCAATTCGATTTCATGCAAACTATTGTGTAAGCATTGTTTTATCAACACCTGGCCTTCTTAAAACTGAGGGTAGTGGTTGACTCCTTGAAAAAACAATGTTCTAATGTTGCGGTAAATGAACTTGAAGTCGCTCGACAGAAGGAGATTTTGAATGAATAGGAATTGGAGACAACTCCAAATAGCTTTGTATGGATATATGAATCTACAATTAAGATATGTTTTAATCTCATCATTGTTATCTTTTTCAATAGACATCCTACATCTATCAGATCTTTTGCTGACATACTTCAAAAGATATTTAATGAACATTGATTGACAACAGATCTTAATGTTTATATGAGCATTGTATCGTAATAATAACTCTATGTTGTATGGAACAACATGACTGTTGTTCCCATCTTTAATAATAGATTTTCCACGTTGTTCTTTTCTTCTATAATAAACAAACCATTATCATCAAAGATTGTTTGACTTTTGATTTTCTTTGGGAAACACTTTGAACACTTTCCTTTCTTCATGCATTTACTGTCTGGGTTTGTAAACCACATGGGCCATAGATCATAAACCGTGAAACAACATCATATCATATTGGATCTTTGTCATTGTCATGTATCTCATCACAAATAATTAAATCAACATCTTTAACCGAGCGACACTTAAAATCAGAAGTGAGCCATACCGGCAAATGACAACATAAAATGAGTGTTTTCAGGAATTCAACTGTGCAAACATCTCATAAGAAAGGTTACATAATGAATTTCTTCAATTATTAGCTTATCAAATAAGAGAGAATGTTAAAATATCTAAGGAAGAAAAAAAAAAGAAACATTCGACAATACTTTCAACTCTGTGACCAATCTCTTTAAATTTCTGGTCATTTGGTTAATACTCAAGAATGTCGCTCTCAAGCAGTCAAACATCAAATCCAAGAGTACCAGCCCCTACTCTCCCAATTAAGATCAAACAACCAGGTACATTGCAATGGGATGTGCATTAAATGTAAAATCCGGGCACACCCCACTAACTAAGGAAGGAGAAGGCCCATAACACACCCATAGACCAACAACAACCAAACCACCCTATCCGAGCCAAAATCCAATCAAACCCACTAGCTCCACGACCTTCAAATGATAATCACCCTGAACATAGCCATCTGCACACCCAAAGACAAACTTGAAGTAGTCAAAGCCTCTAAAAAAAACATCAGCAAGCCTTACAGTCGAGATGTAAGAGTGGAACAACGCTCATCTTGCATGAAGAAATCACCGAGAAGCAGAGTATCCCCTAAGAAAGATTGCTCCAATCCACAATAATTTCACTTATAAGTCACTGAGGGCTCTTAGTTTTTTTTTTTTTGTATTAAGAGAATTTAATATAAATGATTGGGTTATTTATATATATAAAAAATGAATGCCTTGGCATCTCAAATGGCCGTCATTTTAATTTTAAAAGAGAATTACATTCGTAGCTTACATTGGAGATTCTTTGAATTGCTTTTCAGATAATCTTGAATGGAATGATACCAACCACCCAAATCCGTTGTCATGGAAAGGACTCAATTAACAACTTTTTGATTATTTAAGAACTTGATTGGCACAAAAAGATGATTCAGGATTTGATTGAGAATCCTTGCATAGTTAGCTTAAATTTTAAGGAAGAAGTTACTGCCGCTCAAGGTTCAAATTCAGAGAGGTGATGATTTCGAGAAAAAAGTACATGGAATAAAATAACTTGTTGAGATGAATCTAGCACCACGTAGAGATGCCAAATGAATAAAAACTGATGCAATTTTTAAATGGTTCAGAGAGATGATGATTTCATCTAGCAACTACAATGTTATTAAATCTTTGCATTTACTAACCGAACAAGGATAATACGTGCTTACAGAACATTACAATATTTAATTCTGCATCGCAGAAAAAAGAAAAAGAAAAATGAACTACCATGTAAATGAGACTACTGCATATATGGTTGGTGTGAGGATCGCGTTCCAGCACCCATATAACTGCCATAATTAGGAGGAGCTGCACTGTATGAGGAGGCAGCGGTAACCCTGTCATCTTGAGGATTGTAGTACATCTTTTGATCATTAGCTTGCTGACCATATGCAGATTGGCTAGGAATCTGATATTCATAGGGATTTGGAACAGTATGAGGATACCTCTCAGGCAGCATTCCAGGGTACGCTGTCCAAGGAGGTGGAGCTCGCCAACCACTTGCAGGACCAGTGGCAGCACCTCGTAATCCACGATAACCTCGATTAACTTTTGGTTTCTTCGATTGGTAATGTTTACCAAAATCACCTGCCCTCTTCTTATCAGATTTCGATTTCTCCAATTGAGCAAGCCTTTTCTGAAGTGGATCAAGTGGGTAGTCAGCTTCAAGCTTGTACTCTTCAACACACCTGATGACAACCTTCAGTGCTGCAAGCTCTAGTGCATTTCCATCAACCTGTGTAGAGAGAGCACGTCGTAAGAAAGTATCATTTTGTTGAAATATACTAGCAAGTAGCAACATTCACTATTTCCCATATTTTTTCTTCAAATAGAAATGTACCTGTACACCTGCACCACCTCCTGAGTTTCCACCCTTTCTTTGTGTGTTCTGTGAGTTTCTTCTCAAATCCTTCAAGTATGTCTTCAGGAGGGGAACAGGAGGGAAAATTTCAGTAAGCTGGAAGGCATGGATAAATCGAACAGCATCAATTTGTTTCCCATCGTTGACCAATGACTCAACAACACCTGCAAAGATAATGCAGGCTCGGTAAATTCCAGACAAAACAATTTAACAGCCCAATTAGAATATCAGAGTTAAACTGATTGCAAGAGTCCATGTTTGGTCAATAATTATAAGACTACCATGTCCTAAAGGAATGAAGAGTATGAAACATCCTAAGGAAACAACGGTCCAGTCTCCAGGCTCCTCAGGTCAGTTAATTAAAAGAACACCAACCTGGTATTTTGTGTGTTAAACCAAGAGAATGGCAGAGCTCAGGTGCTTGCCTGCGCTGGGCAATTACAAGAACAAGCTTGCAGAGTTCTTCTTCATCAAACTCCGAAGCAATTCTAAAAGTTGAAAGGAGCTGCAAGAATGCTTCTGCTTCCAATGGATCTCCATTGGTAGCATCAGTGCCCGCACTAGCCAACTTAGGCTTCCATTCATCAGCAAATGCCTTGGCTTGCTGCTTTATTTCAGGGTTTAGAAGGTGATCAGCACCTGGGTCAATTCTTGCCAATAAGGCGGCCATGGCTTCCATAAATATAACACAGGATTTGCGCATGCCCTGAAGGGCAGCATCCTTCTTATCCATTTGTTGGCCGGTTTCAACAGGAGGATAAAACCCCTCTAGTGAATCCAGCACCAAACGGGCTGGTTCAGTTGCAATTTCTAGTGCAACAGAAAGTTCATCACGGATGGCATATAAATTTTTTTGATTCTCCATGGAAAAACTCAGAAGCCCTTTTGCATCCATCTGCTCGCAAAATTGTGTGAGCTCTGGACGTGGCTTAACATCAGCAGCCACACCATCAGCAGTTTCACCCATTTTTTGAGAATACTCCCCTGGATAATTTATTTCAGCAAGAGAGCTGCTTACCTTTCTGTCTATGTTATCTCCACCATCAATGCACTCCAAAGAGCTGGGCTGGTGATTAGCTCGTGCCTCTGCGATGACAGAAACAGCAGTATCTTTTAGCTCCTGTATTCGATCTAGGAGTTCTAGTTCCTTAGTGACAACAGCCACCTCTCTCTCAGCAAGCAATGCACGAGTTTCAGCTTCTTTCTCTTCATATTCTTTCTCCCTAGCTTCTAACTCTTCAGATTTTTTCTTTAACACCGTCTCAAGGTTGCGGAAATGTTCTTCAATTTCCATCCACTGAACCTTTTCCTCAGAAGAATCCTTGCAAGCTTCTAGCTCATGTAATGCCCTCCCAAGCTGTTCTATCAGAGAGGATCCAGCATCATTTTCCACAACTTGCTCAGAATTAGCCATCGCTGATCGAAGAGGAGGTGCTTTGTGGATTTCTAAAGGCAGGAAAACATCAAAAGGAATATAAGAAACAAAAATGTCATGTGCCAAATTTCAAGTGAAAAAAAAAGAAAAAAAAAAGATGAAAATACACTTAATGATTTGGAGTTTATAGCTCAGATTCCTACCAATCTTGGGGCTCATGATTGCCAATTTCATGCAAACCTCCCTCAATTTTCTTTATCCTCTGGACCAATTGATATCTTTATTTTAAGTTGCCTTTTATAATGATTTTTGGCACAATTCAACAACCAAACCAGCCTATCATGTAGTAGACCAGTGAACCATCTGGGTTTTGACAGGCTTATTATACATAATTACACAAGCAAACATTCAAAATGTAGAATTGCGACAGTTAGGTTTCCTTCATCAAACAATGTTGTATCATTCCCATGAGAAATTCTTTGAAACATATTTTATGTATCATTTCATGAAGATACCATTTTATCCAGAAAACAACAACAGCAACATTTGAACAAGCCTATAGAAGAACCTTTCAAACTTAAAAGACGTCACTTAAGGAGCAAAAGGCACAACATGTTAGAGATGAACTTACCAGCCAATATATGATTAAGCCTAGCACACTATGAAATGGATCAACAAAAACAAATCCTCTAAAAAGAACATGATCAGAAGATATCCCAGAAGAGATTTTGACTAAAATTAAAAAAAAAAATGTCAAGGCACATCAAATAGTAGAAAGGCACAAACATTGTTATTGACTATCCCCAGACCAACTATATATTGGTCATGTGTCAGGGGAATTACAGGAAAACAAGTACGCACATAATTGAAGTGACCATTTATAGTATTTGAATACAAATGCCAGAAGGTTTTCATGCATAAAAGTGACTCTTCTCATTGTCAAAGTATAAAGTTTGGACATTATGTTATTCAAGTACACATCAACTTTCATTCCAAATTGATGATTCGACTACCTTTCACATCACACAGATGAACAATGCTTCATCATTCAACTATATCAGTGATCTTAACGATTATCAATACAACACCGCAGTTTCTTAATGTGAAATGCAAGCAATGTTTTCTGAATTTATATCCTAACAAAGTCTAATGCTAGTTAAATCAGTTTTTGCAGTTTTGGTTCAGAGGAAAGAATCCAAAAAGCTTCTTGTTATTATTATATGAAATCAGGTTTTCATTGCTTTACAAACTTGCAGGACAAAATACGACTTTCTACTTGTTTACGAAACTTTATGCTGTGATAGAAGTATGCAAACGAATTTAATATTTATACATGGCATCCAATATACTTTACGTCCTTGTGTGTTTACAAGCCGTGCGCGAAGAAAGTTACCTGAATGTATGATAGACATTTAAAGAAAGGGGGGGGGGGGGTCACAACATAAACCACAGCTAGACTCACAAAGAACGCACCACAACTAGCCATACTAGTCAGCAAACTTCTCTCCTTGAGCTTCAAAAACATCACTCCACTCCTTTTTTGTTTTTTTCAGCCAAAATTAACATGCATGAGCATCATATTTTTTTTTATTTTTTTTATCTTTACAACAAATGCATTGCAAGAGAAACAACATGAAAAGAAAAGCTGCATTGTTTATAAAGAGATTGGTCAGAAAAAGAAACGAAGATCAAGCACATATATAACGAAACGGGACATCCCCATTTCCATTTCATCTTCCCCTAAACAAAACCAGCAAAGATAATCATTGGGCATACCAATACTAAACTAATTCCATGCATTGCAATTATATGTGTAAGAATCCCTAGAAAGAATTTAATATTATAATTTTTATTGCAAACTTAAAAACCAAAAAGTAATCTAATTCTAACAATATAGTTAAGCAAACATAGAGCTAGAAAAACAAAATAAATTAAGAAAATATATATATTACAGGTCGACATGAGGGAGAAATGCGAAAAGTGAATAGATAAAATAAAATACCTTTTTAGTTTCAGAGGATAAGGAATAAATGATGAGTTAGTGAAGCTCTTTCGTCCAGGGACTACGACGAAGAACCCTAACACCATCCCTCTGGGTTCCTAATTTATTTATTCATTGTGGGCCCATTTTTCATTCATAAAGCCCACAACTTATATTGGGTTGAGACATATCTCTATCATACACTACACGTCGTTTCATTATTTTCATCAATGTTTTATTTTTACTTTTTTAGGTTTGCAAGGATCACACAGCAAAAATTTTGCATGTTGAAAAAAAAAATATTTAGATTAAAAAATTATTTAATATTATTATTAAACTCAATTTAGTGGCTTGATCCTAATTCTCCATACCTGATTTTTTTTATCTAACTTGAGTTTAAAATTAAATTGTGTAAGAGTTAACCTATCGTGACCCAGTCAACTTAACTAATACACAAGCAACATGGATGACCAGTGAAAAATATCGTTTGATTTTAAATTTTTTTTCAGGATAAGATCTTTTTTTTAATATTAACACGATAATATATTAAATCGACCTAGACTTTACGACTTAACTTTTCAAACATATGACCCGAGTCATGAACTCTATTAAATTTAATAATTTTATTTTTTTAATTAATTATATGATTAAAAAAATAGATGCTTATAAAATTATGCACCAACTAAATATTGAGATATTTATTTGAGATCACAATAACCTTATAGAAAGCAAACCGAAACAAATCATGAAAGCTAGTTAAGAATTAATCAAATGGTTAAGGATAAAATTAAAAAAAATACAAATAAAAAAATCCAATAAAACCCCAATATTGAAGGATGAAATTAAAAAAAATAAAAAAACCCCTTATTTTATGGGCCTTTTAAAAATGCCCAAACATATGGGCCTGAGATAGACACACTTGCTCAACACACCTTTATTATTTTTCTCTTTTTAAAGACTTGCCTTGCTGTTTTTGAAAAAAATAATAGCAAAGTGACATTTTGCTTGTTATTATCTAGAATCCAACCACTATTATGATACTTGAAAAATCAAGAGGAAGAGTTGGATCTAAAATTCTATTTTCAACTTATTTTCATTTAAAAAAACTAAAAAAAATAAAAAAAACTATTTAAACTACCAAAC
>Ga0307510_10005992_pt1 | contig 14502 bp, 15 predicted proteins | sample 12_EM_MG_FD_207224 | JGI IMG/M metagenome (GOLD analysis project Ga0307510, IMG submission 207224) | Populus trichocarpa ectomycorrhiza microbial communities from riparian zone in the Pacific Northwest, United States - 12_EM | ecosystem: Host-associated > Plants > Roots > Unclassified | place...
TGCATTTGCTCACCCACCCATCTATCCATTTATCAAAGCTCACCCTCCCCTCCATCATCACCATCATCAACTAGAACAATACCCTCACCCAAACAAGGATTCACGCCATGGCTGGGAAGGCAATGAGAATGGAACGCCATTCTGGGAGATGCTCTTTTTTGCGGGAGGTCTGTTTTGGGGAGGGAAGGGGAGGCTTTGTCTTGGGGGGGTTCTTTGACACTGGGCATTTCTGGGGATACTCCCCTAGCAGGGAAGGGGATAAGGCGCTTTGTTGCATTAGGTGAACGGGGTGGATGGATGGATGGATGGATGGATGGGCGAGCTGAGTACCATGAGCCCATGTAGGATATCATCTCGACATTCCCCTAATTTACTTCTATCCCATTCTCTTCATCTTCTTCATTTTATTCAATTATACTTCCTTCCTCGGATCTTCTCCATTCTCCTTCTCCATTCTCCTTCTCCTCCGCCTCTCCCTCCTCTCTCTCCTTCGCTACCACTCACGCCCTCTTCGCTACCAACCGCACTCCCTCCCTCATTATATTATCTAACCAATCACTTCTACTCTCATCCCGCCCCGTGCATCAGTCAGTCACCCGCTACATCGCCATTGGCCACGCTCGGTTTGCAAACCGTTAGGCCATGCGCTATCCACATAATATTGCACCGCCCGTTCTTCCAATTGGTTAGCGGCGTCACACTGGTAAACGGTGGGTTGGAGGAGTAGGAGGGTGGTTCTGGTATATATATTTCTCTCCATGTCCGCTTCGTAGGAGGGGAGAGAGGGAGAGGGAGAGGGGGGGGGGAAGTGGGGATGAGAATTGTAGTTGATATTTATATAGGAGGTAAAAAGGATACCAAGTGTGTAGTATAGAGTCTATTATTGCGGCTTTAGATTATAGGTGAGTTGGATCTTTTTCAGAGGGGTTTTGTTTTGCTTCTGGAGGTGAGGTTATCTCACTGGCTGATCGGTTGGTTCATTGGTTTAGTAAATTCTACGGCTTCACTTAACACATTAACTATTGCCTTGCGATACTACGCTTTTACACTACCGCTGTGGTTGGACACGATTACTTTCTTTCACTTTTTTTTTCCCATCTATCCTTCTTTCGACCTTAATCCCAACACATACCTGCACTAAGTGTGGCTCTATGATGGAGAACCATTCACTGACCCCACCGTACCCCCACCCCATCCACGGCTGGAGCGAATACGACTTCCCTGCAATTCAGCAGCATACAGCTTTCTTAGACCCCTCGCTTGAGCAGATCGACCTATCGTACACATACCCGCGCCTACAAAACCCTGATCCCTGGGAACTGCTCCCTTTGGGATATGAGGCTTCAGGGTCTGGATATGAATATGGGGACATGGTTTGTATCCCCTACTTACTTGGAAACGAGATACTAATCCACGGGAGCGTAGACAAATATAGATGCGCTTTCGGTACCATCAAGGGGGATAGTGGGCGATAGATTTTCAGAAATATACGACTTCACAGGAGCGGGGAGCGGGGAGGAGAGTGCGTGCGTTTGTCCATCAGAGTTAGAACATTTACCCCCGGGATACACACTCCCGCCATCGGTACCCAACACAGCAGCAGCAACCCAAGCGATTGCAGACCTATTCCCAGAGTTAACCTCTGACACGCCCTCCTCTTCACCTTGCTCCGGAGATTCCTTCAACTACTTTTCCTCACCCGAGAACGCCGTCGTAACTCCGCAATACACTTACTCCTCCCCACCCCCACACTCCACGCTTCCATACCAACCCTATCCTCCGCCAAAACCGCAAAAACTACCACCGCCGCCACCCCCACCCTCACCTTCCCCTACCAAGACATCAGAAAGCCCACCACTAGAACACAACCGCCTCCCAAAAACAACCCAGACAACCCAAAACGCACTCCTCCTGCACTGGCGCAGTCAAGGCGTGTCCTACAAGACAATCCGCACGCGCCTGAACCTCACCGAAGCGGAGAGCACGCTCCGCGGCCGACTACGCACACTGACAAAACCGAAATGCGAGCGCCTCCGGCGCCCACAATGGCTGCCGGAGGACGTGGGTTTCCTCATCAGGGCTGTTGAGGGGGAGCGCGGAGGCGGGAAGGGAGGGATAAAGTGGAAGAGGGTCAGCGAAGAGATTGTGAGGTTGGGAGGGAGGTACAAGTTTGGGCCTAGTACTTGTAAGAAGCGGTATCTGGCGTTGGTGGGGGAGGGTGCTGTGGGTGGGTTCGAGGGGGTAGAAACCGGGAATGTGGGGAAGCGAAGGAGGAGGAGGAAGGAAGGCGGTTGCGCCGAGGGGGGTGCAGAAGAGGAGGAGGAGGAGGAAGGGGTAGCAGGAGGTATTAGGAAATAATCGATGAGAAGGGCGTAGAGATGTTGGAGGATGGAGGAAATGTATCTGTTGTTTTTATTTTGTTCGCCCAATTGGTAGTCGTAATTTTTTGGATTCCAATGTTTCTCCATACGAGTGACAGAGTATGACCATTCAATAATGGCTTCTGAGACACACTCGCTCTGCATCAGCCACGGCAAATCCCCTCTACGATATCATACAATATTCCCCCCACTACCGGTACCGGTACACTATCCTGCCACCCTCCTGCAGCCCACCACAGCTAAAGTTACCATCGCCGCCAACACAAAAAAAAAGAGCAATCAAACCCGTGACACAAACCACGCGCTCACCATCTACGATACCTCCCACACCCCAACCCATCACCCGACCCAACTTCGCACTTTGACCACTGCCACGAACGCCAACGCTGCGGCGCAAGTCCGGGGAAAAAAGTGAAGCCAGCACCTCCCAGCTATCATAATACGAAACCTTCTTTTATGCCAATACAATACTAGCCTGTTCCTTGATTTCTCCGGGTCTGAGTCATTTTTGTCGGGGGAGGGGAGTGAAATCCGGTATCGGTATCGGTATCGCGTGTCGCGCGCTATCCCGGGCAGACCAGATGGCGGGGATTTTGTCTCTGCTTTATTTCTTGGGATCGTGGGCGCGCGCGGCGGAAAGATAGTCCGCTGAAGTGTGTGTGTGGAAGTTTCACTTGGATCCTTTTTTCTTTTCTTCCCTATTACCTGTGGAGAGGTGTTGCGGACGGTTCGCTGTTGAACTGTGCTTGAATTATTTGAGTAGAGGAACCGGTAGGCTGTAGGGTCTTTTGTATTTATTGGGGAGATTTTGCTGCGAAGGGAGCAAAAATTACAGAAGTTTGGTCTCGTTCCGGGTGGGTAGTCTACGGCACCTCATTATCGACTGGTGATACCAAATCTACCAACGAAAGTGCGATGGACCTCAAATTACGAACTATTCACGGTGCTACGCATGCTTGAGCCGCTTCAAACTTTACAACAGGAGGAAAGGATAGCGTCATCGATGCGGCGACAAGTTTCAATCGCGGACTCTTTTGTGAGCAAAACCTCCCACGTCGGCAATGTGCGTAGTATACATTTTAGCCGGTGCAGTGCTACACAACACCAGTACCAGAAACCCGAACCTCCAGCCCGGTACTGTATCCTTCAAGTTGTGTATCCCCCCAAGATCTTGGGACATTCCAGTTGGGATTGAACTGTGTTGAACTGCCGGTACTTGATGATGGTGATGATGGAATACTCGAGTAGCGGTAGCGTAAGGAGATGTCGCCATCTCAGCTGGTCAGGTGGGTGGGGCTTGAACAGTTTTTGCTGCAAGCGCATGGACCTCTCTCTGCTCCTTGCTTCTACTTTCATCAGTTTAATACGGTAGTGCTTCAGCGAAGGAAGGCATCTGCGCCGCTGGGTACAGTAGTAGGGCGGTTCAGATAAACCGACAGTACCAATACCAGGTAATACCAAGTGCAGGCACAAAATTTAATATATTATTATTATTATTGCCTGGGTCTGCTTTTTACTACGTACCGTACACCCCTCTCATAACTCTTTTTAACAAGCATACAGGTAACTTTTCGGTAGATATTCCGGTAAAATTGTTGTTTACCACCACCACGCTTTCTTATCATCTTCCCTTGGTGTTGTGCTGCCCCAACCAAATGGAAGAAAAATACCATAGCCCACTTCCCCGGGCCCACCGCCCAACACCCAACCAAGTTAGCCAACCCTCCCTCCACATTTCAATACAGACCGAAACCTCTCCACGCCGGGGAATCCTCCAGCGCCTTACAGCCTGTGGTGAAAGAAACAAAAGAAAAAAAAAGGGAAAACGGGGATATCAGGGCTTCGATTGGAGCCCTTCTGCGCGCTCGAGCCAATTGAGCAACCGTGTTTCTACAATTCCCACATTTTCTCACAAGAGGACGACTGTATGAGTAAATCCCCCACCGCATGACCAAAAAACAAAAAAAGTTTTCGCTTCCATGAAAACCGCGAAATCCAAATCCCAACGACGTCACAAGCGTGAAAACAAAACCCCAGGCGCAGATCCTCCCTGCCAATCTCCTTCTGTGCACCGGCACCAACTACAGTTCAGTAACCAGCCTTTTCTTTCCTCGGAATACCTCCCTCCCATTATGCCGTGCGAGGCCGCCGATCCCAAAACAACCAACACAAGAAAAACAACCGGCAGAAACTGATCTGGCGATCGTTTTATAAATACCTGTGCTAATTAGTTATATACTACTGTAGTTAACTTAACTCGTCGGTACTCGAGTGTCGGTACTTGCTCGTGCAGTTCGCCATCATGCAATCGTGGTCTTCTGGGAAAGATGTTTTTGTCGCGCTGATAGCGCGGACAAGGATATCATACAAAGTTCTTTTTTGTTGTCTTTTTTTTTTTTTTTTTTGCTTCTGTTGTATTAGTACCGTACCGGCAGATACTGGACACTTGTGTTCACCACGCTGTTTTGAACTATGATGGAAGAAGAAGAAGAAAAAATGCAACACGTGGAGTAGCTGGACGATGCACATTGCGTGATAGATAGAAGGTAGGGAGGAGAAAAGAAAAGAAAAGAAATCAAACATGTGTGGAAATTCTCCTCCAACTCACCGGTGGAGCCTGCTCGAGCACGCGGAACACGGGAGGGGGATTACGGTATTGTGCGAGTGCCGGTACCGGGTACTCCGGATGGTATAGTATTCTCCTACGATGGAGGGGAGATCCTGGTCCGTCACATACGATGCCTTCACGGGCCGACGATATGGGGCGCTCGGAGAATCCCGGTCTATGATACAGTACTGCCGGCAAACATATAAGTCTACTTGCTATATGCACAAACGGATTCACGGAGAGACTACCGGTGACATTCACGTATCATAATGGCAGGGTATATATTGCGCCGCAAGCTAGCGCAAAAAGATCGGGTCGTCGGGGTGAAAGCTTATTCTTGAGCCTCAGGCTTTAGATTCGGTTAGGTATTATAGTTGGACAATCCATTTCCTCTGCGCCGCCGACTGCCGGGTGCACGGTCCAGTACGGTACATGACGGGCGATAACAGAACGAAGAGTACCCTATCATGCCAGTGAAGAAGAACCTTAGGAATTATGAAAAACTGTAATTGGACAGAAAGGATACAGTACAAGAAGGTGCGGTAGATTCCAATAAATTACAAGAACAAATCAAAATAAAATAATAATAAAAAGTCAAAAAATCCCAAAGAACTCCATCGCCAGAACCAGACTCAGGTCACAAGCAAGCAGATACCCACACTAAAACTGGAAAGAAAGAAAAAAAGGCGCAGAAAGTGCTCGGTAGGGCAGTAAGATCACAAGCCACCCAACCCGAAAGCGTAAGAAAGGGAGAGAAAAGAGAAAGGAAAAAAGAAAGAAAAAAGCGCCACAATCATCATCATCCCAGGATCACGATCGCGATTCTCCCCTCCCCTCACATCACATCATCATCCATCCCTCCCACACGTTCACTCGGCCTTCGGCGGAAACTCGCAAAAAGCAAAGGCGCTCCAAAACCTATACTTCTTGCCCACGGCGGCACCTTTTCGCGACTCGAACGAATCGCCAATGAATACCCGTCCGTCTTGTGGGTTTCTATCGTTGAAGGTGATAAACACGCTTCCGTCCCCAAAATCAGCTCGGCCAATCCCAATTGGACCTGCCGGCCGGCCGGCCGGTCGACAAAACAAAAAATTAACCTACCTGTCTATGCCCAATAAGTCCTTGCGATGCATGCGTCGGTGCTGGTCATACCCGCGCTTTTTGCAAATGTCTGATTGGAAGAATGTCTGGAAAGTGAAGTGTGTGCGCTTCGCTTTGCTGTTCTCACGTTAGAGCCCGGCCAGCCTTCTGTTGGAAGAGGGGGGGGGGGGTAAAAAAGTACTATTTCGCCAACTCTTCTATAACGTCCCAGACTGTCACCCCCGTCTCATTCTCCACCACCAGGTGCGGGTGGAAGCGTATAACGTCTATCTCTACCCTGGCGGTCGCCGGATACGTAGCGTAGTGATCCTTCACCGCGGATTCCTTCAAGGGTGCGCATTTTTGCCGGCCGAAGGTAGCTGATGCGGGGTCCAGCGAGGAGTCAAAATGGATTAGATTGAAAATGGGGTGGAGGTCGTAGACCTCGTCCGGGGAGTTGACCAAGTGACTTGTGGAGCCTTTCTCCGCAACCGGTAGGAAGAGCTTTTGTCGCAGCCGGCGGCGGCTCCAGATTATTGAGTACCAGAGTGTGCAGACTTGCTTGCAGGCAACTAGGTCTAGAGGGTCCAGGTGCTCGAAGAGGTCCTGGAGGAGGTAGGGAGGGAAGAAGATGTTGCTTGGTGTATCATGGGAAGGAGGCATGCTTGGAGGAGGAGGAGGAGGTGTAGGTGTTGGTGGTGTAGTGATTAGCTCTGATGTCGATGCAGATGTAGATTCGCTCATGATTAGATCTGAATTGGTAGTAGTGGATCTTTCTATTATGTGATGGTGTTCCGAATTTCCCTCTTTTCTATCTATCACTGCCCCGCCGACAGCAGTCTTTATATAAATTCTAGCATGCCACGAGATGAGGTTCCAACCACTAACTTTACTGAGCATTCCCACCACCACCACTGCGGCCGCCCCATCCATCCTCCCCATTTCCAGTAACGGTAGCTCTCCGGTTGATACGGAAGATTGTTGGCAGGTAAGTTAGATAGGTATCATAGGCAGGAAGCCAAGTCGGAGTCTTGCCTTACCTACCCACCAACCCACTTGCTTACGTATCCCGTGCCTCTGGTCAATGACGAAGCGCCGCTACAATTCACATGGACGCCATTCTTCAAACCCCCTCTCAAACCAAGGCGCATTGGATTGTGCTTTACCGAGGCAAGCCCTATCCAAGCCGTCCCCCCCATGAACGAGTAGAGATAGGTTTGCTCGCACCCCTCCACTCCTATTCCAAACTTTAACTACTATAACCGTAACCTCATGTTGTCTGCCCCGCCTCCTCCTGCTGTACCATCCCTCCCTTCCCCGCTGAACACCGTACCATACGTCAATAAACTTCCTGGAAAAAAAGCGACGACATGTAAGATACCCGTACAATATTTGTGTCTCGCTTGCAGGGATCTCCAGGGTTTTGCATGATGCGGCTGATACAAACCCAAAAAGCCTACATGACGCCCATGTGACCGTTTCGGCCTATACCGAGAGCCTGGTTAGTGGTAAACAGAGCGTGTGCTCCTCCTCCACCTCCTACTCTGCGGCGTGGATCAGAAGAACTCATCGCGATCGTGAAGAGCACTATTTTCCAGTGTGTCATCGGAGTGTTATGACAGCACCCACGTCAATGGTCTATAAAAGGGTGCGAAGGACCTTTATTTTATTTTTTGTTTCAGTGCTAGTACTAGTACTCGAGTACAATCCCGCGGGCTCTACGCTCTGAGGTTCCGTGCACATTACCGGCCGCGGGATCCATTCTGGTCTGTATCGGTACTATCCATCACGATAACTCTCATAGTACCCAAGAGTGACTTGTAATATGCTATTGCAACTATTCTCCGATCGACACACGGTAGTCACTACTGCCGAAGTTAGTAGTTACCGCTAGGACATGAGTATGCATGTAGGAGTACTGTGCAGTAGATACTTACACTGCCGGTACTCCAGTCCCGGTTTCTGCACAAAATTTTCCCAGGAAATACTCCCGTGCCCTGCCACGTCATTTCGGCGCCGGGGCGATCGGTAGGGTATCCCATCAAAAGCGTGTGGAAATCGAATTCAGATTTCATTGCTGATACAATGAGCCTCGTGATCGACCTTCCGGCAGTTATCGAACAGTCTGGGCCGGCCCCCCCCCCGCCCCGCCTGAGTAGGAAGCCTAAATCAGCTTGATGAGATTCCGGGAGAGCTTCGACCCAGAGGTGTGGGAAGTCGGAGTTGGGGAAAGAGGGAGAGAGGAACTTGAGCCACACCTAAACCGGAAGTGTGGAAGGTAGGGTAACTTTGGGAGGTCTCTCGTGTAAGGTGGGGAGATGTCTCCTCGGGTTTTGGCCGTCATGGAGGAGCCGATGCTACTTGTAGGGACTGTAGCAGCGCTACCATTCTCGCATGATCGAGCCCCCAGAAGCGTACTAGAGTGGTGCCCGGTCAAATTGTTGTTGGGGTCGACCTCGCCCCGCCTGAGTTGCGCCTTCGCCACTCCCTCGTACAGTAGGAGCAGCCCAAATGAGTGGCGCCCGGCCGACGCAATCTAATCTGTCGGCTTGGCATTTGGCGATACAGATTTGGTTGATTGGGGTTAACGTTATCTCGCTCGAGCAGTATTTCCACCGCTCCCTTGTGCCCATTCTCAACAGCCCACACAAGAGGTGTATGGCCAATGCAGTCTTCCTGATTGATGTCACGACCTTCCACAGCTACCAAACAAGCTACAATCTCAACAACTCTTAAGAAGGATGTGCAGTGTAATTCACAGAATAGGGAAAGGTTAGCGAAATCGATAGCGAAACAGTATGGCTTCATGTTCTTCAAGAGGATTTTGGTGGATATGTGGTTATTGCAGTCGTCAAATAACTTAAGTGCGAGCAATTTCGCATAGTTGGAAAGCTCCCTTTGTGCATGCATTTCCCAATAGAGAGAAGAATGTTTAAGAAATAGTGTGCTTTGGGGATCGAAATCTCTATGATCGGAATAGCCACCAGGCCGCCCGGGAGAGCCTTAACCTGATGAGAATTTAGATAACCCAACCATGTTTCTGCCATTGTCGAGTGAGCCGAACCAAAAAGTCCAGGATGGGCCCGGAGGTACTCCTGAACTGTAAAGTGGGTTAGCCGGACTATGGAAGTCTCGTTATCTACGGTAACAAGTCCTTGAAAACAGGCTGGTAGCAGCCCTATTGAAGGGATACTGTCAGTATCGAGATTTGGTGATCCAATTTCGATTGATAGGGCGTGGCAAAGTTCATTGACGTAAAATCCCCCTCCCATTTTCTATTAGTTAATTAACATTATTATTATTTTGGCTGCGGCCCCACCCTCGTCACCCGTCCTCACTCTCATTTCCAGCTCGGTCAGTGCCTGGAGGATCTCTGATTCCAAGACTTCAAAATTTCCGTCCATTTTAGTCTCAAGTAGCAGGTACGTTAGTGAGATGTAATTAGGAAATTAGTTGGAAAAAAAAAGAAAGAAAGAAAGAAAGAAGGGAAGGAAGGAAGGAAGGAAGGAAGAACGAAAGAGAGGAAGAAAGGAAAAGAAAAAGAAAAAACATACAATGGAAATGATCAATGAGACCAAGGTGAGGTTCCAATTCGACTGCGAGTCAAATCCCCTATCGAGTTGACGGGTAATATTGTCGAGGTCCTTGCGGAGAATTGTTAATATAGTTCTGAGTTAACCTGAATACAATTCTTACCTTGGCTAATTCTTGTTTAACATCGTGAACACGTCCATTAAGCGTGGCCATTCCGCTAACAATTTTTTCTCCGGTACCGGTCTTGGCCTCGGTGGCTTTGGTTTCGATAGATGTTTGGGCTCCGGGGGTCTCGGTCGGTTTCTTCGTTGCCACAATATCTGTCAGTAAAATAACAACTATAGATGATGCTCTGGATAACTTACGGGGGTGGAAGCAAACTTCCTCCCCTAAACCGGCCCCCACGGAGCGGGGCTCCGGTCGTGCTTGATAAGAAGAATACGATGTTGCTGGATGATAATACGGTAGAGGCATTCAGCCCCGGGGTTGAAAGAACGTTTTTCGAATGCCAAGTTTCCAGTTGACCCGTCGGTTTTGTCTGCGAAAAAGAGTTTCACACACCAAAGTTTTTCGACTCGAAAAACCTGCATACCCGTTATTTAACCCCGGGGCTGAATGCCTCTAATACGGGGGAACATTTGTACGTGATAGAGGTGGAAGGTGGGGGGATGGAAGGTGAGAGAGGAAGCGGTGGATGGAAAGTGAGAGAGGAAGCGGTGGATGGAAGGTGGGAAGGTAGAAAAATAATAATTAAATACCGGCAAGGCTCGCTAAGTTACAGTTACTGTCGGGCATGCGGATGGCCGTGCGGTAGATTACGACCGGAGGATGTTATCTGTATACCGGTAGTTACCCGTTTATACGAGTAGCCTCGAGCTTGGCATTGGGGGGAGGTGTTTCTGTTGCACTTGAGATAAGCTCTCGTGGCTTGGAATTGACATTCTCGGTGGGTGATCTAGAAGTTGGACATTTGCAGTGACTTGTTAGCCCACATTCAAAGAACTGCCACTGGTGGACGTAGGATTTTGTTTCGCTAGGCTTGTTCACCTGCTGGGGGGTGCATTTAGCAGATAGAGAGCGAAGTTTCGGACTTTAAACTTGGATGTTAGAGCCTGCGGGCCCGGTCGGAAGAGAGTTGATATAGCTCGGACGGCTCGGAGGAGAAGAGTTCTGTTGATTGCAGGCTTGATACATATTTGGGAATCAAATCTCTCCGCTCCAACGGGAACGTTGCACCCCGCTGGTGTGGTGATTGGCCGTATTCGGTGTCGGCTGTTTTAGGGTTGATGCCGCTACACTGCAGAGGGCTTTTACGAACCCCCGGTACTCATTCCTGGCGGACGGCGAGAGCGGTGTGGGGCTTTAGTTATCTGTTTTACCGGGATTGGAGTCTTTCCGTTCTAGTAGCATCCTTACGATCCCCTCATGCCCATTCTTAGCAGCCAGGGAGAGCGGTGTTTGGCTCGACTTATCCGCATCGCTGGGGTTGACGTCGCTCCGCTCCAGCAGCATCCTCACAACCCCCCCATGTCCATTCCTGGCAGCCCACAGGAGGGGCGTTCGGCTATAGTCGGTGTCAGCTGTGTCGGGATTGACGTCGTTTCGTTCTAGTAGCATCTCAACGATCCTTTCATGCCCATATATGGCAGCCAGCCCGAGCGGCGTTCGGCACCATATATCTGCTTTGTCAGGATTGGCGTCTTTCCGCTCGAGTAGCACCTTCACGACCCCCTCGTGCCCATTAATAGCAGCTAGTGAGAGGGGCGTATGGCCATTCTTGGTATCGGTTGTGTTAATATTGACATCGTTCCGCTGGAGAAGAATCCTCACGACCCCCTCATGCCCAATCTCGGCAGCACGCGAGAGCGGTGTTCGGCCGTAGTTTGTGTCAGCTGTGTCGGGATTGACATCGCTCCGTCCTAGCAGCATCCTCACGATCCCCTCATGCCCATTCCTGGCAGCCCACCAGAGCGGCGTTCGGTTCCGGTTAGCCGCATTGTTAGGATTGACGTCGCTCCGCTCGAGCAGAACCCCCACGACCCCCTCATGCCCATTCCCGGCAGCCCACAACAATGGCGTTTGGCTCCACTTATCTGCATTGTTAGGATTGACGTCGCTCCGCTCGAGCAGTACCTCCACGACCCTCTTATGCCCATTCATCGCAGCCTGCGAGAGCGGTGTTTGGCCATATTCAGTGTCAGCTGTGTTAGGATTGGCGTCGCTCCGTCCGAGTAGTGCCCTCACGACCCCCTCATGCCCATTTCCGGCAGCCCACAACAATGGTGTTTGGCTCCACTTATCTGCATTGTTAGGATTGACGTCGCTCCGCTCGAGCAATACCTCCACGACCCTCTTATGCCCATTCATTGCAGCCCGCGACAGCGATGTTCGGCCATATTCAGTGTCAGCTGTGTTAGGATTGACGTCTTTCCGCTCGAGCAGCATCCTCACGACCCCTTCATGCCCACCCCTGGCGGCCCGCGCAAGTGGTGTTCGGCCCCACATATCTGCTTTGTCAGGATTGGCGTCTTTCTGCTCGAACAGCATTCTCAGGACCCCCTCATGCCCATTCCTGGCAGCCCACCAGAGTGGGGTTTGGCTCCACTTATCCGCTTTGTCAGGATCGGTGTCTTTCCGCTCGAGCAACATTCCCACAACACCCTCACGCCCATTCATCGCAGCGAGTAAGAGCGGTGTTCGGCCATACTCGGTGTCAGCGGTGTTGGGATTGACGTCGTTTCGCTCCAGCAGCATCCCAACGAGCCTCTCATGCCCATTCAAAGCGGCCCGCGAGAGCGGCGTTTGGCTCCATTTATCCGCTTGGTCGGGGTTGACATCGTTCCGCTGGAGCAGCATCCTCACGGCCCCCTCATGCCCATTCTCGGTGGCTAACGAGAGCGGTGTTTGGCCATATTCAGTGTCAGCGGTGTTAGGATTGACGTCTTTCCGCTCGAGCAGCATCCTCACGACCCCTTCATGCCCACCCCTGGCGGCCAGCGCGAGTGGTGTTCGGCTCCACATATCTGCTTTGTCAGGATTGGCGTCTTTCCGCTCGAGCAACATTCTCACGACCCCCTCATGTCCATTCAGGGAAGCCCATAAGAGAGGTGTTTGGCTCCACTTATCCGTATTGTTGGGATTGGCGTCGCTCCGTTCTAACAGCATCCCCACGACACCCTCCTGACCATTCTCGGCAGCCCGCAAGAGCGGTGTTCGGCTATACGCGGTGTCAGCTGTGTTGGGGTTGACCTCATTCCGCTGGAGCAGGATCTTCACGACCCCCTCATGCCCATTCTCGGTAGCCAACAGGAGCGGTGTCCGGCCATAGTCGGTGTCAACTGTGTTGGGGTTGACGTCGTTCCGCTGGAGCAGCATCCTCACGACATCCTCGTGCCCATTCTCAGCCGCCCGTGAGAGTGGCGTTTGGTTCCACTTATCGGCTTTGTCGGGATTGACCTCCTCCCGCCCTAGCAGCAACCTCACGACCCCTTCATGGCCATTCTCGGCAGCCAGCGAGAGCGGTGTTCGGCTGTAATCAGTGTCAGCAATGTTGGGATAGATGTCGCTCCATTCCAGAAGTATCCTCACGATACCCTCATGCCCATTCTTGGCCGCCCACGAGAGCGGTGTGTGGTTTTGATAATCGGCTTTGTTGGGGTTGATACTATTCCGCTCTAGGAGCATCCTAACGATCCCTTCGTGGCCATTCTCAGCAGCGCGCAAGAGCGGCGTCTGGCCATAGGTAGTATCAGCTGTATTAGGATTAACGTCGTCCCGCTGGAGCAAGATCCTCACGACCCCCTCATGCCCGTTCCCAGCAGCCCGCGAGAGCGGCGTCCGGTTCCACTTGTCCGCTTTGTCCGGATTGGCGTCTTTCTGCTCCAGCAGCACCTTCACGACTCCTTCATGTCCATTCCGGGAACCCCAGGCGATCGCTGTCTTACCATGGAAATCAGTTACCTGCACGTCCCACTTGTTCGTCTCCAATAAAGCAACCATTATCTCCACGCATCCGTGGTATGCGGCGCCGTGAAGACCTGTAAACCCTCTAGGGATATCTGCTGAGTCAAAGGGCCGTTCCCATATGCCCACCCTATGCAATAATAGTATTTTCGAAGATATGTGCTTATCGTATCCATCAAGGAGCTTCAATGCAAGAGTTTTCACACTTTCACTGTTTCCCCGCCTTGCGTGTGTGCCCCAGTAACAAGAAGCATATTCCACAAGGGGAGCGGTTGGTGGGATAGAACGAAGAGCTGGGGAAAATCCTCTGACATGCTGAAAATTGAGGTAGGTTAAACAGACCTCCGCAATCACTAAGTCGGGCCTAAAGAATAAGTCGGGGTTATGGGAGAGGTGCTCTTGCAGAGTGTAGTGGACAAGCCGGACTGTGGACGAGGACTTCTCGACCGTGACGAGCCCTAGTGAGCATGCTAGCAGTGTTTCTATCGCAGGCATATTCTGGGAATTCAAGTCGACAGATCCCTCTTCTACCCCAAGGGCATGGCGTAATTCGTCGATATGCAACGGCCGCTCCGCATGCGATACCCACATTAGTACTTCCATCCCGAGTTTTGATTTGTTCCTCGGCTGCGCTTTCATTCGTGAGAAAGTTGCTGTGTAAGCATCTCCCAGACCCCTCCCTTTAGTCATCTCGTCAAGTTTCTTTCTCCTCTGATGGGGAGTAATCTCGCCCAGGATTGCATCAATATTTAGAGAAACTAGAAGGAAACTAGACACTACCGTTAGTAAATCATGCCATGGGCTTGTGTTGGCAATGTATTTGATATTATTGCTTACATATCCGAGATCTTCTCCGGAATGATTTTTAGAATATCGGCCCGCAGCCGATCATCCATTGCGGCAGGGTCAGTATCACCGTCTAGCCTCATCTCT
>Ga0307510_10005993_pt1 | contig 14500 bp, 12 predicted proteins | sample 12_EM_MG_FD_207224 | JGI IMG/M metagenome (GOLD analysis project Ga0307510, IMG submission 207224) | Populus trichocarpa ectomycorrhiza microbial communities from riparian zone in the Pacific Northwest, United States - 12_EM | ecosystem: Host-associated > Plants > Roots > Unclassified | place...
CCAAAACAAGTTGGACCAAATGCTTCGAGGAATGCGCAAGGCCTCATCAAACTGGCTCGGCAAAACCATCATGGCCGTGGTGATGGGCGTGCTGATCATCAGTTTCGGCGTTTGGGGTATCGCCGACATCTTCAAGGGCTTCGGGCAGTCCACGGTGGCCAAGATCGGCCGCACCGAGATTTCGCTGAACGAGTTCCGCCAGATCTATACCGACCGGCTGCAACAGATCAGCCGCCAGTTCGGCCGCCCGCTGACGCCGGATCAGGCGCGTGCCTTCGGCCTCGACCGCCAGGTGCTCCAGCAAACGATCGCGGAAGCCGCCCTCGACGAAGAAGCGCGCCGGCTCGGGCTCGGTCAGTCCGACGACCAGATCCGCCAGTTCATCATGAACGATCCCAACTTCAAGGGCGTCAACGGCAACTTCGATCCGAACCGCTTTCAGGCAGTGATCCGCAATTTCGGCTACACCGAGCAGCGCTACGTCTCCGAGCAGCGCAAGGTGTCGCTGCGCCGGCAGATCACCGGCACGATCGGCGCCGGCCTCGAGCCGCCGAAGGCGATGCTCGACGTGATGACGCGCTTCCAGAACGAGCAGCGCGCGATCGAGTTCGTCAGGCTCGACGCCGCGCAGGCCGGCACCATCGAGGCGCCCTCGCCCGAGGCGCTCGCCGCCTATTTCGAGGATCACAAGGTCCAGTTCCGCGCTCCCGAATATCGCAAGATCGCCTTCGTCGTGATCTCGCCGGAAGAGATCGGTAAATGGACCGAGGTCTCCGACGAGGACGCCAAGAAACTGTTCGAGCAGCGCAAGGACCGGCTCGGCACGCCCGAGAAGCGCCAGATCCAGCAGCTTGTTTTCCCCAATGCCACCGAGGCGCAGGCTGCGCGCGAGCGCCTCGCCGGCGGGATGTCGTTCGAGGACCTTGGCAAGGAGCGTGGGCTCAGCGCGTCGGACATCGACCTTGGGCTCGTGACCAAGTCCTCGCTCGACGCCGTGGTCGGGAACGCCGCCTTCGCGCTGCCCGCGGGTGAGATCAGCCAGCCGATCCAGGGCGCTCTCGGCACCTCGATCGTCAAGGTCGACAAGATCGAGCCGGGCGTTGAGGTGAACTACGCCAGCGTCGCCGGCGACATCAAGCGTGAGGTCGCGACCGAGCGCGCACGCGTCAAGGTCGCCGAGCTCCGCGACAAGATGGAAGACGAGCGCGGCGGCGGCGCCAGCGTGATCGACGCGGCGCAGAAGCTCGGCCTCACCGCCGTCACCATCGACGCCGTCGACCGCTCCGGCCGCGCGCCGAGCGGCCAGCCGGTCGCCAACATCCCGCAGGGCCTCGACGTCGTGTCGCAAGCCTTCAACACCGATGTCGGCGTCGACAATGACGCGATCTCGTTCAAGGGCGGCTATGTCTGGTACGACGTGCTCGCCATCACGCCGTCGCGCGACCGCAATCTCGACGAGGTCCGCGACCAGGTCGAGGCGCGCTGGCGCCAGGAGCAGATCGCGACCAAGCTGAAGGCCAAGGCGACCGAGATGGCGCAGAAGCTCGAAGCGGGCGGCAAGCTCACCGATGAAGCCGCAGCGATCGGCGCCAAGGTCGAGACCGCGACCGGCTTCAAACGCGACGATACGCCCGCCAGCGTGCCTGCCGCGGTCGTGGCGGCGGCCTTCCGCACCGCCAAGGACGGCGTCGGACAGACGCCGGTGACCGGCGGCACCGAGGTGATCGTCTTCCGCGTCACCGACATCGTCGATCCCGCGGTCGACGCCGCCTCCGACGCGATCAAGAAGCTCAAGGAAAGCCTCGACCGGGCGCAGACCGAGGAGCAGGTCGCCTCCTACGTCAACAAGCTTGAAACCGACATCGGGACCACCATTAATCAGGCCGCCTTCGCGCAGGTGACCGGCGCGAACCAGTGAGTTGAAAGCACGCGATGGACGACCTGAAATCGATCATTGGAAAAGTGGCGACCGGCGCCAGCCTGTCGCGTGACGAAGCGGCTTCCGCCTTCGACGCCATGATGTCGGGCGAGGCGACGCCCTCGCAGATGGGCGGCCTGTTGATGGCGCTCAGAGTGCGCGGCGAGACCGTGGACGAGATCACCGGCGCGGTCTCGGCGATGCGCTCCAAGATGCTGACGGTGACGGCGCCGCCTGAGGCCGTCGACATCGTCGGCACCGGCGGCGACGGCTCCGGCTCGGTCAACGTCTCGACCTGTGCCTCCTTCATCGTCTCGGGCGCCGGCGTGCCGGTAGCCAAGCACGGCAACCGCGCGCTGTCGTCGCGCTCGGGCGCGGCCGATGTGCTGGCGTCGCTCGGGGTGAAGATCGACCTTCGGCCGGAGCAGGTCGGCCGCTGCGTGCGCGAATGCGGCATCGGCTTCATGTTCGCCCCCGCGCATCATCCCGCGATGAAGAACGTCGGCCCGACCCGGGTCGAACTCGCCACGCGCACCATCTTCAATCTGCTCGGCCCGCTGTCCAACCCGGCCGGCGTCAAGCGCCAGATGGTCGGCGTCTTCTCCAGGCAATGGGTGCAGCCGCTGGCACAGGTGCTGAAGAATCTCGGCACCGAATCCGCCTGGGTCGTGCACGGCTCCGATGGTCTCGACGAGATCACCCTCACCGGCCCGACCTTCGTCTCCGCGCTCCATCATGGTGAGATCAAAAACTTCGAGGTGACACCGGAGGACGCGGGCCTGCCGCGCTGCGAGCCCGGGGCGCTGAAGGGCGGCGACGCCGACGCCAATGCGATCGCGCTGCAAAGCGTGCTCAGCGGCAAGCCGAGCCCCTATCGCGACGTGGCATTGATAAACGCGGCCGCGGCGCTGATCGTGGCCGGACGCGCCAAGGACCTGAGGGAAGGCGTAGAGATTGGCACAAAAGCGCTCGACAGCGGTGCGGCGAACGCGCGGCTGAAGCACCTGATCGCGGTCTCCAACGGCTGAGCTTCCCATGTCCGACATCCTGACCAAGATCGAAGCCTATAAGCGCGAGGAGATCGCAGCCGCCAAGCGCGCGCAGCCGCTCTCTGTCGTCGAAGCGAAGGCCAAGGCGCAAGGTGCCCCGCGCGGCTTCGTGCGCGCGATCAGGGCCAAGCATGCCAATGGCGATTACGCGCTGATCGCGGAGGTCAAGAAGGCCTCGCCGTCCAAGGGACTGATCCGCGCCGATTTCGATCCGCCCCAGCTTGCCAGGGCCTATGAGGCCGGCGGCGCCGCCTGTCTGTCGGTGCTGACGGACACGCCCTCGTTCCAGGGCCATCTCGACTTCATGGTGGCCGCGCGTGCGGCGACATCACTCCCCGTGCTGCGCAAGGATTTCCTGTTCGACACCTACCAGGTGGTGGAAGCCCGCGCGCATGGCGCCGATTGCATCCTCATCATCATGGCGGCGCTCGACGACGTCACCGCCAGGAACATCGAAGACGCCGCCATCGCCTATGGCATGGACGTGCTGATCGAGATCCATGACCGCGCCGAGCTCGACCGCGCGCTGAAGCTGCGTTCGCCGATGATCGGCGTCAACAACCGCAATTTGCGCACGTTCGAGACCACGCTGGCGACCAGCGAAGCGCTGGCGCCTTTGATCCCCGGAGAAAGGCTGATGGTCGGTGAGAGCGGCATCTTCACGCCCGCGGACCTTGCCCGGCTCGAGCGCGTCGGCATGTCGACCTTCCTGGTCGGCGAAAGCCTGATGCGGCAGAGTGACGTGACCGCCGCGACGCGCACGCTGCTCGCGCGTGAAACAGCGCGCGCCGCAGGCACGCGCTGACATGGCGCGCAAGCCTTCCGCGACCAGGCCTTCCGCGACCAAGACGTCCAAAAAGGCCGGCCCTGCCCTGACTCATATCGGCGCCTCCGGCGAGGCGCGGATGGTCGACGTCTCGGACAAGCCCGCAACCGAGCGGCTCGCGGTTGCCGAAGGCCGCGTCGTCATGACCAAAGCGACGCTCGACCTGATCGTCTCCGGCAACGCCAAGAAGGGCGACGTGCTCGGCACCGCGCGCATCGCCGGAATCATGGCCGCCAAGCGCACCTCGGAGCTGATCCCGCTCTGTCATCCCCTTGCGCTGTCGAAGGTCACGGTCGACATCGAGCCCGACGCGAAGCTGCCGGGCTGCCTGGTCCGTGCCAGCGTGAAAGTCACAGGTCCCACCGGCGTCGAGATGGAGGCACTCACGGCCGTGTCGGTCGCCTGCCTCACCATCTACGACATGATCAAGGCGGTCGAGCGCGGCGTGCGCATCGAAGGCATTCATCTCGTCGAGAAGCTGGGCGGCAAGTCCGGCCATTATCGCGCCTGATCTCCTACTTCAGCGATGTGCTGATCGAGCCGAATTTCAGCTTCAGCGTCGAGCCGAGATTGTTGACCACGGCGATGATCGCAAGCGCAATGCCGGCGGCGATCAGGCCGTATTCGATGGCGGTCGCACCGGATTCGTCGGCAATGAAATTCTTCAAAACGTTTTTCATGATCGTATCCTCTCTGTGTCGTCGGCAGTCACGTTCGCAAATCACGTGCCAATACCGACATGAGGATCGCCAGCAGGTTAGATGGTTAAGCCTTGGTTGATTGCGGCGTGACCGGCAGGAATTGACCGGCACCGTGGCGGCTTCCGGCAAATCTTGCACGCCTTGCGCGCCTTGCATCGGTTGCATTTGCGCGCTGCTGTTCATGTCGCATTAACCGCACTTCCTAACTTTGCCTCCACATCGTTTCCGTAAACCAACGGATGTTCTGGGGATCAAGAATTGATCCTGGCGTGTGCACGGCAACGATCGACATGAATACGAAATACGGCAGTCGCCTTTTTGACCAGGCCTTCGTTCGCAGCGGACCGATCCGCTGGCTGGTGGTGGGCGGCACGCTGCTGATCGCGGCCATCGCGATCGGCTCGGTCCTGATGGCGCAGAATTTCCGCGAGCGCGCGCTGCGCAACAGTGGGCGCGAGCTGGAAAACACCGTGCTGCTGCTCGCCCATCATTTCGATCAGCAATTGCAGGATTTCGCGGTCATCCAGAAGGATTTCGTCGACCACGTCCACGCAACCGGCATCAACACCGCAGAGGACTATCGCAAGCGCCTTTCCGGCCAGAACATCCACCTGATGCTGCGTTCGAAGATCGAGGCTCTGCCCTACATGGGCGGTGTCAATATCATCGATGCCGAAGGCAATGTGATCAACTCGTCGACGACATGGCCGGCTCCGAAGGTCAACATCGCCGACCGCGCCTACTTCCGGACCTTCCGCTACGACCCCAATTCGCCCGACGTCCTGATCGAGCCGGTGCACAGCCGCATCTCCGGCGCCTGGACCATCCTGATCGTGCGCAAGATCGTGGGACCAAACGGCGAGTTCATGGGCGTCGTCGGGCGCGGCATCGAGCCGGCCAATTTCGAAAAATTCTTCGAGTCCGTCGTGCTCGGCGAAGGCGCCACGATCTCGATGCTGCATCGTGACGGCACGTTGCTCGCCCGCTACCCCCATTCCAGCGAACTGATGGGACGCAATTTCAGGAACGGCCCGTTCGAACAGCAGAGGATCTTCGGGCTCAATCATTTCGCCGGCCGCTTCATGAGTCCCATCGACGGCGAGGACCGGCTGATTTCGGCCCGCGCCCTGCCCCACTTCCCGATCCTGATGATGGCCACCACGACACGCGCGGCGGCGCTGACGGACTGGCGCGAGCAGATCGGCATGCTGATCTCGGTTGCCGGTGCCTCCGCGCTCGCCATCGCGGGCGTGCTGATCGCGATCGTGCGCAAGCTGCTGGAGCAGCACCGCGCCTCCCGCGAACGGCTGACGCTGGAGAAGCAACGCCTCGACCGCGCGGTCAACAACATGACGCAGGGCCTGCTGCTGTTCGATGCCGAGCGGCGGCTCGTGGTCTGCAACCAGCGCTATATCGAGATGTACGGCCTGTCGCCCGAGGTGGTGAAGCCGGGCTCCAGCTTCCTCGACATCATCACCCATCGCAAGGCGACCGGCTCGTTCACCGGCGATGTCGATCAATATGTCGAGCGCGTGCTGCGCGACATCGATGTGCGCAACTCGATGGTCGTCGAGACCTCCGACGGTCGCTCAATTCACATCCTCAACGAGCCGCTCGCCGACGGCGGCTGGGTCGCGACCCACGAGGACATCACTGAGCGCCGGCGCATCGAGGAGCGCATCACCCATCTGGCCCATTATGACGCGCTGACCGATCTGCCCAACCGCACCATGTTCCACGAGCATCTGCGGCAGGAGCTCGCTGCCATCGCCGACGGCGAAGAGATCGCGGTGCATTACATCGACATCGACGAGTTCAAGGGCGTCAACGACGCACTCGGCCACCTCGTCGGCGACGAACTGCTGAAATCGATTGCGGAGGGCCTCCGCGCCTGCGCAGGCCCGACGGATTTCGTGGCACGGCTCGGCGGTGACGAGTTCGCCATCGTGCAGAGTGCGGTGACGTCGCTGGATCAGGTCAACGATCTCGTCGCGCGGGTCTTCCAGGCCATCCGCGCGCCCTTCGACTGCATGGGCCATCATCTCACCACCGACGCCAGCATCGGCATCGCGCTGGCGCCGGGCCACGGGACGGCGTTGGACCAGATCCTGAAGAACGCCGACATGGCGATGTACGCGGCGAAAGCCGCTGGACGCCGCACCTACCGCTTCTTCGAGCCGGAGATGGACGCCAAGGTCCACGAGCGGCGGCAGCTCGAGATCGACCTGCGCCACGCCATCGCCCATGGCAGCCTCGAGGTCTATTACCAGCCCTGCCTGAGCCTGAAGGACGACCGCATCACCGGCTGCGAGGCGCTGGTACGCTGGCGCCATCCCGAGCGCGGCATGGTCTCGCCGGCCGAGTTCATCCCGATCGCGGAAGACACCGGCCTGATCAACGAGATCGGCGAATGGGTGCTGGCGACGGCCTGCCGCGACGCTGCGAGCTGGCCTGACGACATTCGCCTCGCCGTCAACGTCTCGCCGGTGCAATTCAAGAGCGGCACGCTGGCGCTGAAGATCATGGCGGCGCTCGCCGCCTCCAATCTGCCGGCGAGCCGGCTCGAGCTCGAGATCACCGAGGCGGTCCTGATCCGCGACGACGACACGGCGCTTGCGATCCTGCACCAGCTCCGCGCCATCGGCGTGCACATCGCGCTCGACGATTTCGGCACCGGCTATTCCTCGCTGAGCTATCTGCATCGCTTCCCGTTCGACAAGATCAAGATCGACCGCTGCTTCGTCAACGACATCGCCGGCCCCGACGGCTCCGCCAGCATCGTCCAGGCCGTCGTGAACCTCGCGACCGCCCGCCGCATGACCACGACGGCCGAGGGCGTCGAGACCGAGGAGCAGCAGCGCCTGCTGCGCGCGCTCGGCTGCTCCGAGATGCAGGGCTATCTGTTCAGTGCCGCAAAACCGGCCGACAAGGTGCTGGAGCTGTTCGCAGCTCATCGCAGCCGTCTTGCCCACCGTGACGGCGAGGAAGGCCGCCGCCGCGAGGCAAGCTAAGGATCTGTCCCCACACAGGCGCGATCGTCAGCTCGTGGGGGCCAAGCGGGCCGCTTGGAATTAAAGACCGTTTGGTCTATATATCGGCAATGCGTCACCGAATCCCAGTGCAGTTGCCCCGTGGCCGGCCCCGAGGTTTCGACACGGAAGCCGCTGTCGAACGCGCGATGGGTGTGTTCTGGTCGCGTGGCTATCACGCCACGGCGCTGCCGGACCTTCTTCGTGCGACGAAGCTCTCGCGCGGCAGCCTTTATGCCGCTTTCGGCGACAAGCACTCGCTGTTCTTGCTTGCGCTTGATCGCTACGTCGCCGATGCCTTGAAACGGATGGATGTCGAACTCGCGCCCCGCGGTGAGCCGGTGGACGGCCTGCGGGCCTTTCTTGCCGGGTATGTTGACCGAACGAGCGGTGCCAAAGGTCGGCGCGGATGCCTGCTGGTGGCCACGGCCATGGAACTGGCTGGTCAGGATGCCGACGTTGGTCGTCGCATCGGGAGCTTTTTCGAAGCCATGGAGGCCAGGTTGGCCGATGCACTTTCCCGCGCGAAGGCGGCGGGCAAGCTCGCCGACGGCGTTGAGCCTTCAAGTGCCGCCAGAATTCTCGTCTGTTTCGTCGAGGGGCTGCGCGTGGTCGGTAAAACGGCGCCGACACGGAGCGCGTCGCAAGCCACTGTTGACGCTCTTCTCGACCGCTTCATCAGGTAGACAACCCGTCATCAGGACAACGACCTTGGACACCTCCGCCGTCAGCCCGCCAATATCTGGACCGAACGGTCTTGAAAGGAATGATGCCATGTCCGCCATCCAGATCGTCTGTGCCGTGGCCGTCCCCCTGCTCTGGGGTTATCAGTTCGTGGCCATCAAGGTGGGCGTCACGGAGTTTCCCCCTCTCTTCTTCCTCGCACTGCGCTTCCTGGCGATCGCGATGCTGCTCGTTCCATTCGTCAAAAAGCCCACGCGTCGGCAGTTCGGCCCGATCGCAGCTATTTCGATTTTCCTCGGTGGGCTGAACTTCGGGCTGTTCTATGTTGGCCTTGGGCTCGGCTCGGGAAGCATGTCGGCCGTCGCATACCAACTCGCCACGCCCTTCACCGTCCTGTTGGCCTGGCCGTTGCTCGCCGAGAGGCCGTCACTGACCACCTCCGCCGGAGTGGTGCTTGCGTTCGCAGGCGTGGTCGTGCTGGCAGCGGCGCCCGGTCTGTCGGCAAACGCGCTTCCGCTGCTGCTTGTGGTCGCGGCGGCCTTCGCATTCGCCGTGTCCAACGTCTTGACGAAACGCTTCGGCCCTTTTGATCCCCTGATGTTGATGGGATGGTCGTCGTTGTTCACGGTGCCGCAGGTGATGTTGATGTCACTGCTCTTTGAGTATGGACAAATCGCGAGCCTTGCCGCGGCGGATGGACGTGGCTGGCTGGCGCTCGCCTACACGATTTTCATCGGAGGAATTGTCGGGTTTGGCCTTTGGTTCTGGTTGATCGCTCGTTGCTCCATGAGCCGCATCGCACCCTTCGGTCTGCTGCTTCCGGTGTTCGCCCTGATGTCGAGCGTATTGTTCCTTGGCGAACGCATCACCCCAAAGTTGATTGTCGGTGGACTGCTCGCGATCTCCGGCGTCGCCCTGACGCAGGTAAGACCGGGCGCTCGGGCAATTTGAACAGCCGCAGTTCTTGAGCCGAGACGTCAGCCGTGAGCCCTTGACCGTGGTGACTCGTCGGGCTATTTCCACGCTCGCAGCCGCCAGGATGGCGCTGCCGTAGGCGTTACCGTCATCCAACGCGTCCTTTGTCGAGAGGATCCCAGCTGGGAGTTCTCGATTCACGAGACGCCACGGTCATGCCACCACTCTCCCTGTTTGCGACCACGTATCCATTCAAGACGCCTCGTCCGGCACGCGCCGCGATGTCTGCTGTCCTGTCGGATGGCTCGCCACTGGGGTTTCCAAGGTTGCCGTGGCCCTCAACTCCATTGAGAGGCAACCATGAAGATGACCGGCAACACGATCCTCATTACCGGCGCCACAAGCGGCATCGGCCGCGCACTGGCCGAGGCCTTCCACGACCGCGGCAATCGCGTCATCGTCACGGGGCGACGGCAGGCCCTGCTCGATCAGATCACGGCTGAACGCCCCGGCCTGATCGGCCTGCCGCTCGATCTCGACGATCCCGCAAGCCTGCCGCGCTTGTCGGCCGAAATCCGCACACGCTTCCCCGAACTCAACGTGCTGATCGCCAATGCCGGCATCTCGCGACCGGAGGACATGACGGCAGACAACTGGGATGCCGCGGACGCGGAAGCCATCGTCGCGACCAACATTCTCGGCGTGCTGCGTGTGACGGCAGCGTTCCTGCCTGTTCTCAAGAGGCAGCCGAACGCGACGATCGTCGCGACCAGCTCGAACCTCGCTTTCGTGCCGCGCGCCGACTTCCCGGCCTACTGTGCCAGCAAGGCGTTCCTGCACTCATGGCTGCAGTCGCTCAGGCATCAGCTCCGCAAGATCCCGGTCGAGGTGCTGGAGCTCGCGCCGCCCTATGTGCAGACCGAACTGACAGGCACGCAGCAGGCGAGCGATACGCGCGCCATGCCGCTGGACGCCTATATTGCGGAGGTGATGCAATTGCTGGAGCTGCGGGTTCATCCCCGCGACGAGGTGCTGGTCGAACGCGACCGGGCCCGGCGCTGGGCCGAGCGCGACGGCCGCTACGAGGCGACCTTCGCGGCCATGAACCCGAGCTGAGGCAGCGGCCCAAAACGAACTCGCCCGGGAGCGGTGATCCACTCCCGGGCGATCGATTTCGAGACGTCGTAAAGCGTTTAGTTCGGCACCGCGGCCTTCGGCGCGGGCTTGGCCGCGACGGCGTTCGCGGTCTGGCCGTGCAGGAAGTCGTAGGCCGCGTGCAGCGCCTTGTCGTCCTTCTCTTCCGGCGGAACGTAGGACTGCGATCCGGTCTGCTCGGTGCCGTCGGCAGCCTGCAGATGGCCGCGCATCTGGGACTCCGCCATGGTGTCCATGCGGCCCTTCAGCTCGGGCGGCACGTCCTGGAGGATCTCGATGTCGGGGGCGATGCCCTGGGCCTGGATCGAGCGGCCCGACGGCGTGTAGTAGCGCGCCGTGGTCAGCGCCAGCGCGCCGTTGCCGGTGCCGAGCGGAATGATGGTCTGCACCGAGCCCTTGCCGAACGAGCGCGTGCCGATGATCGTGGCACGCTTGTGATCATGCAACGCGCCGCCGACGATCTCGGACGCCGAGGCCGAGCCGCCGTTGATCAGAACGACCAGCGGCTTGCCCTTGGTGAGGTCGCCGCCATGGGCGGTGAAGCGCTGGGTCTCTTCCGGATTGCGGCCGCGGGTCGAGACGACCTCGCCGCGCTGGAGGAACGCGCTCGACACCGACACGGCCTGGTCGAGCAGTCCGCCCGGATTGTTGCGCAGGTCCATCACGTAGCCGACGAGCTTCTCCGGCGGGACGTCCCTGGAGATCGACGCGATCGCCTTCTTCAGGCCGTCAGTGGTTTGCTCGTTGAACGAGGTGACTCGGATGTAACCGACGTCGCCGTTCTCGACGTGGAAACGCACCGGGCGCACATGGATGATCTCGCGCTTGATCGCGACATCGAGCGGGGCGTCCGCGCCCTTGCGCACGATGGTGAGCTTGGTCTGGGTATCGACCGGACCCTTCATCTTGTTGACGGCCTGTTCGAGCGTCATGCCCTGAACAGCTTCGCCGTCGATCTTGCTGATGAGATCGCCCGACATGATGCCGGCCTTCGACGCCGGCGTTTCGTCGATCGGCGAGACGACCTTGACCAGGCCCTCCTCCATCGTGACCTCGATGCCGAGGCCGCCGAACTCGCCGGAGGTGGTCTCCTGCATTTCGGTCCAGGCCTTGTCGTTCATGTAACGCGAATGCGGATCGAGCGACGTCACCATGCCGGTGATCGCGCCTTCGATCAGCTTGGCGTTGTCGGGCTTCTCGACATAGCTGGCCTTCACCCGCTCGAACACTTCGCCGAACAAGTTGAGCTGGGAATAGGCATCGTCCGCGCCTGCCGCCGCCCTCGCCGCCCATAGTCCGCCCTGCGGACCGGATACCAGAAGGGTCAGACACACTCCACTGAGCGCGCCCAGGGGGAACAGCAGGGATTTCCGCATGGATCAGCTAGCCTTCTTGCTCGGGGCTCGGGAGCCGCCATGACAGATGGCGATCCAGCCCGGTTCTCACAATACCATTCTGGTTTCTTCAAGGCCGGGACGCCACGCTTGCGGGTCCACCGCAAAAATCCCTTCGCCCTGACCTAAACTTTTGGCAACGTTCCGAAACCGTCTCGCGGCAGGCGGGAATCGGTCCGCCGGCCCACGCCTCGCAGCTATGCGATTTTAGGATGGTTTTGGAGAGCCGGACGGGTTACGCGATGAAACAAGGCTTCAAATTCTCGGGAGGATAACAATGAACGAAGCGCCCCGCATCCGGCCGGAACGGAACGTCGAACTCGGCGCCAGCAACGAGCCCTTCCAGAATCTACACGAATTCATCCGGAAAGCGCGCGCCAACCTCAACCAGAACGCCTGGGACTACATCGTTGGCGCCGCCGAGACCGAGACCACGATGCGCCGCAACCGCATGGCGCTGGACGAGATCGCCTTCCGCCCGCGCGTGCTGCGTGACGTCCACAAGGTCGACGGCTCGGTCGAGCAGTTCGGCCGCAGGATGCGCCTGCCGGTCGTGCTGGCGCCGGTCGGCGCGCTCGAGATCTTCGATCCGGATGGCGCCGCCAGCGTGGCGCGCGCCTGCGGTACCTTCGGCGCGGCACACATGCTGAGTTCGGTCTCCGAGCCGGGCCTGGAGAAGACCGCCGAGGCCGCCCCCGATGCGCTTCGCCTCTATCAGCTCTATGTCCGCGGCGATGACGCCTTCGTCGCCGACGTCGTCAGCCGCGCCGAGAAGAACGCCTATGCCGCGTTCTGCCTGACCGTCGACACCGCCCATTACAGCCGTCGCGAACGTGACATCGCCAAGCGCTACGTTCGCGAGAGTCGCCTGCGCGCCACCGGCGGCGACTACCAGAAGGGTCTGGAGTGGCGGACCGTGAAGATGGTCAAGGACAAATTCAAGATTCCGCTGATCCTCAAGGGCATCGCCACCGCCGAGGACGCCCAGATCGCGGTCGATCACGGCGTCGAGTGGATCTACGTCTCCAACCATGGCGGCCGTCAGCTCGATCACGGCCGCGGCGCCATGCACGTGCTCCCTGAAATCGTCGACGCCGTGAAGGGGCGTGCCAAGATCATGGTCGATGGCGGCTTCTGCCGCGGCACCGACATCGTCAAGGCGATCGCGGCAGGCGCGGACATGGTCGGCATCGGCCGGCTGCAATGCTGGGCCTTGGCCGCTAACGGCGAAGCCGGCGTGGCGCGGATGCTGGAATTGCTGGAGGACGAGGTGCTGCGCTGCCTCGGCCTGCTCGGCGCCACCTCGTTCGCCGGGGTCAACAAGGCCTGCCTGCACCCGGCAACCGCGACTAATGCGCCGAGCGTGTTCAGCGCGTTCCCGCTGTTCGACCACGACCCGTATCGCTACTGAGTGAAAGGATGCAGGTGACCTCGCTCTCTCCCGGAGGCGCGGATGCGCTTCTGTTCGATCTCGGGCGCGTCGTGCTCGATATCGATTTCTCCAAGGCGATCGCCTGCTGGGCGGGACATGCCGGCTGCAAGCCCGAAGCCATCGTCGCGCGCTTTGTGCGCGAGGAGGCCTACCGGCTGCACGAGGTCGGCAAGATCAGCGACGCGGATTATTTCCAGTCGCTGCGCTCATCGCTCGGGATCGGCATCTCGGATGCGCAGTTCCTCGAGGGCTGGAACGCGATCTTCGCCGGTGAGATGCCTGACATCGCCGAGCTGCTGCCGCGTGCGGCCAGGCAGATGCCGCTCTATGCCTTCTCCAACACCAACCGGCCGCATGTGGACTATTTCTCGAAGGAATATGCCGGCCTGCTCGGCCATTTCCGCGAGCTGTATCTGTCCTCCAGCATCGGCCTGCGCAAACCCGATGCGGAGGCGTTCGACCATGTCGTGGCCGCGATGGGGGTGTCGGCCAACCGCATCGTGTTCTTCGACGATCTTGCCGAGAATATCGAAGGCGCGCGGGCGCGCGGATTGACCGCGGTGCATGTGACGTCGCCCCGCGATGTCGGCAACGCACTGAAGGCATTGGGAATCTGACCGCATCCGCCTTCCCGGGGAGGCGGTTTGCCGGAACTCATTCTGCCGAAGCTTAGGAACCGGATCACTTTGTGCATTTTTGTACAGAGTTCCGGGAACGGAATGCCCCCTTCCGGACTCTTGAGTCCGTTGGGACTTCTACATCGGACTGATCAACGTGCTGGGCAAAACCTACCTCACCAAGCAGGCTTCGCTCCTGCTCGAATTCGCCAGAACCACCTCGGATTCTGACCTTTCCGCTAAGCTGATCAGCAAGGCTGCCGACCTGAAATCCCAGGCCGACCCCTTGCCCGACAAGGATCAGGGCCTCAAAGCCCCTGACGTCAGTTCAGGCGCGGGGAGTTGACCGATGCTGGCTGTGGCTCTGATCTTTCTCATCCTGGCCATAGCTACAGTCATACCCGTCTGCCTCGTCCTTCGGAACATGCCGCGCCGGACCTGACCCCCAATCTCCTGATGTAGAGCGATGAAGCTGGATGAATAATCCCGCTCCACCGCTGCTTTGCCACTGCGCCCGCGCTCGGCTAGAACACCCACCGAACATTCGTCCGAACGTGCCGAGCAGGAGTTTTTGCCCGTGGCCCTGATGCCGGTTTCTGACGCGCTGACCGCAGTGCTTGCCGGCGCGGAGCCGCTGTCTGAAGAGATGGTCTCGCTCGACAACGCCTTCCACCGCGTGCTCGCGCGCGACGTCGCGGCGCGGCGCACGCAGCCGCCGCAGGCGATGTCGGCGATGGACGGTTATGCCGTGCGCGCGGCCGATGCGGCGAAGATCGATTC
>Ga0307510_10005994_pt1 | contig 14499 bp, 22 predicted proteins | sample 12_EM_MG_FD_207224 | JGI IMG/M metagenome (GOLD analysis project Ga0307510, IMG submission 207224) | Populus trichocarpa ectomycorrhiza microbial communities from riparian zone in the Pacific Northwest, United States - 12_EM | ecosystem: Host-associated > Plants > Roots > Unclassified | place...
TATGAGTTGCCCTGGGCTACTTTGTTTCGTTTTGACGACGCACCCTCTCTGTCCTCGACTTGGCAAGTTTTCGTGCGCGCTCCGCCTGAGCGGCCCTCGTTTCCTCCTATGTAGTCACCTTACATCAATCGCCACATTGGATGTCATTCCCACAACCGCACCGTCGTTCCGCGACCTGCAAGGTACTGCTCCTCTTACGCCGAAATCGATAAGGTCACTGGGTCGCGCCATGTTGGATGCACCACCTGTCTGAATCCCCGCCAGTATCAGATCGTATGTCCTGATTCCAAAAGTGGTCGCCTGGGAACTTGAGACCTACCCGGTGCCACAACTAACCAGTCAGTCGCAACCTTTCTCATCGTGCATGTACCCTAGAAGAATATCGTGTCTCATCGCGGGGTCATCGCGACGGCGTTGCCCGAAATCTGATTCTCGGCCATCATTGTAATCATGAAACCATCCTGTTTCATCGACGTTTCTGAGAACACACTGGCGCAATATACTGTACGGCGTGCGCACTTTTAGCGAGCTCTTCCTTAATATTCGCATGATATGCGAGGGTAATAAGGTTAGAATCTATCATTGATCCGCTTGCCAAGGCATCTTCCAGTACCGTTTGCCCGGTGTGAGGTGGGGCTTTCTGGAATACATATTTTTCCATTGCGCTTTCGTATCGACGTATTCAGTACTTTGCTGACGTGTCGATTCTGATGGCGGAGTGGAGCCAATCCTTCGACTATTTTATTATTTGTCTCTTTCGAAAGATATCGTCTGAAAACGTGAGTGTGTCGTGCTGCGAGGGATTGAAGTCACGCGAGGAATCAAATTCGAACGAAAAAATCAACAAAGCTTGGCGCTTGTCCCTCGGAACGGAGCGCGAGGCTGTGCAGCTGAGCGCGGCGCACACGTCCAAACATTGGTCTAACAGAACTCTCGCGCCCCTCCACCTAACCACCCCTTTTTTTCCATCAGCTCCCGTGGAAACACCCTGAATCGTGCCCAAGAGCACGTCGTGCGTACGTTACGATGTCCTGCTGTGGAAATCCTCGCGCGGAGAACGCGGTTCGCCCCGCTGGCGCGTACCAGCCGTATCCCCTCACGACGCAGCAACCGAGCCCGCACCCAGTGATCACCCCTTTTCAGGAGAAGCCATACCAGCCATACCAGCCATCATTCCAGTCGCAGCCCTTCCAGCCTCCGGGCATTACCTCTCCTGCACAGGTCCATGCCATGCCGCACATGAACGGCGGGGCTCAGTCCCCGCCCCCACCGTCGACGATGACCCATAGCTCGCTCCCGCCTTCGTCTCCACCACCCTCACTTCCCCATATGGGTGGGTTCAATGATCCTACGGGTTCTCTGAGCCCGTTGCGACGACCAAGCCCCGCATATCCCGCTGGTGGAAACCAGAACATCCTCTCGACGTATCAAGGGTCCGTGCCGCCCATGGCTGCCTCTGTACCGCCCACGGACGAAGGGAAAATGTCCGTTTCCATCGACTTTGGTGAGTGGTCGTGTCGTGGTCTCCTGAGCAACCCGCACCACGTGAACTGACGTTTTTGGGGTCCAGGGACTACTTTCTCTGGCGTGGTAAGTCGTATCCTGCGTCGTCGGCGGTGTTTACACGAACGGTGTGTTATCATATAGGCGTACGGCTCGTCGCGTATCGCGGCAGGAAAGGTGCAACAAATTCTGCATTGGCCCGGATCAATGGAAACCTTCAGGAAAGTGCCGACCTGTCTGTTGTATGACGAACACGGCCAAGTTCTGGCTTGGGGCTTGGAGGCCAAAAATGCCAATCCGGTGCCCGGATCGATCAAGTGTGAATGGTAAGAGAAACGGTCGAGTTGGGTAGTTTTTTGGCGATGTTCCGATCCTCTTTTTTCTTCTTAGGTTTAAGCTCTTCCTTGAACCGCATGCGCTCCGAGATCAGAGTGCAGTCGACCCACGATTGCCTCCTATACCAGTAAGGGAAGCAGATTGCCGACGATCGCGTGAGCTAACGACGTTTTCCTTTTCGTCGTGACGCAGCCCGGAAAGAAGCCACTTCACCTCATCGTCGATTTCCTATACTGTATGTGGGAATACGCAAAGGAGCAGATAACCCGCGAGATCGGCGCGGTATCCGACCTTGGTCAGAAAAAAATAAAAATGGTTCTACAGCGATATCTAAAGTGCCATCGCAGATTCCGCTGATGTCTGGTTGACGGTCCCTGCCGCATGGGATGCCAGGGGTTGTGATATGATGCGAGAAGCTGCCATCACCGCCGGCCTTGTCCGCTCAGTAGGAGCACGAGACCGCGACTGGCGAGATCGCCTCCGCATCATCACGTACGCCTTCTCCATTTATCCGCGTTCCATTCCGAATCAAGTCTCATCGTTTTTTTTTCTCTTTTTTGCAATTCAGTGAACCCGAGGCTGCGGCAGTGCATTGCGCGCACTTGACGGACCTACACAAACTGAAACCCAGCCAAATATTTATGATTTGTGACGCCGGAGGTGGCACGGTCGTGCGTCTAGAACTCACTCTTTTTGACCCTCCTTTGGCGCGCTTGACACTTGGGGTCTTTTCCCCCAACAGGATCTCGCGGTTTATCAAATTCTCGGTCAGCTGTCAAACCTTGAGATTGCAGAGATGTGCGCGCGTTCTGGTGCAAATTGCGGTTCCCTATTCCTTGATTTGCGCTTCCGCGAACTCGTGCGAACGCTGCTCGCCGACCATCCTGCACATCTCGATGCTGCCAGTTTAGCGTATTTCATGCACTCTTTCAGTGAGACGGAGAAGATCAATTACCGAGGCGAGGAACAAGACAGTAAGTGCAATTCCCCGTCGCTTTCCAACTACCGCCTCCCATTGACACCTTTTGTGTAGGCGCCATGTTCAACTTCACGTGCTTCAACGTGGAAGACCCGGATGATGCCCAGGTTGGCTTGTTCAACGGTGAACTTTCTATCCCGGGGAACCTTCTGCGCCGGGAAGTCTTTGACCCTGTCGTAAACCAGGTGCGGTACCTTTTTTCAACTGGTTTTTGCACGATCGTTTTGGCCGTTACGTGTATTGTGTGTTCGAGTTTGGCTGAATCTTGCTGTGATGCAGGCACTGGGGCTCATAGAAGACCAAATGAAGAAAGTCAACCAACGCGTTGACGCCCTGCTCCTCGTGGGAGGCTTCTCCGGAAGCACGTACCTGTTCAAGAAAGTCGAAGTTGGTGGTGTCATCATACCGTCTAGAAGGAATCGTTCTGAATGCGATTTATGCATAAACCCTAGGAACAATTCGGTTCTCGCGTTAAAGTCATCGCGCGTCCCTCGGATGCTGATACAGCCACGGCGCGTGGCGCGGCACAATATGGCCTAGCTCGCCGTCCTCTCGTATCTTCCGTGGTTGCGCCTCGGTCCTACATGATGAAGGTGACTTGCAAGACTTACGTATCTCCCAGCTCCGCACACTTATCGTTTTTGATCCGAAATCCAGGTCAAATTGCCCGCAGACCAAGACGATTTCATGAAGCGCCCTGCCTATGTATCCCAGAACAATGCTGGCGTTGCCATTTGCGAGAACAGGTAAAATAAATAAATCTATTTATCTCTGTGAAATTAACCAAACTTTGGATAAGGTTGCAGTATTTAGTGGCGAAAGGTGCCATTCTGCGCAAAGGGTTCGTACACCATCACACATCACTTGCCCCAACTAGATTTATTTGGCTCATGCCCCATCTAGCCAAAAGATCAAGACAAAGTTCTGGTGAGTGAAACACACACGTTGCGTAAGGGACCACAGATTGACGTCCTGGAAAGCAAATATTCGCAAACACAGCACGGTCGGTTAATCGCGCGGCTTGAGTATTCCGTTTTGGCTCAAGTTGATCTCCACAGATCGCGTCTTCGTCGCGACGATGTACACGTCGGATGCTGACAAGATTATGAGGTATACGGACGAGGTATGTGTGTCCGACTCCGCGGCGCGGTGATGGGCACATATCTGATGGGTTTTTCTTCAAGGGCGAGACGGTGGAGCTCTGTAAATGGACGGTTGATATCGGGTCGTTGCCTTCGTTCCAAGAGAACGCCAGCATGCCCTCGCAGAATGGATTTTACACTGGTACGGGCTTTTGAAGGCGCGCGTGCAATGCTGCCCCATATTGACGTTTGGCTCCGCAGATTTTGAACTCGGTTTGGAGCTGGACGGGGCGGAAGTCCGCGGAATCTTGCTATACGAGGGTCGTGAATGGGGTCGGGTCGTATTTGATATGTTGTCTTGACCACTCTTATTTTGGACTCTTTATTTTGGACCGCTCTTCGTTTGGGTTTAATCGGGTTGCTTGATCTATTTTTTTGTTGTTGTTTTGCGCGTGCCCAAGGGAAAGTGCCGAAAGACTTGAACCAACCATTTGACCCCGCTAAGACGAGTTTGGCGATCGCGATCACGGGTTGGGGCTTTTCGCGGATCTTGCCGGCGGAGTGTGGATTTGACGGTGAAGTGGCGTCGGAGCTGAGAATTCGAAGCGGAGACGAAACGGGTGTGGGAGGGTCACCTGTGCCCCGGAGACAAACGTTGTTTTTGATATCCTGTCCTCCGTCATAAAAATTTTAAATGACAGGGATTGGGGGGGAGAGAAGAGATGACTCATGGGCCATTGACATCGCGAACCCGAGCACTACAGCTGCTCGAACGGGTCACGCTGCCGCAATGGGGTGCCATATGCCGTACGTATGTGGCGCGACGCATGGTGAACCATCATCGCATGATGGGTGATGATGAGAATTTGAGGGGATGACACTCGACTCCCCGCGGATCGGACTGGGACACGGCCATCATCTCTGTTCCATCTCTCTCCATTCTATTCTATACACGTCCTAGGGGCGTTGTTGTGGGTGCAAATGGTGCCACGGGCGGATGATCGCGAGTTTTTTTTTTAATATTATTTTTGTTGTTGTTGTTATCGGATTAGGACTCGCTTCATTTCTTTTGGGCAAAAAAACTTGGGCGCGCGCCCGCGTGGGCGGCTGCGCACGGCGATACGCTCTGGACGAACATCTCGTCACCTCAGAGCGGTTTCGTGGCGCAAAAACCCGTGGCACACGCACAGCCCTGTGCAACGTAATATCCCCCCCACACACCCACACAGTCATGAGGACACGCCCCTTTCCCCGCGCCCGCGCCCACTTCCCTCAACGGCCGGTGTACTACATGTGTGCGCACACATACAGTACATACAAATACGGCTGACGGTTCGCCGGTAACACAAACGCAAATTTGTACGGAACGCGTCATCGGAACTCTCATTTCCGGATCCTGTGTTAGCAACAGCAACGGAAGAAGTCGACTTTTGCGCGGTTGTGGATCCGGGCGGATGGAACCGAGCGTTGGTCGGTCCAGTCCACACACAGACGCACACATCACATTCCTCCACAAACACAGGGCCATAAACCTGGATCCGCTCTCTGTTTTGCCCCCACTCCGCTCAGCTGGTCCGGGCTAATCCGAGCGGTGCACATCGGGACCCTGACCGAGATCTCGTTCAATTGGTCCCACCACCGCGTACTCCTACATTTACATTTACAACAAGTCCTAGGCACTTACCGGTTTCCCTCAATCCCCCCTTGGCGCGCACACGTCCTGCAGATTGCCGCAATTGATCGAGCCCGCCTCATCCGGCTAATGAGTGCACGCGTCCATGCCCCCCCCCACTCCAGCTCAGGGTGGTAAAAAAAAAATTCTATTAAAGGCGGGCTCATGATGGCTCTCTCGACGCTTCACCTCTCAGATTTCCCATGCCAGCCCTTCTCTCACTCCCTCCATCCGACATCTCCCTCGACGAACTCTATCGTCTCCTGAAACCCGTCGCCGTCGACGGATCGTCGGCTGCCGCCGTGTTCCAGAACTGGGGTCGCACGTTCAGGTGTAGACCGTCGTCCGTGTTCCGACCCGAGACAGAGCATCAGTTGGAGCTCATCGTCGAGCTCGCGCGGCGCGAAAAGCAGACGGTGCGCGCGGTCGGGATCGGTCACTCGCCGAGCGATCTAGCGTGCACGTCAGGGTACATGATCCAAATGCATCGACTCGACGAGATCATCGAGGTACGCCATCGCCGAATTAGCTTATCTTATTGGAGTATATTTATCGCTCCGACCGCTTATCCCGTTGGGTTTTTGGAACCCCGGGATGATGCCTTTTTTTCAATTTTATTTTGATCCACCACAATTTATATGTCTCCAGGCACGCTTACACTAATCTGCCATTCGTTTCTCTTTCCCCCCCCCCTGCTAGGTCAATTTCGAAAAATGTTTCGTTCACGTTCAGGGCGGTATCACCCTTCGGAACCTACACGCCGCCCTCGAAGCCCGCGGCCTCGCCATGATCAATCTGGGTTCAATCTCCGAGCAGACCCTCGCCGGTATGCTGACCACAGCTACGCACGGCACGGGCGTCGACCACCGCGTCCTCTCGTCCCACGTCCAAGCCGTCCGTTTGCTGCTGGCAGACGGAACCAAGGTCACTTGCTCCAGGGATCACCAGCCCGACCTGTTCTTCGCCACGCTCTGCGGCCTGGGCAGCACCGGCATCATCCTCGACGTCCGCATGGAGGTCAGCCCCGCGTTCCGTCTGCGGGAAGAGCAAGAGACGTACAAGTTCAATGACGTCATCCACAACTTTGACGCTCTCGCTCGCTCGGCCGAGTTTGTGCGCCTTTGGTGGTGGCCGCAAGCTGACGAGGTCCGTTTGAGCGCGATGGATAAGACCCGTGAAGTAAGCAGCTGCATCCTTTACCCTGCCCTTGCCTCCTCTTCGTTCCGATACGATCTTCTAATCGCATACAATAGCCCAAGCGCCCGCTTCGAAGTTGGCTCTGGCACTCACTAATCGGGTATCACGTAATTCAGCTGCTCCTATTCATCGGAATCTTCATTCCTCATCTCAACACTTGGATCGGGCGTTTCTCGTCGTGGCTCGTCAGAGATAAGACAATATCAGTTGATGATAGCCTGAACGTGTTCAATATCGACTGCAAGGTCCGCGCCACCCCCTTCTTTTTTTCCCTTTGTTGCGCACAACACACACTGAACCGGCTCCCTCCGGTAGTATCGACAATATACCGTCGAATGGGCAGTGCCGTATTCGTGGGCACCGTCTTGTCTGCGTGAATTACGTGACTGGTTCGAGTCAGAGTTGACGGACCCGAACGGCCTACGACCGCACTGCTCCCTCGAAATCCGGTTCTCCGACGCCGACGATATCTGGCTGAGCCCAAGCTACGGTCGAAGGACCTGTTGGATCGGAATCGTGCAGTTCAAGTGCGTTCTACCCCGTTCGTTCCATACGTATCGCTCTCTCATCACACAATAATAAAACCTCTCGCGTGCATTGCATTGACAATGGAGCAGGCCTTATGGCTTCAATGTTCCGTATCGCGCCTTGTTCGAGCGCTTCGAACGCATCATGATTCGTTATGGAGGTCGCCCGCATTGGGCAAAGACGCATTGTCTGGGACCAGACGACCTGTCCCTGCTCTACCCGCGATTCGAATCCTTCCGGGAGCTGTTGACCACCGTCGACCCCGATGGCCTCTTCCGCAACGAATACATTTCGCGACACATATTCGGGGCGATAGACGCGCGCTTCGGACCACGCGTCTTCAAAGCGCGTCCGTAAGCTTAAGCGCGCGGGTGTCCTGTGCGCTGTAGGTGCCACAGGTCAGGTCGCAGGGGTTACAGATGGGGATAATAAGCCCGCAGTCCGTCACGCGTACAGTAGTAGTCCTTGGAAGTCAAGTTAATGATGTGCCCCCCCTAATTCATTCCATTCAATATCCCATCTCTTGTGTATTAATTACGTCGTTCGACGTCCATCCCCCGGGTGGGGTTCATTCATCAGCCCCTGATCAGCCCCCGGTGGTATCACCAACCCCTCACCCTGCTGCGCAACGCACACCACAATTGCGAGCATTTATTTGTGTGTGTGGCGCCAGAGGCACGAACCGAGCATAAAAGACGTTGGTTCGCCCCTCACGCGCTTACCCATTTTAAGCCACTTGCAAGGACGTAATAACAAGATGGGAAATCAAATCCGTGTCTGATAAACTCTAGCACGTTTGCGGGTACAAGTGCGTTGGCGTGACTGACAGACGTGATGACGCAAAAAAAAAAATACAATCCAGGAAGGAAACTCGAAAGGGTCGCACAGAATATGGCAAGCAGAAAAGAAAAGCGAACGGCAATAACGCGGCAATAACGCTGCGCAACGCCCCAAAGGGCACGGTACTAAAGACATGGAAGAAAGCAACACGGGTCAGGAACGGCGGCGGCGTAGCTTTATATTTTATATTTTTTACCTCTTATCTATAAACCCAGCTGCTCCTTGATGGATTCCCGAACGATGCGCTCGTATTCCTGCGATGGATCGGTCAGTTCTAGGCCGGCCTTGTAAGGGCAGAGAAGGAGGGGGGGGCAGGGGCACGAAGGGCATCAAGGGACGGCACGAACCGAATGATTGTCCCTGTAGAGCTTGCAGCAGTCGATGTTCGCACCACTCTCCAGATTCGGTTCTGTTAGATCGTGTTTGGGCGGTCGGCCGGGTCAGTAAACAAAGTGTGTGGGTGCCAGGGGAGGAAGGGGCGGGCGCTTTGTAGTGCATCGCGCTTTGGGGGGGAAAGGAGTGAACGAACGTGCCTGCGAGCATCGAAATCACGCTCAGGATCACTTTCTCTACGCTCTGGACGGGGCTCCAGCGTTCCGAAGCTTGTTCGTACATCAGCGGGTCTTCGCCCGGGTTGTGCAGGATCGAAATGCAGACGTTGCCGTCTGGGTAGACTGTGAAGATAGATGGGACAGACAGACGGCACAGACCGACCCGGCAGGCAGGCACACACAGGAGGACATTAGCGCTGCGGCCGGGTGGAAAGGAATGTGACTGCATTACTGTTTGGGTGAAACAAGGGTGGGTCAAACTTCATCTTGAAAGGGGATAGCGGGTAGTCCGGCGGCTGTGGTGGGACGAGATCGAGAGGTGTGATCAGAGGGGGAAGCGAGGGGCGGCGTGCGGCGTGCCAGGGAAGAAAACAGCTTTCGACGCACGAATGTCAATTTGGCGGAGAACACGCCACCTTCCTGAGATAAGGGGTCGATTTCAACATAAAGGGAAAGGGCAAACGAGATGCATAAAAAAAACATAAAATACAAAAAGACGTACAAAGGGAGTATCCTTTGGCCCGCAAATGAGGGCCTCCCAGGTGAAGAAGTCGGACTCGGAAATCGGCCCTAGATGCGGAAGTGAATTGGAGAAGGGCGGATGCCATGGAGTCAAAGATGTGTCCCCTGGCAGGATTGCACCCCTCACCGGCCGTGAACATGCCGTCAGGCGAACCTGTTAAAATCGTGGGGAAGTGGGGGCGCGTGGGCGTCAGTCAACGAGGCAAGCCAAGGACACACACAGAGCAGGTAGACGGACCGCCAGCGGTGAGCTGCTTGTACTCTGTCATGAGCCGCCTGAGTGCGGTCGGGCTTCCAGTTGAGCGAGATGCCATTGCAGAACCGGACGGGTAGGAAGAGGTGTACTGGTACTGGTACTGTATAATGGGAAGGTCGAGAGATGGATCGTGGTAATCTCCGACGGGCCGGCAGTGGCAGTTGAGTGCGGCAGGGTTGCGGTCCGGCTCGAACGTCTAATTCATCTCCGATTTCCGATTTGGGTTTAGGACAAAAAGTTACAATTCGAAAATAATTAATCTGGTCAGGTCAGGTCAAGTCAGGTCAGACGATGATCGCGCAAACTTGTTCCCTATGGCTGTGCACTCTGTTATCTTTTGAATAAGAACAACGCCGCCGCAACAGGAGATTCCTCCCATTCACGCGACCAAACTGCAGTCATGATAAGCCCCACTGAACTCAATGAGCGACCCTTCCAAGGCCGAGACCCTTATTGCCGTCGGCCGTACTCTTGGACATATTGTGGCACGACAGAATCTTCGACGTCCCTGCATCTTAAGCTCTTGTACCGCATCTCTCTGGTTCGAACAAACAAACCAGGTGACCCGCCAAGTTTGACCCGTGAGTCGCCAAGCATCAGTCATGCATCCGGTCAGCATACATCCCGAGTTTGTCCCTCGCCACAACCAGACGCGCTGATTACCCCGTGATGTTTACAGTCTAGAATTGCAAACGCTTTCTGTGCATGGGCGCTAGCCATTCAATGCGGTCTCCAAAATTGACAACTTGTGGAGACTAATGAGTAAGAACCTCCGGGGATACCATCAAATTTTACAGGGATACATGTCATCCCTACCCCTATGTTCCCATCACCGGAAGGTCCACAGCCGAGGTCTGCAAGCAAGATCATCAGTGCCGGTCAATTGTCGGGAAAGTCTTCTTTCGTGATAGCGCGTGTAAAGCTATCGCCGGCAAACCTGACTCGCTTTCAAGCGTCGTCAAGGACCAAACGAGGGACAACATTCATCGCCATGAGCTACGGTCGTCGTATGTACGTAGAAAAAAGCACAAGAAAGGAATGGCGTCGATCAGCGATCTGGAGCGAGGCAATCAACCCGTACCTCTTGAAACAGCAGTTTTGCTGCGTAAGGAACCATAAGCTGAGCCACATTCTTGGAGCTTTTGCAATATGCACACCAGCCCCTGTATCCGAGGAGCCCGCAGGTCTGACATGCATTTACTTCAAATTTATCAGAAGATATCATCAGGCGCTCAAGTAAAAGTTGGGTTGCGCCATAGCCAATGAGACAGTCGCGCTCCATTTCGCCAAGGCGCAAACCGCCCTCACGGGAACGGCCTTCGGTGGGTTGCCGTGTCAGCGTTGCGCGTGGTCCTCTAAACACGACTAGTCAGCCACAGGTCATTTGGTCATGGTGGGGAAACGGGGTTATTCATCTGAAACGTCATACCTTGCCCGGGCGTGCATCTTGTCCATTACCATGTGTTCTTGAATACGTTTAGTAAGGAGGTAGAGAGGTATTATGAAAGTAGAAACATACTGAGTTTCTAATCAACAGGGTCGGGCAGTGAGCACGATTATTGTGATACTAATCGACAAACCAAGCTCACTTGGTAGTAAATCGGACCAAAATAAACGTATGCCTCCAGTGGCTCTCCGGTGATACCACTAGTAAGCATGTCCTTTCCGGCGTAGCTGAACCCGTGCTCGATAAGGATACGAGACATATCTTCGACCTAGAAGGCGCATCGTTCGTCTGCCATGACACCGTCACGAATCCGAAACGACGGGCTGACCTTGGACCCGCCAAAGGCTGTGCCATATTGGAGTTTGCCCGCAAGTACACCCGCCTACATATGTGCACTCAAAATCAATTGTACGGAAGGATAGAAAAGAGACAAACCTTCCCAGCGAGGAGTTCAATCATTTTTCCCACCGTCATTCTTGAGGGGAAACCGTGCGGATTCATGATAGTGTCTAGCGCGTACGGCATCACACCACCATTGTCTAGTTCCGTGAACACAGCGCTTACCAGGCACAATTCCTTGATCATTGAAGGGCATATCCTCTTGATTCACAATCAAGCCGCAGACGCCTTTCTGACCGTGTCTAGAGGAGAATTTGTCACCTAGCTCGGGTCTCCTAGTCTGCCGCACCAGAACCTTGATAAGGGTTTGATCGTTGTCCGTGTCGGATATCATGACCTTGTCAATATAACCAGCGACAGGTGCTTTATACGTCATAGGGGCGTTTTTGTATGGCGCCGAAGCGGCTGGCCCTGAAAATGAATTGTCATTTGCGTTTGAGGGCGTCTGCTTATTGACATAAACGTCGCCCGGATCTACTCGTTCGCCAACGCCGGCAAGGCCATCAAGTTGAACGATGTCGTACTTCTTCTGGGCTTGACCGTTCTCGTCCAGCGGCGCATCGGCAAGGCGGTCGTAGCTGAACGACAACAATCAAGGAATTTCCAAAAGATCGTCTGAGAATGTGACTCACGTTCCATTAGGATACTTTCGGATGAGAGTCATGTTTTTGCGAAGGACTTGACACCGACCGTACCCACGATCTAGACTAGCCTAACAATAAAGGCAATAAGGGGATGCGCCCGGATGATTTTTGTGCCATGCACCTTATTGAGAATTAATGCATCTTCTATATCGTAACCAGAATAGCTCATAACTGCAACGGTGGCGTTCTGCCCCGCTGGGAGTTTGTCGTAGCCTACCAATTCAATTGTCTTTGTCTTGACCATAGGCTGTTGCGGGTAGACGGAGAGATATAGCAACGTATCGATTCGGTTAAACTGGTTATACCCAATTGCACCAATGGCCTGCTTTCCCATAGCGCATTGGTATGTGTTACGGGGTGACTGGTTATGATGTGGGTACGGAATAAGACCAGCCACCGCTCCAAGCAGTGTGAAAGGCTCGATCTCTAGATGTGTCGTGGTTGGGACAATATCCGACTCATAGAGTGCAATGTAAGAATCATTTTCCTCGTTGACGTCCAGATACTCGACTAGGCCCTTTCGAAGGAAGTCGTCAAATTCTAATGCGCCTTGTTTGAGGAGCTAGCGATACTGGTCAGAGCGTCGGTTATTCGTGACAACTAAATTCGCACCTCGGTATGATGCTCTGTGACAGGCGACCTACTGCCCTCCACAATGATCATGGGGCGGCAAATACGACCCCCATCGCTAGCGATATTCACTGTTCGATGGTGGTGATTAATGTAAATGCTAACAAACGCGCTAACTCTCCCGGCTCGCCGTAGGCGGCGGAAGTTATGCACAAAGCGAGTGGGAAAGCGGGTGAGACCGATGATTGTCCCATTGACCTGTACCACGAAAGTACTGGGAGCATACATTTCCGTCCCAGTTGCCTGACAGATGTCTGGTTTTCCTCAGTTTGAGATGGTTGATTGACATTGGGAACGGAGTTACTCACCTTCCACACCAAGCATGAACGCGATCTTAACGATTGGTTCCTCCTCCACGTCAGTGGTGATGTGGGTCATAAGTGCCAAATTTTTAACCAGTCCGCAGGCCTCTCCTTCTGGTGTGTCACTAGGACATAACATTCCCCATTGGCTAGGCTGCAAAGCTCGCGGGCCACTGACTTTGCGTGTCTTCTCAAACTGAGAAGAGATTCGTGTCATCATTCCCAAGGCCGAGATAAAACTGAGGCGCGAAAGGACGTGGGTGACACCTGCACGCTCCATCCGGAACCGTTTCAGTGACCAGTTGCCCGTGGAGATGGCGCGCACGAAACCCGCAGTGATATGGTCACCCTGGAACTGCATCGTGTTCCAGGCATCAAATTCGTTGGTACGCGAGGGCTTCTTGAGAACTTTGTCGATTGACGACTTGAGGTTGGTGTTGAACGTCTTGAAGAGGTCTTCAAACAACAAAGCCAGTAGTTGTCCTGCCCTACGAACACTCGTGAACCATCCTAGACAACGGACGTCGCATCACTTACAGCTCTAGCCTCTTATTACCAACGTAGTCACGATCGTCCACCATCTTCTCGTCGTTCATGGCCATCAGAACGCGGCGCGTCATGGTGGCGACGAAAATCGCTTTCGACCTGAAATCCTGTCCCGTAACTGGTACATGGGCGAGAACGATGGTTGCTAAAGCCTCCAGAGCTTCCTCCCACGCGGGCCTGCGTGGGCCAATGACACGACGATTCACCTTTACACGAGTACCGATCCACTCTAGAGCTTGGTGACGTGTGAAAATCCCCAACCGCGCCGCATCTTCCAGGTTTGGTGCAAAAGCGTTGATATACGCTTCGGAATCACCTGCTGTCAGAAGAAGGATCTCCTTGTCCGACTGTATGCCAAGGGCCTTGAGAGCAACAGCGATAGGTACGTCTTCATGTATGGAGTTATGCCGGAGATAAATCTTTCCCTTCTTGGTTGCGATGTAAGTCTTGGACTTGAGACCGCCGTGAGTAGAGCTTTTGCATGGTATGAGCGAGGAAAACCGAGATAGGTCCTGTGACGTACGAAGTACAAGAAGCTTGAACAACACCCTTAATGGGATCAGTCTCGACAATAATGCGATTCTTGCTCAGCTGCTCCTGAACAAGGATGACCTTTTCCGTGCCTTTGACAACGAAGTACCCACCAGGGTCAAGCGGACATTCGCTCATGTGAGCTAGCTGAGCTTCAGAGCGACCCGTGAGGACACACTTGTTGCTCCTAAGCATGATAGGGAGACGACCAATGTTCACGTTTGACCTCCGAACGACGTTTTTCCCTCGCGTATACTGTATTGTGACAAGAATGGGCGCGCTGTACGTTGTGTCGCGTAAACGGCACTCATGTGGTGTAACGCTTTTGTCGATCGCGTCTGCGTCCGTACGATCCGGAAAACCGACATGGATGTCGGTATATTTCAACCAGAATCGGGGGTCTACGTCCGACGTGACCTTGCTATTTGCCTTCAAGATGTTCTTGATGTCCACATCGACAAAATAATTGAAGGAGTCGATGTGCTGTTTGACAAGACCCTTGACTTTAAGAAAGGCCGGGAGTAGCAGCCATTT
>Ga0307510_10005995_pt1 | contig 14498 bp, 9 predicted proteins | sample 12_EM_MG_FD_207224 | JGI IMG/M metagenome (GOLD analysis project Ga0307510, IMG submission 207224) | Populus trichocarpa ectomycorrhiza microbial communities from riparian zone in the Pacific Northwest, United States - 12_EM | ecosystem: Host-associated > Plants > Roots > Unclassified | place...
GTGCGGACGAGCGGCGCTGCTAGGCTTCGTCTCGTCTGTAAGTTTCCGGCTTCGTCGACAGGGCTGGGAAAACTGCGGCGAAATGGCGGGCCGTGCGTACGGCAAAACCGTGTGGTCCTGGCCGTCGTTGCTACGGTCAAGCCTCTTGCGAATGCGGCAGTCGCGTCAACCGGCGCGATGCTGGTGAATTTCGCGAAGGCGAGGGAGGCCAGAACGAACTCGGCTCCCGGGAGAGCACGGCATAAGCCGTCCAACCACTGCGCAGGGAAGGCCGAGTGATTGGCTACACCTGTATGCTGCTGTGCGGTTCTTTTGTGCACCATCTTCGCGCAGCGGACCGCGGGTGCCAGCCGGCACCCGGCCTTCCCTGCGCCCTCTTGGCTCAAGAGGGTGGAGTGACCAGGCAAAGCTCGGGCGAAATGTGCCGCGAGAACGTGAACGCGTGACCGTTCGATTGTAGGATGGGTTTCGCTTCGCTCTACCCACCCTACAAGTGCTGGACTGCTTCGCTGCGCGCGGCTAGCTGCAGCTCAGCGGCAACGACTGGGCAGGATGCAGTTCGTACCAATCATAGCAATCCGGATAGGCGCCGTAGAATCCATATCCGGGGCGGAAGCGACCGTAGCTGTGAAACGCGTGTTGGCGGAGGCCGCCGGCATGATCGCCGAAGCCGAGATGCTCGCCGCCAAACCGGGCGCCGCCACCAAAACCTCCCTCATGGCCCATGCCGCCGAAATGCGCGCCGCCGCCAAATCCTGCATGTCCGCCGCCGAAGCCGCCACCGCCGAAGCCGCCGCCGTGGCCGCCACCACCACCACCGCCGCCGCGTGCGTTGGCCGCGCCGACGGCGAGCGTCGAGGCGAGTGCTGCTGTCGCCAGAATCATGATTGCTCGTTTCATGGAGAACTCCTCTCGTGTTGAGCTGCCCGGCCATCCCTGAAGCCCGCTTCCGCATCGTGCGCGCGAGGCTGCTGATGACTGGGCCTGTGATGCAGGAGAGGTAGGAGCGGCGTGCGGCAATCCAACTGAATTCGGAGACAGATATGAGGGGTGCCGCTCGCGAAATTAATTTCGCCGCACGTGGCCGTCACATGCGCGAGGGAGCGGGCTGAATAGAGCGGCCCGCTCCCTGTCATTCCATATGCGGCCCAGGCGGAGTTACATCGTCGCCGCGTTGGCGCGATCAGTAGCTGCCGGTGCCCGGCTCGCACGGCACGTTGTTGCCGGTCCACGGCGCGGTCGCGAAGGCACCGACGCGCGGCGCCGGAATGCAGGCGCGCTCGCCCGGATAATAGAAGGGCGCGTTCGTCGCGACCGTATCGGCCTCCACCGCGGGCTGCCGCACGACGCGGTGATGCTCGCGCGCCATCACGGGGCCACCCAGCATGGCGGCTGCAATCAGTCCCATCGACAACAGTTTGGACGTGGTCATTCGCTCTCTCCTTTGATGACATCAGGCCGAACCAAGCCGGCTCGCCATCAAGGTGTGAACGATCGGGAGCGATTCAAACGCACGATTTGCTCACCGCAATTCAACCGCCTGTGAGCCGATGCGGCGTCGCAACCACGATCGTGCGAATGCACAACATCCGTGGCCCCTGAAACTACAGCGCGTGCGTTGAGGGCATATGTTCGACGCTGCATCATTCGGAGCCAGCGAGATGATCATTACATCTGTAACACGCATCGCCCTTGCGTTGGCGCTGCTCGCGCAGCGCGCCGTCCGCAACATGAACTGCAATTTAATGGCGGCGCTAGCGCCGCGAGCCTATCTCGTACCACAGCGAGTGGCCGGCATCAGGCGGCGTCAGGGCCGCGGGTTCGATGCGCGCGGACGCCGAACATGACGCCGCGCGCCGCCGAACCCACGCTTCCCCACCGCGCGCCAAAACGCCGCGCGGAACGTGGAGCGAAGATCATGAACCGGATTCTCCTGATCGAAGACGACGCCGAGACCGCCGAGGCGATTGTCGCCGAGCTCGCCGATCGCGGCTTCGAGGTGCAATGGGCCGGCGACGGCGTCGACGGTCTTGACCGGGCGCGCGCGTCGAGCCCGGATGCCATGATTGTCGATCGTATGCTGCCGGGAATGGACGGGCTCACCGTCATCGAGGCGCTGCGCAAGGATCAGGTCAGGACACCCGTCCTGGTCCTGAGTGCGCTCGGCGCGGTGGACGACCGGGTGCGCGGACTGCGCATGGGCGGGGATGATTATCTCACAAAGCCGTTCGCGCTGGTCGAGCTGGTCGCGCGGATCGAGGCGCTGCTGCGCCGTCCGAGCGACAGCCGCGAGACGACCTTGCATGTCGGGCCGCTCGAGATCGACCTGATCGAACGCACCGCGCGACGCGGCGAGCGCGAGCTCGACCTGCTGCCACGCGAATTCCGCCTGCTCGAATACATGATGCGCCGGAACGATCAGTTGCTGACGCGCGCGATGCTGCTCGAGGAGGTCTGGAACTACAAGTTCGTTCCGGCGACCACCAATCTGATCGACGTCCATATGGGCCGGCTTCGCCACAAGGTCGATGGTCCCGGCGAGGTGCAACTGATCCACAACGTCCGAGGCTCCGGCTTTGTCCTGCGCTCGCGGCAATAGGGGCGGATGATGCACCAGATCCAGTTGATCCGCTCCAGCACGTTCCTTTGGGCCCTGGCCGTGGCGGCCGCCTTCGCGTTGTTCGTGGTCGCGCTGTTCGCGTTCACCTACTGGAAGCTCGACGACTATCTGATCGCGCGGTCCGATCGCATGATCACCACGCGGATCCACTTCATCGCAGACCTGCCACAGGCCCGCCGCATCGGCGCGATCGCGGATCATCTCGAACAGGATTCCAGGGGCGTGCAATACGCAGGACTGTTCGATGCCGCGGGCGTCAGGCTGGCCGGGAATATCGACCATTTGCCGCGCGAACTCGAGCTGAACGGCGCGGCACAGGGCGTGCGGCTCGATCTGTTCGAAAAGCCGGGAGTCCAGTTTCCCGTCGTCAGGGCGGTCGGCACGCGTCTCGACGACGGCGATGTCCTGGTGATGGGACGGAATGTCGACGAGACGCATGAGATATCGAGCGTCGTGGGCGAGGCGCTGGCCCTCGGCCTGCTGCCGGCCTTCAGCCTCTGCCTGCTCGCCGGTGTCTGGCTGAGCGTCCGCGCCCAAAGGCGTGTCGAGGAGGTCAACCAGCGGGTCCAGCGCATCGTGGCCGGCGAGCTGCGCGAGCGGCTTCCAGAGGGTAGCACGGACGATTCCTTCGCGCGGCTCGCTCGCATCGTCAACGGCATGCTCGACGAGATGGAGACCATGATCAATGCGCTTGCCGGCGTCGGCAACGACATCGCTCATGATCTCAGGACCCCACTCACGCGCGTCCGGCTGGCGCTGGAGCGCGGGCGAACCCATGCGGCAACGCTGGAGGAGCTCCAGGAGATCACGGACAAGGCCATCGCCGGCATCGACCAGTCGCTCGCGATCGTCACCGCCTTGCTGCGCCTGACCGAGATCGAGAACAACCGCCGCATGGCCGGCTTCGGCGACGTCGCGCTCGACCAGATCCTGCGGGAGGTGTGCGACGTCTACGAACCCATTGCCGAAGACAAGCGCATCGCGCTCGGGGTCGTCATCGATCGCAATGTGCAGGTGTGGGGTGACCGCGACCTGCTGTTCGAGGCCGTCGCCAATCTCGTGGACAATGCCATCAAGTTCACGCCGTCGGGCGGACGGGTCGAGCTCGGGTTGGAAGCGGAGGACGACACGGCGCTGGTGCGCGTGAGCGATACCGGGCCCGGCATCAGCGAACAGGAGCGCGAAGCGGTGCTGCGGCGGTTCTATCGCTCCGACAAGATGCGCAATACGCCCGGCGTCGGGCTCGGACTGAGCCTGGTGGCCGCCATCGTCAAGCTGCACGGCTTCCGGCTGATCATTGGCCCCGCTCCCGGAGGGCGGATCGAGATCCTTGCCTGGACCGCAAGGGCGGGCAGACCCATCACGCGCCGGTCGCGGAGATTGCTGCACGCAGACGCGAGCCAGATGGGATGAGCCAAATCATGCGCGATGCTTTCGAGAGCAATCAGCCGGCCTGGACCATAGGAGTGACAAATGCAGACTAGCCACGAAATCGCGAGGCGCGATCCCGTTGCCGTGCCGGCCGCATCGGTGTCGCCGCCGTTCCTCAGCGCTTATTCGGCGACCATCAGGCGCTTCGACCTGCTTGAGGCGGGTCAGGAGCAGCAGCTGGCACGCCGCTGGCAGGAAACGCGGGACCGGAGCGCGGCGGACGCGCTCGTCACCAGCCATCTCCGGCTCGCCGCCAAGCTGGCGCGAGGTTACAAGGGATACGGACTTCCGCTGGTCGATCTGATCGCGGAGGCAAATCTCGGCCTCGTGATCGCAGCGTCACGCTTCGAACCCGGCCGCGGCGCACGATTCTCCAGCTATGCGGTCTGGTGGATCAAGGCGGCCATTCACGAGTACATCCTGCGATCCTGGTCCCTGGTCAAGATCGGGACGACGGCCGCGCAGAAGAAGCTGTTTTTCAAGCTCCGCAGCGAGATCAGGAAAGCCACCGGCAGCGTGATGGCCGGGCTCACACCTGACGTTGTCGAATTGATTGCCGGCAAGCTTGAAGTCACTGCGCGTGACGTGATCGAGATGGACGCGCGGCTGAACGGCGATTTGTCGCTGAATGCGCGCGTCGGCGACGAGGACGGCGGAACCGAGCTGCAAGCCTTGCTGGTCGACGGCGCGGTCGACGCAGAGACGGTGCTCGCCGATCACGAGCAGACAGAACAGCGCACCAGGGCCCTGCGTGCTGCGCTGGGCGGGCTCGCGGCGCGGGAACGTCATGTCTTCGAGGCGCGGCGGCTGGCGGAATCCCCGGTCACGCTCGATCAACTGGCCCGCGAATTGTCCATATCGAGCGAACGTGTCAGGCAGATCGAGATTCGCGCCTTTGCCAAGGTCAAGCGGGCCGTCATGCTCGCCGCGCAGGGTGTGCCACGCGCCGTCGCGTGCGGCGTCTGAATTTGATTTCATTTGAACGGAGCTCCGGCCGTCCTCACCTGTCCAACGATCCTGCGTAACTCGCTCCAGGCAGACCATCATGGGAATTGTTCGCTTCGCGCTACGGCTTCCGCACACATTCTATGTGCTTGCCGCGCTGATCCTGTTCCTCGGCGGCATCGCGATCCGCTCGATGCCGACAGATATTTTCCCGGAGATCCGGATCCCCGTCGTCACGGTGATCTGGAGCTATACCGGCCTGTCGACGCCTGAGATGGAGCAGCGTGTCAGCACCTACAGCCAGTATTCGATCAGCGCCAATGTCAGCGGCATCAAGAATATCGAAGCGCAGACCCTCAACGGCCTGTCGATTCAGAAGATCTACTTCCAGCCGGACGTCAATCTCGATCTCGCGATCTCGCAGATCGTCTCGGGGACCAATGCGATCCGCGCGCTGATGCCGCCAGGCATTCAGCCGCCGATCATCGTGCAGTTCAATGCCTCGAGCGTGCCGGTGCTCCAGCTCAGCCTCGAGTCGAACAGCCTGAACGAGCAGCAGCTCTACGATTTCGGCATCTACCGGGTCCGCCAGCAACTGGCTCCCGTGGCGGGGGTGACCCTGCCCACGCCCGCCGGCGGCAAATACCGCCAGATCATGGTCGACATCGATCCGAACAAGCTGCTGTCGCGCGGATTGACGCCGCTCGACATCGTCAACGCGGTGAACACCCAGAACCTGACGCTGCCGACCGGCACGACCAAGATCGGCGACACCCAGTATACCGTTCGCACCAACGCGACGCCGGCCACGATCCACGATCTCAACATGATCCCGGTCAAGTTCGCGAACGGGGCCACGATCTTCCTGAAGGACGTCGCCCAGGTCCGCGACGGCGCCCAGGTCCAGCAGAACATCGTGCGCGAGGACGGCCACCGCGCCGTCCTGCTCAGCATCATCAAGAACGGGAATGCCTCCACCCTCGCCGTCGTCAACGGCGTGAAGGCGGCGTTGACATCGATCCGCGCGGCGGCTCCGGCGGGGCTGAAGATCAATGAGCTGTTCGACCAGTCAATCTTCGTCACCCATTCCGTCGATGGCGTGCTGCGCGAAGGCGCGATCGCGGCCGGCCTGACGGCGCTGATGATCCTGGTGTTTCTGGGATCGTGGCGATCGACGCTGGTCGTCCTGATCTCGATCCCGCTGGCGATGCTGTCATCGCTGATCGTGCTGTATTTCCTCGGCGAGACCCTCAACACGATGACGCTCGGAGGACTTGCCCTCGCGGTCGGTATCCTTGTCGATGATTCGACGGTGACGATCGAGAACACGCACCGGCTCTGGACCGAGGAAGGCATGCCGCTGCCGGAGGCGACCCTGCACGGAGCCGCTGAAATCGCCATCCCGACGCTGGTCTCGACGCTCGCGATCAGTTGCGTGTTCACCTCGGTCGTCTTCCTGGAGGGCCCGGCCAAGTACCTGTTCACGCCGCTTGGCCTCGCGGTGGTGTTCGCGATGCTGGCGTCATACGGGCTGTCGCGGACGCTCACGCCGATCACCATCGGTCTGCTGCTGAAGAGCGAGCGGCGTCATGGCGAGGGCGAGCGCCCGTCGGGCATCTTCGGGCGCGCCTCCGCCGCGTTCGAGCGCGGGTTCGAACGCCTGCGCGATGGCTATTCCGCTCTCCTGCTGAAATTGCTGCGGCGTCGTGCCGTCGTGCCGGTCGTCGCCGTGCTGGTGCTGGCGCTCGGAGCCACCATGTTCGCCTATGTCGGCAGGGACTTCTATCCCCTGATCGACGGCGGCCAGATCCAGCTCCATGTTCGCGCGCCCGCGGGCACGCGCATCGAGCGGACGGAAGCGATTTTCCAGGCGGTCGAGGACAAGATCCGCGAGGTCATTCCGGAGCACGACCGGGCGCTGATCGTCGACAATATCGGCCTCCCGGCGCGGCCCTACAATCTCGCATTCACCGACGGCTCCACGATCGGGGTGAATGATGGCACCATTCTGGTGTCGCTGAAGGATGGGCACAAGCCGACTGCGGATTACGTCAGGAAGCTGCGGCAGGTGCTGCCATCGGCCTTCCCGGAGGACACCTTCTATTTCCAGGCGGCCGACATTGTCACGCAGATCCTGAACTTCGGTCTTCCGGCGCAGATCGATGTTCGCACGGTCGGTTACGGCAGCAACAATCTGGCTGTGGCCAAGGAACTGCAGAAGAGCCTCGCGGCGATCCCCGGCGTGGTCGATGCGCATCTGCAGCAGGAGGTCGATGCTCCCGCGTTCTACGCCGACATCGACCGCACCCGCGCAGCGCAGCTGGGCCTCAATGCGAGCACGGTGGCGACCAATATCAATGTCAGCCTCAGCTCGTCCGCGCAGGTCTCGCCGAATTTCTGGACGGACCCGACGTCAGGCATCCCCTATTACCTGGCGGTGCAGACACCCGAATACAGGGCCAACTCGCTGAACGCCCTGGGCAACACGCCGGTGTCGGCCTCGACCGCCGCAAGCGGGCAGACGGTGCCCGGCCTGCTCAGCAATGTCGCGACCTTCAAGCGAGGCACTGTTCCCACCAATTCGAACCAGGCCAATGTCCAGCCGGTGTACGACGTCTATGCGAGCGTCCAGGGCCGGGATCTCGGCGGCGTTGCGGCCGACATCGAAAAGGTGACGTCAACTCTGCAGAAGCAGCTCCAGCCGGGCAATTCGATCCAGGTTCTGGGACAGATCCAGAGCATGCATCAGTCGTTCCGCGATCTCGGAGCCGGGCTGCTGTTCGCCGCCATCCTGGTCTACCTGCTGATGGTCGTGAACTACCAGAATTTTGGCGATCCCTTCGTCGTCATCATGGCGCTGCCGGCGACATTCTGCGGCATCGTGACAATGCTCTTCATCACCGGGACGACGCTGAACGTGCCCTCGCTGATGGGAGCCATCATGGCGATCGGCGTTGCCTCGGCAAATTCCATCCTGCTCGTGACCTTCGCGCGTGACGAGCAATTGAAGGGACATTCCGCGTTCCAGGCGGCGCTGAGCGCGGGCCGAACGAGGATCCGGCCGGTCCTGATGACCGCGGCCGCGATGATCGTGGGCATGATCCCGATGGCGATCGGCGGGCCGGGCGAAGAGCAGAATGCAGCGCTCGCGCGGGCAGTCATCGGTGGGCTGCTGTTTGCAACCCCGACTACCTTGCTGATCGTGCCTTATCTCTTCGCCATGTTGCGCAAGGGCAACGACGGCAAGCCGCGCCATGGCGTATTCGAGGAGCAACCGGAATGAGTGACGTTCGCGCAAGGAACGATGACGACGGGGCGAGAGACCGCCCGGGGGCGGAGAACCTCCGGGTCGTGGAGCTGCCGGGAAAGGGCGCACGATCCGGACGCCGTTATGGTGGGGCGCTGCTGGGCGGAGGCGTGCTCCTGCTGCTTGCGGGCGGTCTCGGCATCGGCGGCTGGCGGCACTATGAGGCTGAGCGCCAGGTGGCCGCGGTGGCGGAGCAGGTTCGCACCAACGTTCCGGAAGTTCGGGTGGCGACAGTCAAGCCCAGCGGCGACATCATGAAGGTGAGCTTGCCGGCGACGACGACCGCGTTCGAGGCAGCCAACATCTTCGCGCGGACCAGCGGCTACATCGAGAAGCGCCACGTCGATATCGGCGATCGGGTCAAGAGGGGGGATCTCCTCGCGGAAATCACCGCTCCCGAGTTGGATCAGCAGATCGCGCAGGCGCAGGCGACGCTCGCTCAGGACCAGGCCGCGCTTCAGCAGGCGCAGGCGAGCCGGGAGCTGGCCGACGTCACCAACTCGCGTGACAGCAATCTCGTCAAGCAAGGCTGGTTGACGGCACAGCAGGGCGACAATGATCGCCTCACCCTGCGGGCACAGCAGGGCGCGGTGGGTGTCGCGCAGTCGAACATCACGGCGCAGGAGGCGCAGATTCGTGTCCTCCAGCAGGAGAAGTCTTACCAGCGTGTGGTGGCGCCGTTCGACGGCGTGGTCACGCAGCGCAACGTGGACAATGGCAGCCTGGTGTCTGCCGGGTCCACCTTCATGTTCACGATGATGCATTCCGATGTGATCCGAACCCAGGTGTTCGTGCCGCAGGACGAGGCTTTCGGAGTTGCCCCGGGCGTCGGTGCGGACATCCGCGTTCCCGAGATTCCGGGGCGGACGTTTGCGGGCAAGGTCACGCGGATCGCAACCGCGCTGCAGCCCGGGAGCCGGACGCTGCTGACCGAGATCGACGTGCCTAATCCCGATGGTTTGCTCAGTCCCGGCATCTATTGCACGGTTGAATTATCGATCCCGCGCCGGACGCCGTCGATGACGATCCCGTCCGACGCACTTGTCTTCGATCAGAATGGCCTTCATGTCGCGGTCGTGCGGAACGGCACGGTCCATTTGCAGCAGGTCTCGATCTCCAGGGATTTCGGCACCACGGTGGAAGTGCGCGACGGCGTGCAGTCCGGCGATCAGGTCGTGCTCAATCCTGCGGTCAATCTGGCAGAGGGCAGCAAGGTCACCATTCGCAAGACTGAGACCAGCTAGGACACGAAAGATGATGCGGGTCACGTTCGCAATGATGGTCGCTTTCCTGCTCGGCTTGTCTCCGGGCCAGGCACAGGTCGCAACGACCGGCAGCACGGCAATGGATCTGCCGACGGTGCCGGGCGCGATCGTGATCTCGCCGCTCAACAGTCCCGGGCCGTTTTCCGCGAGCACTGTGTCGGGCGCGCCGGATACGACGTTGGCGCCCGTTCCGCTCGCGTCGGATCCGACCACGCCTGGGACGGTGGTCGTCTGCGCGCCACCGTCGTCATCGCCAGCGCCGGTACCGGCGACTCCGACCGTGTCGCCCACGGGCCTTTTGCCATCGGGCATCGCGGCTCCGATCCTGCCGGTCACGGGACAGAACAGCAGCTCCATCGGGACGATCGCCGCAGCTGCGCCGGCGGGTACGGGTGTGACGACGGCATGCAGCTCAACGCCGGGAGGAGAGGTGACGAGCGCTGCGTCTCTGCCGCTTTCGATTTCGCAAGTGCCTGCAAGCCCCGCGCCCGGCACGATCCAGGCAGATACCAGCGGCGCCGGCGGCACGGGCATCGACCCGAATGCTACCGTCGCGCCCAGCCCGAACAGCTCGGCTTGCGCGGAAGGAGTTTCGATGAATCTGGCGGAGCCCGCGACGGTGTTGCCGGCGAACGCCTCAGGCGCAGCGCCGACGCCGGGCGTGTCGTCGATCTTGCCGCCGGGATGCTGAGGTGGACTTGCAGGCCTTCCACGTCATCGCATCACACGCCATTCGCCTGTCATGTTGCCGGGCGGAGCTTGCGGACTTCGGCATCCGGCGGAAGCATCGTTCCGCCGTCCCGATATTTCCAGTCCACCATGACGGCCTTGTTGCCCCTGACCGCGGTGCGGCCGACGAATGTTCCCATCGTGCTCTGATGGTCGATCGAACGCCAAATTGCCGGTCCAAACGGCGTATCGAAGCCGACATTGCCAAAGCCATCGGCCATCGCTTCGGTCTCGACGCTGCCGAGCCGTTCGATCGGAGCCACGATGGAGCTGATCATGGCGTGACCGACAACGGAGCCCATGGTGGGAGCCTCGCCGTAGTGCGCGGAATAGGCCGACGCGAACGAGCTGTTGGCCTGGTCGAGGATCTCGGTCACGGGATAGCCGGTCACGATCCATCCCGTCGGCGCGTCCTCTCCGAGCGGATGGAGATATTCGGGTTCGCCTGTTGTGAACGACACGACGTGCCGCCCTTCGAACAGGCCACGATCATTTCCCTGCCGGACGAACTTGGTGAGGTCGGGCCCGAAGGTGATGTTGAGGATCGCTTCGGGATTTTGCTGCGCAAGCGCGTTCACGACGACGCCGGCATCGATGGCACCCAGGGGCGGCCACTGACTGCCAACGAACTCGACATCGGGGCGACGTTGGCGCAGAAGCTGCATGAACCATCGGACGGCCGACTGCCCGTACTCGTAGTTCGGAGCGATCGTCGCCCATCGCGTTGCCTTGAGTTGCGCAGCCTCCTCCACCAGCATCGCTGCCAACATGTATGTCGAGGGGCGGAGCCGGTAGCAATATCGATGTCCGCTCTCCCAGACGAGGGCGTCCGTGAGCGGCTCGCTCGCCACGAACAGGATCCGGTTCTGCCGGGCGAAGTCGCTGATCGCGAGGCCGACATTCGACAGATAAGCGCCTGCCAGCAGATCGACCTCGTTCCTGCGCACGAGCTCCTCCGCCGCGCGGATCGCGACGCTGGGTTTGCCTTCGTCGTCCCGGCTGACGACCTGCAGCTCGCGCCCGAGAAGGCCGCCTTTCGCGTTGACCTGTTCGACCGCCAGCTGCCAGCCGCGACGATAGGGCAGGGTGAACGCGGGGGCGCTGCTATAGGAGTTGATCTCGCCGATCCTGATCGGTCGCGTGCCCTGCGCACGGATGATGCCGGGCGAAAACGCCGAAACACCGATGCCGCCCAGAATCTGTCGTCGAGAAATGTTCATCAAGCAAGGTCCGGAAGATGGAGTGAGGGCTGTTTCGGCAGTGCCGGCCGAAAGGCATCGCAACCTAGTGGCAGGTGCAAGATGGGGGTCGGTCGCCGTCGCATGTCGAAAGCGAGATGCCCGATATTTCAGCCAGAGTGCGGGCAAAGGCGAGTGCCGGAAGATCGATCTCCTGATCGAACAGAGCGCTGAGCGGACCGACGAGATCGAGCGCCGTCTGCTGACGGTTCGATCCCGCCATGATTCTTGCCCATGCTGCAGCAACCTTCAGCTCGTAAAAGCGGCATTGCTGGCCCCTGGCCACGGACAATCCTTCGCTGAACAGCAATTCGGATCGAGACAGATCGGTTGGATCGTTAGCCAGGAGAATTTCAGCCTTGATCCTCAACAGATCGGCAAGGCACCACAATTGCCGGCCCTGCCGCGACATTGACAAGGCCTCTTCCACCGCGGTCAGGGCCGGTGCAGCCTCGCCGCTCGCGAGCAGGCCTTCGGCGAGCGATCCGAGAAACTCCGGATTGCGCATCAGCCATCCGTTCTCGGTGCGCGCTTTCAGGCCGCTGCGCAGCAGCGCTATTCCGTCGTGATGCCTGCCTTGCAGAACCAGCAATTGTCCCTTCAGGCAGGACGTCCAGCTGGTCCAGAAAGCTATTCCCTCGCGCGTGACGAGCTCGAGAAGAGAGGATATCGCTTGATCGGCGGCGGCAAGATCATGCGTCATCAGCGCGATCGGGCAGACGGCGTTGCGGAGTGCATAGGCGATCGCAAGCTTGTCCTTCTCGCGCTGGGCCTCCTGAAGGCACTCGGCGGCCAGGGATCTGCTCTGGGCGATCTTGCCCTGCAGCAGCAGGACGCGCGCCAACATCGCCTTGGCAAGAACGCTCTGGTTCAGCAGAAACCACATCTGGTTCGCGCCGCCGTTCAATCCGTGAGCCGAATGGTCCAGGGACAGCGTCAGCTCGCGTCGTGCATCCTCCTGCATTCCGAAAAAATGGGTGGCGGCGCCGATCAGGCGACGGCCTACCGCTTCGTTGGCGGGGCTTCCGGTGCGCAGCGCGATCTCGAGGTAGCGTGCGCCGACCTCCTTGGCCGCGGCATATTGGCCCGAGTTGAGGTTGTAACTCCACAACGTCCAGACCGCCTTGAGCTGAAGCTCGAGGTCGGACAATTCCTCGGCGAGCACGAGACCGATGCTCAGCGCCGCCTTCATGCGATCCGCTGTTCCCGCCGTGTTGAGGAGCGCGAAACCCAACGCGACATAGAGCTGGGCCTTGAGCTTCGGAACGCAGGTGAACTCGGGACTGAAATGCGCAAGCGCGTGCTCGATCCGCGTCGAGCATTCCACGAAGGACAGCAACTGCATCCATACCGGAACGAAGCCGGCCGTCAGCTCGATGCCAAGCGCGGTATCTCCATCGGGCGAGAACGCCCAGTCGAGCGCCGCATGCACGTTGCCGATCTCCTGGGCGAAACGGGAGATGTCGTCGGGAGCGGGAGAGGTATCGCCGAGCGGCGCAATGATCTGCTTGAGAAAGTCGGCCTGCCGTCTGGCAGCCTGTTCGACGAGGCCTGCGTCCGCGAGCTTCTCCAGCGCATAGGCGCGGGTGCTCTCCAGCAGGCGCCATCGTCCCTCGAAGGAGGGGTCGAGCGACACAAGCGATTTTCCAACCAGATTGAACAGGGTTTCGATGACGTCCGACCGCGACAACGTGTCGTCCATCATCGCGATGGCCGCATCGAGCGTGAAGCCGGCCGGAAACACCGCGAGACGGCACAGCAGGTCCTGCTCTGCCGGGGGCAAAAGGTCATAGCTCCAGTCCAGTGTCGCCCGCAGGGTCTGGTGGCGCGGCAACTGGTCGCGGCGGCCGCCGTTCAGGAGCTCGAAGCGCTTGTCGAGACGGAGCAGTACGGTGTCCACTCCGAGATTGGCGGCCCGGGCCGCTGCAAACTCCAACGCGAGCGGAATGCCGTCGAGGCGGCGACAGATGGCGGCAATCTTCCGGAGCTCCTCCGCGCCCGCGACGAAGCTGGCGCGCAGGGCCCGCGTTCGTGCCACGAACAACTGCACTGCGCTTTCGCGCAGCAGCAGATCTGGATCGTGCATATCGGGATCAGGAACCGACAGCGCCGGAATGGCCGCAACATATTCGCCGTCGATGCGGAGGCCTTCGCGGCTGGTCGCGAGAACGGTGACGTTCGGACAATAGCGAAGCACGGCGCTCGCGATTTGCGCGGCCACTTCGATCACATGCTCGCAATTGTCCAGGACAAGAAGCAGACGGCGGGTCCCGATGGCCTGCGCAATGCTTGCGGCCGAGACTTCCTTGTCGTTCGAGGCGAGCTTGAGTGCACGTGCGCATGCGGATGCCGCAAGTGCCGCATCCTGCAGGGTCGCGAGCTCGACCAGCGCCACGGAATCGTTGAACGCGGGCGCAACGCTGCGCGCGAGCTCGATTGCCAGCTTGGTCTTTCCGATGCCGCCGGGTCCGACCAGAGTCACGGCCCGATAGGCCGACAACACATCGGCCAACTGGCTCAGACAATCCTCGCGGCCGATGAGAGGCGCGCGGATGCTCGGCAGGTTGCTGGAAAAGGGCGCATCGGCCGGCACGGCGACAGGCGTGGCTGCGGTGTGATCCAAATGACCGCTTCGCCAGGTTCCGGCGAGACTATATCCGCGACCCGAAACCGTCTTGAGGAGATTGCGATCTTCGCCGAGCGCCTTGCGGACGGCCGAGATATGAACCTGAAGCGTGTTGTCTTCGACGGTCAGGCCCGACCAGACGCTTCCGATCAAATCATCCTTGGTGACCAGGAGACCAGCCGAGCCGACCAGCTTCTCGAGAATCTCGAACGCGCGGCTCCCGATCGGCACGGTGACGTTGTCGTATCTCAACTCTCTCCGTTGGCAATCGATCAGCCAATTTCCGAAAGAATAGGTGCGATCAACCGGCGATGACATAGGGGGTCCGTGCATCAAC
>Ga0307510_10005998_pt1 | contig 14493 bp, 10 predicted proteins | sample 12_EM_MG_FD_207224 | JGI IMG/M metagenome (GOLD analysis project Ga0307510, IMG submission 207224) | Populus trichocarpa ectomycorrhiza microbial communities from riparian zone in the Pacific Northwest, United States - 12_EM | ecosystem: Host-associated > Plants > Roots > Unclassified | place...
ACCTCGGGCATGTTGTGGCTGATGAGGACGACGCAGATGCCCCGGTCGGCGACCCTGCGGACGGTCTCCAGGACCCGGGCGCGCTGGACGACGCCCAGGGCCGCGGTCGGCTCGTCCATGAAGATGACCTTGTTGGCGAAGGCGACCGCGCGCGCTACGGCCACGGACTGGCGTTGCCCTCCTGACAACGTTGTCACAGGAGCCGTCACATCTTTCAGCTCCACACCCAGTTCACCGAACGCCGCGATCGCCTCCCGGCGCATGGTGGGCCGGTCGAGCACGCCCAGGCGGCCGAGCAGGCCTCCGCGCACAAGTTCCCTGCCCAGGTAGAGATTTGACGCCGCGTCAAGATCCGGCGCCAGTGAGAGATCCTGGTAGACGGTCTCGACTCCGTGCCGTTGCGCGTCCATCGGCCCCGTGAAGCGGACCGGCACCCCGTCCAGGCGCACCTCGCCCTCGTCCGGGGCGAGCACGCCGGAAAGTACGTTCACCAACGTCGACTTGCCGGCGCCGTTGTCACCGATCAGGGCGACGACCTCGCCGGCGTACGCCGTGAAGTCGGCGCCCGAGAGCGCCTGGACATGGCCGAAACGCTTGACCACACCGTGTGCCGCGAGAAGGGGTTCCCTTGCAGAGGCCATGCTGTGCCTTCTGGTTGGTATCGTTAACAGTTCGTCGATTCTGGGAGGCTCGTGGGTGGGCGTCAAGGGTCGTGAACGAACGGGGAATCGGGCGGCCGTCATCGCCCGTCAGTCCGGTCGCGCTGGATGATCTCTGGAGGACGCGGCGTGACCAGTCGTCCCAGGATGAAAGACGTAGCCGCGGAAGCGGGCGTGAGCGTGATGACGGTGTCCCGGGTGGTCAACGGCGAGGCGGGCGTGGCTCCCCTCACCGCCGCCCGGGTGGAGGCAGCCGTCCGCAAGCTGGGCTATCAACGCGACGACGTGGCACGGCAGTTGCGCCGTACGGACCGCTTGAGCCAGACCATCGGGCTCATGGTGGACAACGTTGCCGACCCCTTCATGGCCGCCGTCGCCTCGGCCACCGAGGACATTGCGCACCGGCGCGGCAACATGGTCCTGATCGGCTCCAGCCGCGCCGACCCGCACCGCGAACGCGAGGTCGTCGCGGCCTTCACCGCGCGCCGCGTCGACGGCCTGATCCTCACCCCGGTCGCGGGCGACCACCGTTTCCTGCGCTCGGCGCAGGCGCGGGGCACGAAGATCGTGTGCGTGGACCGGGCGGCGCCCGGACTGGACGTGGACACCGTGGTGGTGGACAACTTCGGCGCGGTACGGCAGGCCGTACGGCATCTGATCGCGCACGGCCACCGCCGCATCTGCTACCTCGGCGACAAGCCGGAGATCTGGACCTTCGGCGAACGCCACCGCGGCTATCTGGCGGCCCTGGACGCGGCGGGCATCGACGCCGATCCGGCGCTCGTACGGCACGGGTTGAGATCCGGCGCGGACGCCGCCCGGGCCGTCACCGCGATCCTCTCCGCACCGGAGCCGCCCACGGCCGTGCTCGCGGGCAACGAAGTCCTCGCGTTCGGCGTGCGGGCGGTGCTGCCCGCCACCGTCGCGTTCATCGCCTTCGACGACTTCGCGCTGGCCGCGCAGTTGACGCCGCCGGTCACGGTCATCGCGCAGGACCCGGTCGCCCTTGCGACGAGCGCCGCGCATCTGCTGTTCGCCCGTATCCACGGGGACACGTCACCACCCCGCAGGGTGGTCATGCCGACCGAGCTGATCCCGCGCGGGTCGGGGGAGATCCCGGGGCCCGGTACGCCGACTCCGACTCCTCGGCGCTGACGAATCCCGGCCGCCCCCGTCCCGCGTACGGCATCGGTCGTTACGCGCGAGGCCGCTCGAAGGTGAGGAGCAGGCCCTCGACGGCGCCGGGGCCTATGCGGCCCTTGACGTCGGCGGCGGTGATGGCCTTGAGGCCCCAGCCGTCCTCGGCGTGTTTGTTGAGGACCTTCTCCAGCTTGTCGCCGTCCAGGGCGTCGCCGATCAACGACTCCCGGAAGCTGACGACCTTGTACTCGAACGTGTAGGCGTTGCTCATGGCTGCGATGTCCTCCTGTGCGTGCGCACGGTGTGCGGTGGGCGGGGTCAGCCAATCATGGGGGGACGTTCCCGCGCAGGCCGGGGGTGGTTTCGTGGCACGGATGCCAACTGGTCCTGAGGGGTGGTGTGTTGTCCGGGCCGGGCGTCGGAGGTGGACTCCCGGGTATGTCATGACGGCACGTCGCGGCCGTCGTGTCACCCCGGACGCGGCGGGGCGGAGACGTAGCGTGGCCGGTGACCGAGGCGGACGCCGACGGACCCCGTGGAGGTGCCATGTGCTGGAGTGCGAAGGCCGACCTCGTGGCGGGTGCGGCGGTGGCCGCCGTAGGAGTGGCCTGTGTGGTCCGGGCGCGCCGGCGGACCGATCTCCCGATGGCGGCGCTGCCGTTGCTGCTCGGCGCCCATCAGATCGTGGAGTCGGCGGTGTGGGCCGCCGACGGGGGCAGCGGGCCCGCCACCCTCGTCTGGGCCGTCATCGCCATGCCCCTGCTGGCGGTGTGGGTGCCGGTGGGCGTGTGGTGTGCCGCGCCACGGCGGGCACGGGCCCGGATCGGCGTGCTGGTCGCGGTCGGCGCGGCGACCGCGGCGGCCCTCGCCCACGCCCTCGCCGCACGCCCCGTGACGGCCGAGATCCGCGGCCACACCCTCGGCTACGTCGTCGACCTTCCCTACGCCCAACTGGTCATCGCGGGCTACCTCGTGGCGACGATCGGCTCGCTGCTGCTGTCCGGTGAGCGCGGGCTGGTGGCGATGGGGATCCTGGTCACGGCGGGCGCGCTGGTCTGCTGGACGCTGTGGGAGCTGGAGTTCGTCTCGACGTGGTGCGCGGTCGCCGCGGTGTCCTCGGTGGTCCTGTTCTTCTGGGTGAACGGCCGCGACGCCGAGCCGGGGAGGCGGCCCTACGTCAGTGCGGGGCGCGGCGGGTCCACAGGCTGAGGTCGCTGCTCGTGGCGACGGCGAGGGTCTGCCCGGAGGGCGAGAAGCCGGCGGCACGCAGCTCCGAGTAGTGGGCGTCGAAGACGTGCCACCAGGTCTCTCCGGCCTGTCCCCTGTGGATCCCGTGGCCCGTCGAGAGGACGACCCGCTCGTGCGGCCACTCGGGGCTGACGACGTCCACGGTCCAGCCGCCGGGCGCACCGCTGTGCAGACCGCCGCCGAAGAGACCGGCGATCCGCACCGGGACGCCCGCGATCGGACCGAGGCCGGAGCAGACGAGATCCGGGTGGCAGTCGGGCGTGCCGGTCTCGGGATCGGGGTCCCGGTCGCGGGCGATCTTCTCACCGGTGAACGCGTCGAACAGGCCGTGACCGTCGGTCGAGACCACCATCGCGAGATCGTGCCCGGTGCCTGGATGGGTGGCGAAACCTATGCCGAGCAGACCGCCGATGGGCGTCGTGTTGTCGAGCACGGGCCGCCAGGGTTCGGGGGCGGGCATGACGGGGGCGGCGAGGCAGCGGTCGCGCAACCTCTGCTGGTACTCGGTGAGCAAGGGGTGTCTCCTCGGTGCGGTCGGCGACGAGGATCTCTCAGGGGGACGGCGGGAGTCGAGCCGAATTCGACGGGGCCGTTCACGGGTGTCGTCGAGCGGTGCCCAATGTCCGCCGCGCGCAACGTCGTTGATGCCGACCGGTGATGTCGGGTTGGATGGCCCCATGGAGCGCATAGACGCAGAGCTGTTCACTGACGGCGGGAACGACGCCGTGGTCCGACTGCCCGGCCGCCGGTTCCCCGGTGTGCTCATCCAGGGCGACTCGCTGCACATCCTCCGCGGCGATGTGGCCGAGGTGGTGGAGGCCTGCGAGCGGGGCGACCTGGCCGAGGCGGGGGAGGCGGCGGGGCTTCTGCTGGCGGGGTTCGACGCGCTGCTGAGCCGTTATTCCGTGGCGTTGGAGAAGCACCGGATCCAGTCGCCCTACTGACGGGGGTGCCCTCCAGGTGCGTGGAGAGCCCCCGCTCACACCTCCCGGTGCTCGATACCGAGCAGGCTCGCCGCGGCCCGGAAGTCCGCCGTGTGGTGGCCCAGCGCGAGGGACCAGTGGTGGCCCACGCCCGTCGCGCTCCACGCGTCGACCCACTCGCCGGGGTCGCGGCCGAAGTCGACGCGGCTGGTGGTGTTGCCGATCGCGAGGTGCGGTCCGGGGACGACGGTGCCCTCGGAGGTGACGAAGGACAGGGTGCCGTCGGCGTCCTGGCCGAGGCCGAGGAGGGTGACGGGACCGTGCTGGACGTCGAACTCCACGCTGACGCCCCAGCCGCGCTTGCCGTGGTAGACGCCCAGGCCGCGCAGCAGCGGGTCGCGGGCGCTGACGGCGAGGTGGGCGGGGCCGTCGTGGCCCATCTCCACCACGCCGGCCTCGAAGTCGAGGGCCTGGATCTCCGTGAAGGAACCCCCGGCACCGATGCTCTGCGTCGCCAACTGGGCCAGGCTGGTGCGGAGTTCGTACTCGCCGGCGGCCGGTACGCCCCGGGCGGTGAGCAGGGAGGCGCCCAGGATCATGCCGGCGCCGAGCCGCTCGTGCAGTTCGCCGTCGAGCCCCCGGTGGTAGTAGGCGAGGGTGTCGAGGCCGAAGTCCTCGACGAGCCGGTCCAGGGCGACGGACACGGTCGCCCCCCACGCGAAGTCCTCGTCGACCACGCTGTCGTCCACGGCGAAGATCCGCCGGGCGAGAGCCGAGCGCTCACGGGTCTCGGCCTCGCTCACCTTCTCCACCCGTTGCCGCAGGTCGTCGAACTCCAGCACCTCGACATGTGAGCCGAACGTCGCCGGGAGCAGGGTCAGATCGGTCGACACGTCGAGCATGCCGGGATACAGATGCCCCATCAGACCGTGCCGGGCATGGCGGAGCGCGGCACGCACGTGTGCGGCCCGGATCCACTGCTCGATGCGCCGCCAGGCCGACTCCTGGCGCAGCCAGCCCGACACCGACCGGAAGGGGATACCGGCCCGGCGGAAGACGTTGCCGACCTCGGGCACCGGGCACTGCCCGCAGTAGGCGAGCCAGGCGCCCGTGTCGAAGGAGGCGTGGTCCATCCGCTGCGACGGCTGGAGGTCGATGACCAGGACGGGGGTGTGCGAGCGCTGGGCGATCGGCAGCACCATCGACGAGGTCAGGTACGTCGTCAGGAACAGGACGATCAAGTCGCAGTCCGCGCGCCGCAGTTGCTCCGCCGCGGCCGCCCCTTCCACTGCGTCGGAGATGAAGCCGACGTCGGTCACCTCCGCGTCCATCCGCTGGAAACGCTCGGCGACGTACGCGGACGACTCTTTCAACTGCGGGAGAAGGTCCGGGAATTGGGGCCAGTAGGCGCCGAGTCCGCCCGCCACGAGTCCGATCCGGGGGCGGCGGCGGGGCGCCGGGGGGAGCAACTCGCTTAGGGCGGCGGCGCGTTCCTCGGTCACGGTCGTGGGCTGGGTCGTTGCCATGGGCGGTGTTCCTTCCGGGATCCGGTGGTGCGGCCGGGGTCCGGTGTGTTCTGCGGGGCGGTGCGGGTTCACGTCCGGGCCACGCCCAGACCTGGCGCCGGGGCGGTGGCGGTGTCGGGGGAGCGCCGGATGAGGACATGGATGACGTACACGCCCGCGACCCCCGACGCCGCCATGCAGAGCGTGATCAACCACAGCAGGAGCGACGCGCTGTAGTCCATCAGCGCGGGCGTGACAAACGCGACGCCCGCGAAGACCCCGCGCGACAGGGCGTAGGTGAGTCCCTGGGTGGTGCCGCGGGTGTCCGGAGGCAGCGTCAGCTGCGACCACACCTTGTAACTGGCCTCCCCGGCAAAGGGGTTGGAGATCTGGTACAGCACGAAGAAGACGAGCATGCCGACCAGGGCGCCGGCCGTGAGGGAGGCGATGCAGAAGGCCACGACCTGCACGACGGTGAAGACGTAGAACAGCCGGTCGCGCCAGGGGGTGTCGGCGATGCGTACGAAGACGAACGTCAGGACCAGGGCGATCGGCAGGAAGGCCAGGTTGATCCCGGTGGCCAGGCTCTGCGAGGCGCCGCTGACCGTGACCAGGAGGTAGGTGCCGAACTGGCCGAAGGTGTTGGCGCCGATGCCCCAGGTGACGTAGTAGACGAAGGTCGCGACCATCGGCAGCAGCGCGGCGCGGTTCCACACGTTCTTGAGCTCGATGCCGCGCGGGGCGGCCAGCGCGGCCGCCTCCTCCCGCTGTGCCGCCTCGGACGGCTCGGCCAGCTCCAGCCGGGCGCGGAGCAGGAAGGTGACCAGGGCGGCGACGATCAGATGGCCGGTGATGAACCGTGCCCCGACCATGCCGGTGTCCGACAGGACGTAGCCGAGGAAGACCACGACGACGATGCCCGCCACCCACATGACCTGGGTGAACGACACGAGACGCGCCCGGCCGTCGGGGGGTGCGGCGTCCGAGACGACGGCCAGGGAAGTCGGCAGGTCGGCGCCGGCGGCCAGCCCCGCGACGAGCACGCCGACGAAGAGGACGATGTCGTTCGGTGCCAGCGTGATGACGATCGCGCCCACCGCATAGCAGAGGATGTCCAGGTTGTAAACACGGCGGCGTCCGAACATGTCGGCGAGCCGTCCTCCGACGAGGGAGCCGACGGCGATGCAGCCGGTGACGATCGCGCTGATCGCGCCGGCCATCCACACGCCCATGTCGTAGTGGTCGCGGTAGATCGCCAGGTTGACGGCGATGCTGACGATGAGCGCGGCGTCGAGGTAGGAGGCCATGCCCGAGAGGGCCGCGACCTTCCACAGGTGCTTCGGAATGGGCTGTTCCGCGTGTTCCGGTGCAGGTGAGAATCGGATCATGATGCGGCTCCTCGCGGCTCCGGGCCGGGGTCGCAGTGAATATAGGGTTCAAAAAACGTTCCAACAAGCCCTCTTGCACGCATCCGTGGGAAGAAGAGCGGGCCTCCTTCCCGCCTCCCGGATCCGGTGCCAACATTGCAGGTGACAGACGACTGAGCCGACCTAAAACGTTTTTTGATCCTTGTGAGTGCCCGAGCCTTACTCGGAAGGACCAACACCGTGATCTCGCCCGCGCTCCAGCAGCTCTTCGCCACCCCGCCCCGGGACTTCGGCCCCACCCCGCTGTGGTGGTGGTCCGGCGCCAAGGTCACCCGCGAGCAACTCGACTGGCAGCTGCGCCGGTTCGCGGACGGCGGCGTCCACAACCTCGTCGTCATCAACCTGGCCCCGGCCGGCCCGGCCTTCGGCGCCCGGACCGACGACCCGCCGTGGTTCGGCGAGGAGTGGTGGGACCGCTTCACCGACACCTGCCGGATCGCCCGGGACATCGGCACCCGCCTGTGGTTCTACGACCAGATCGGCTTCTCCGGCGCCAACGTCCAGGGCGGCATCACCCGCCGCCACCCGGAAGCCACCGGCCGCGCCCTGCGCTCCCGGGGGGCCACCGTCACCGGTGGCACGATCGCACTACGCGGAGCCGAAACCCTCGTGGCCGCCTACGACTTGGAGGGCCGCCGCCTGCCCACGGTCCCAGACTCGGACGCCCTCCGGATCCCGGCCGCCGAGGAGGGGACCGACGTACGGCTCGTCGTCGCCGTCCCCACCGCCTTCGACTACCTGGACCCGCACGCCGTAGGCCTGCTGCTGGACGCCGTCCACCACGAGTACGACCGCCGCGTCCCCGAGTACCTGGGCAACGTCGTCGCGGGCAGCTTCCAGGACGAGCTGCCCGGCACGAACTCCTGGAGCCACCGCTTCCCCGACGAGTTCCGCACCCGCCGCGGCTACGACCTCCTCGACCACCTGCCCGCCCTGTTCGGCCCGGCGACCGGCCGCGCGGCGAAGATCCGCGCCGACTACTACGCGGTCCGCGCCGAACTCACCGAAGAGGCCCTGTTCAAGCCCCTCGCCGCCTGGCACGAGGAACGCGGCATGCTCGTCGGCGCCGACCAGAGCCACCCCGCGCGGGCGGGCTTCCCGGCCCAGTCGACGCAGATCTACACCGACTACTTCCGCACCCACCGCTGGTACGGCGCCGCCGGCAGCGATCACCACGGCGACTCCAAGGTCCACTCCTCCATGGCCCACCTCTACGGCCACGAGCGCGTGTGGATCGAGGCGTTCCACTCCTCCGGCTGGGGCGGCACCCTGGCGGACACCTACGACTGGCTGCTGCCGTTCCTGCGCAGCGGCGCCAACCTGTACAACCCGCACGCCAGTTACTTCGGCACGGCAGGCGGCTGGTTCGAATGGGCGCCGCCCTCCACCGACTGGCGCCAGCCCTACTGGCAGCAGTACCCGGCCTTCTCCCGCGCCGTCGCCAGGATCTGCTCGATCATGTCCTGGGGCACCTACAGCGCCGACGTCGCGGTCCTGCACCCCACCGCCACCATGCAGTCCCTCATCCCGCTGGACGCCCCCGTCAGACACTTCGGCGACGGCCGCCTGGGCGACGAGTACGCCGACGTCGACGAGACCCAGCGCCACTATCTGGACCTGTGCGGCACGAACAACTGGCTTGCCCCGCACGTCGGTTCACTGGACCGCCACCGCATCGCCTTCGACATCATCGACGACGCCTCCGTGCAGCGCGCCACGACCACCGAAGGAGCCCTGCGCGTAACGGACTTGGCGTATCGCGCGGTGCTGCTGCCCTCGGCGAGCGTCCTGGAGGAGGAGACGGCACACCGACTCACCCAACTCCTCGACGCGGGCGGCCGGGTGGTGGTCGTAGGCCGCCCGCCTGGGACGGCGGCCGGTCAGGCCGGTGACGACTCCGTCGTCGCGGCGCTGCTGAAGCACCCGCGCCTGGAGCGGGCGAGCGACGCCGAGGCCGGAGCCGCGGCGGTGGCCGACCTCGCCGGTCACGCCACCGGTGAGGTGCCACTGCTCGTCAGGAGAAAGGGAGTTGAGGCGGTCGCCCTGGTGGCGGGCGCCTTCCCCGACGCCCGCACGCTGCCCGGAGACGCCAACCACGAGGCGGACCCCGCGCGTTACGCCCGCCACTCGGCCGTCACCGTGCACGCCACGGTCACGGAGGCCGAGATCTGGAACCCGGCGACCGGCACCCGCCACTCGGCCCAAGTCACCGTCTCCGACGGCCGTTCGACCATCGAGGTGCCACTAGCCGGCGCCCCTGCCGCCCTCGTCGTATGGCGCGAAGGCACCCCGCGGACACACCGGCAGGCCGCATCTTCACCCACGCCGGAACGGACGGTCGACCTCTCGACCGGTTGGGCGGGCCGCCTCGTCCCCACCATGGACAACACCTGGGGCGACCTGGCACTCCCTCCTGGCTCGTCCGTCGCCGAACCGCAGATCTGGACGATGAGTTGGGCGGAGACGGACGGTCCCGACGCGAGCGGGGAACAGACGCGGGCGACCTACGGCAACCGGGTCCGCGTCCTCCCGCCGGTGCCGTCCGGACAGGCCCCCGATCCGCTGGACGGACCGGATGTCGAACGCGTTCTCGCCGGAGAACTGCCCCTCTTCTCCCCGGACTTGGGGTGGCGCTGTTCGCTGTACTCGTCGAGCCGCGGCATCCCGGACCCGGACGGCCTGCTCGGCAACAAGGGCCTGGTGACAGAGGAGTTCGTACGTGTCCCGGTGCCCGGGCCCGGAACGGTCGCCCGGGTCCGCTCGATCGTGGAGACGGACCACCGTGGCCCCGCCGATCTGCACGTCGGTGCCGCGGCCCCCAAACGGATGTGGTGGAACGGCGAGCGCCTGGACACCGGCACCGGGTATCTCGCCACCGCCCGCGTGGAGATCGGCCGGACCCGCAACGTCCTCGAGTACGAGCTGGGGGAGGCCCTGGACAGGCCGATGCTGATCTCCGGCGAGGCGGGCACCCCGTTGGGCAGCTACTTCTGTCTGACCCGCCCGGACGCCTTCGGGCCGCGCCCGCAGTTCATGTGCCTTCCCGAGGATGTACGACCGTCCGGTGGCGTGACCTGTCGGGGGCGGCTGCGCGGCCCTGGCCAGGCGGTACTCGTCGTGGGTGCGGCGGTCGGCGTGACCGTGCTGCTCGACGGGGAGGTCGTCGCGCGTCAGGAGAAGGTGGAGTACTACGAGTCCGACTGGGGCGCGGTGCCGATGTTCTTCCGGCATCAACTCGCCCTCGGTGAAGGCGAACACGTGCTGGAGGTGGTGGCCGACGCCGTCCATCCGCGCGAAGCCGTGTTCGTCGACTGCGTGGCCCGCGCGGAGTCCGCCGTGAACTCCCTGGTGAGCGGCGCAGGTTGGGAGGCCGAGACAGGGGAGTGGCGTGGCCGCACCGTCGAACACGACGGCCGGTGGGGAGAGTTGCAGCACTGCTACGCGGCCGTACGACCGCACCCGTTGCCGGACACCGAGTGGCTCACCGGCGCGCCGGTGCTCGGCGCTACCGTACTGCCGCTGCGTTCCACGGACACCGTCCACGAACGCGCCCAGCGTTTCCGCTTCACCGTGCCGCCGGGCACCGAATCGCTGGAACTGCCACTGGAGTTGCCCGCGACGGTGCGGGTCGGCGACGGTGCCGAGGTGTGGCTCGACGGCCGGTTCCTGACACTGGATCAGCCGCTGCCCAAGCCCACGGAGGTCGAGGTCGTCACCGCACCCACGGCCGTCCTGCGGGGTGGCTCCGCCTGGCGCGGACCGGTGCGCGTCCGTATCGTACCGGCGCAACTACCGCTTGGAGACTGGCAGTTGTTGGGGTTGGGCGGCTGGAGTGGTGGTGTGACGTACTCGCGGGAAGTGCAGGTACCGGCCGGGCCGGACCCGGTACTGGATCTGGGGCGGGTGCGCGGCAGCGTGTCTGTCGCCCTGGACGGGGAGTGTGTCGGAGAGGCGTTCTGCGCTCCGTACCGGTTCGAACTCCCGGGCGTCGCAGGGCGGTTGGTCCGGCTGGATGTGACCGTCAACAACACCTTGGCCCCCTATCTCGCCGAGGCCACTCCCACCGCCTGGGCCTTCCCGGCGCAGCTCTCGTCGGGACTGCTGGGGCCGGTGACGCTACGGATGCGGGACTGACAGGGACCGGGTGGAGTCCCGCAGGACGAGGTCGGGCGCGAACACCCGTGTCTCGTGGGCGTGTTCGGCGCGGGCCTCCACCTCGTCGAGCAGCATGCCCACGGCCGCCCTGCCGAGTTCCTCGACGGGTTGCCGGACCGTCGTCAGGGTCGTACCCACGAAGCTCGCGATGTCGAGGTCGCCGTAGCCGACCACCTGAACCTCCTCGGGTATGCGCACCCCCCGTTCGCCCAGTCCTCGGCACAGCCCGGCGGCGAGGAAGTCGTTGGTGCAGAAGACACCGTCGGGCAGTTCGTCGAGAGCGCGGGCGATCTCCAGGCCGTAGGCCACCGTCATCTCGTCCGCGACGACCTGGCGGACGCGTGCCTCGCGGCGGGTGCGTACGGCCTGGCGGGCGCCCTGGTAGCGCTCGGCGCACTGCACGATCCCGCGCTCGCCGTTCACGACGAGGATGTCGCGCGCGTCGCGGTCCAGGAGATGCTGCACGGCGACCCGGCCGCCGGCGATGTCGTCGACGGAGACGGAACAGCCGTCCTGGGCAGACAGCGCACGGTCCGCGAGGACCAGCGGGATGCCGCGCTCGCGCAGCCGGGTGAGGCGGGTGGGATCGGCGCCGAGCGGGACGACCACCGCTCCTACGGCCCGCTGCTCGATCAGCATCGTGAAGTAGCCCTGCTCCCGCTCGGGGGCGTCACCGCTGTCGCAGAGCACGAGGGAGTAGCCGTGGTCGTAGGCCGCGTCCGCGGCACCGCGTGCGATGCGCGAGTAGAAGGAGTTGGCCACGTCGGGCAGGACCAGGCCGATCGAGGACGAGTGCCCGGTGCGCAGGCCGGCGGCTCCCGGGTGCGGCACGTAGTCGAGCGCGGCGACCGCGTCACGGACCCGCTCGGCGGTGCGGGCGTTGACACGCTCGGGCCGGTTCAGGACATTCGACACCGTGGAGACCGAGACGCCTGCGGCGGCCGCGACATCCTGAATTCGGGCGGGGCGAACCTGGACGGCGTCCACCCCCCTCGCTGTGACAGCCGTGCGACCAGGCACGACGCGGTTCTCATGGGCGGCGTCAGTGTACCCCGATGGTGGTTGCAACGTTTTCCGCCGGGTGCCCTGGAGAAGGGTGTGCGCTGGCCGAACGGGCCTGTGATCAACAGGGTTAACATGAGGTCATGGCTGAGGGTTCCGGGGTTGATGCTCCGATGGAGGGCGACCGCCCGCTGAGGCGCGACGCCGCCCTCAACCGGGAGAAGATCCTGCGTGCCGCGCGGGAGGTCTTCGGTCAGCACGGGCTGCGGGTCACGCTCGACGACGTGGCCCGGCATGCGGGGGTCGGGGTCGGGACCGTGTACCGGCGCTTCCCCGACAAAGAGACCCTTGTGCGGGCCCTGTTCGAGCAGGATCTCGGGATACGGCAGGCATCCGCGGAGCGGGCGCTCGCCCACCCCGATCCCTGGGAAGGGTTCGCGGACTTCCTGATGGAGATGGGCGCCGATCTCGCCGAGAACCGTGGACTGCAAGAAGTGATCATGCTGGGGAGCCACAGTTCCGAACCCATCGAGACGATGCGGGGCGGGATGCTCCCCTTCCTGGAGGCCCTGATCCAACGGGCGCAGGAGAGTGGGGACCTGCGTGCGGAGATCACTCCCTCCGACATCCCCGTCGTCGTGCAAATGCTCAGTGCCGCCAGCCAGTTCACCCAGGGCAAGCGGCCCGAGGTCTGGCGCCGCTACTTCGAGATCATCCTGAACGGCATCCGGCAGCGTCCCGACAACCTTCCGCTGACGACACCGAGTCTGAGCAACGAGACGGTGGAACAGGTGATGGGCCTGGTCAGGCCCGCCCCCGCACAGGAGTAGCAGGCCTGCCGTATGCGCAGACCTGCCACCCGTGTCTCAGGAGGACGGTCCCCAGTCGGTGTCGCCGGGAGTGGCCGAACTCGGCGTCGTGAGAGGCAGGTTGACGAAGGACGCCGCCTGTGGGGAGCGTTCGACGGTGTAGACGCCGCCGGCCAGGTTCGCCAGTTCCTGCGGGGTCGGGGCGACGGGGAAGTGGAAGTCCGCCGGCGGCTGACTGTCGACGCTGATCCGGATCCGGTAACCGGCGGGAATCCTGGTGAAGTTGGACAGCAGGGAGATGTCGTAGCGGGTGGTCTGGCCGGGTGTCACCGGGCGCTGTGACGCCTCGGTGAAGGGGTGAGCGGGTTTGATCAGGGTGCCGTTGTCGCCGTACCAGCTGTCCTGGGTGTCCAGGGCGCGTTGGCTGCCCAGGAGGATCCCGTCGGCCTGTTTGGTCACCGTCCCGTCGGGCGCGACGAGGCTCAGCTTGGCCGACAGTTCGGTCTCCGGTGCCGTCGACTTGGCGTAGAGGGTGACGTCGGTCGGGCCGTCGAGCAGGGCCGCCTTGGTGAGCGGGGCGGTGGTGTACGTCAGCGTGTTGGCCGCGGTCGCCGCGCTCCAGGAGAGCGTGTCGCTGCCCTCGTCCGTCGGTTTGCCGGGGGTGAGCGAGCCGTCGCCGAGGTAGTAGGTCCGGGCATCGGAGGACAGGGGCCACGCGGCGCTGTCGACCCAGGTGTTCGCGCCGTTCTCGAACAGGTGCAGGGGAGTCGAGGTGTTCGCCATCCCGGTGGGCGCGTTCTTGAGCCAGGTGTCGAACCACTCCAGGCGGATGCTTTGCAGGGTCGCCTCGTTGACGTGCTCGCCGTGGGTCCAGGGTCCCACGATCGCCTGGTACCGGCCGGTGACGGGGTCGTCCGACGAGATCGGATCGGTCAACGGGCGGTGGTAGTAGGCGTTTTGGGCGGACACGTAGGCGCCGAGGTTGCCGCCGGGGAAGAGGTCGTCCCAGCCGGCCTCGGTCAGTGCCGGAACGCTGTTGCCCACGATCTTCGGGATGAGCTTCTTCTGGACGTTCAGGGACTGCCAGTAGGCGTCGTCGTACGAGCGTGAACCGCCGGAGGCCTGCTGGGCGATGGTCACCGACTGCGGGTCGGTGGCGGGGTCGTCCTCGGGGCCGCGCGGTTCGGTCTGGGCGATGCCGGCCACGAAGGGGGTGGGGATACCGCCGTTGCCCGTGAGGTCGTTGTAGAAGTCCGAGTCGGTGCAGAACGGGGTGATGGCCTTCAGCGCGGAGTTCTTGCCCACGGCCGCGGCGGTGAACCACTGGTCGACCCCGAGGTAGGAGCAACCGTCAAGTCCCACCTTGCCGTTGGACCCCGACAGCGAGTGGGCCGCCCAGTCGACGAGGTCGGCCCCGTCCTTGCCCTGCCGGTCCCCGAACCAGTCGACCTGCCCGCCGGAGTCACCGGTGCCGCGCACCGCTGAGGCCACGTAGATGTAGCCCCGCTGCACGAAGTAGGTCCCGGTGTCCGTGGGTTCGGAGCGCTGTGCGCCGTAGGGATTCTGGGTCAGCAGCACGGGGAACGGGCCCGACGCGCGTTCGCCGGTGCTCGGGTCGGTCGGAT
>Ga0307510_10005999_pt1 | contig 14492 bp, 11 predicted proteins | sample 12_EM_MG_FD_207224 | JGI IMG/M metagenome (GOLD analysis project Ga0307510, IMG submission 207224) | Populus trichocarpa ectomycorrhiza microbial communities from riparian zone in the Pacific Northwest, United States - 12_EM | ecosystem: Host-associated > Plants > Roots > Unclassified | place...
AGGAGACAAGTGGAATAAAAACCTTAATTATTATTTTTATTTATTAACACAGATTATCTTGATTTATTTAGTTAAATATATATATTAGCTTTTCAATTTATAATTAGATTTAAAAAAAAAAAACATGTTGGAGATAGTTATCAAATTATTATTATTTTTTTAATTCACAACGTGCCTTGAAACAAAAAAAAAATAAAATCAACGCCTCTTTCGAACTTGACTAGTTATCTTCGGAACCTTTCTCTGACTCTTGATCTCCCGTTCACAGCCCTCAATTTAGAATCCAAGAAACTCACAGTCCAAGCCAACGACTCTCTTTCGAACTTGACTAGTTAATCACCTTCTCTACTGCATCATTAACATATATTTAATTGTTTGCATCTACCCAAAAAAGAACCATGCCCATTGGGATTTCATCCCTCTCATCACCTAGCATGACAATTTTTTTTTAAAATTAAGAAATAATAACAAAACAAAAGGTAACTGAAATCACCCAGGTTTATTTATCAAAAACGTTAAACTTGTCTACTCCCATGTTTAATATTTTATTTGTTTCTTTTCCAATACGTAGCTTCTTTGAAACAGTGTATTTTGCATCTCTCAAATGCAAAAGGGATCTTCGTATTTTTTTTATAATAATGACGGTAATTCACAATACCTTAGGGATTGTTGTCGTTAATTGATATAAATTAAGATCAAATAACATAATGTTAGTTAAATTTGAACGGCCACCAGCTGTCTGAGACAATCCCGAAGCGCTGTTAAGAAACCCAACTGCTATGACAATAGACCAGTTCATGGACGAGGATTTGACTGTATATCAGTTCTCACATTACAAGTTTGAGCAGACAGTTGTGGAAATAAAGATGCACTGATAGGAACATTGAACCCGACAAAAATTCCCTGCTCAAATTCGTTGTAGAACAGAAGGAAAATGCGCATGTGCAAAAATAGAATCTCGTGTGGCACCACTCTCCAACTCACAACACCACACCAAAATTCTTTTCGAACCTCTCCAACATTAACTAAGTAAGCTCTATTGGCTAGATTCTGGTATTGATACATGTGCTTACAATCTAAATCTTTATGTTGAAATAATCTGGATCGAAGTGGTGCAGCCTGACATAACCATCCTCACCTCCACTTGAGAAACTACAGGTTCGAAAAGATTATGGAATACATCAGACGAAGCATTCAAGGGTAATTAAAAGCTTTGACATTATTTAAGCATCGACGCGCAAAACACCAGAAAATAATTGTTTCCAGATTCCTGAATGATTGATTGTCTTAATAATATTGCTAAAATCTCTGCGTGACTAATCTAACATGAAGTTCAAAAAACTTTCCCGATTTTTACCACATGGCAAACCTTGTAGAACCCATCTCAACATTTGCACACCATCATCCCCAGTACTAATGATAGTCATTGTTTACACATTGAAAGTTTCAATGACCTTGTTCAAAAACAGTGCAAACTATCCAGGTTAATTTATGGCCAGTCTATGAGGACAGCTGTACCATCACACCCACAAATATCGGTCATCTGATAGTACCAGTGATACCAGGAAGGTGCCACCACTTTACAATATCATCCATAACCTTATATAAACTGGTTATAAATTTAAAAACTTATTCAAAGAAATTCATTTGGCAGGTCAAGCATGGTTTGATTCATATATACATACATCATCTATAGGTAAAGCCAACCAATGCATTAGCAAAAAAAAAAAAATTCATTTAGCATGTCAAAGAATGATATTTTATTCATGTATGCACACATCATCTATAGCTGCAGCTAATGAGTGCTATAGCAAAATCCATATACTATATTTATAAGTGTTTTTGGGTGCGTGTGCAAGAAAAAACTGTTTAAAACTACAGAAAAAGGATACTGTGTAGAAAGATTTGCGTTAAAAAATGGAATGTCATTGATAATTCTATCTGATTAAAATTCATTGACACAAATTTAAGAAGTAAGAAATAAGATGTGGCAGAAACCATACCTTTTCCCATCAGGGTTGAACGCCAAAGCATTTATAGGTCCAAAATGACCTTTCACACCACCAATTTCTTCTTGAAGAACCTGCAAAATAAAATGGTCAAATAAGACAAATTCAAAAGGTTGCACAACCACAGATCTTCATATCATAAAAAGAACATTCATCAGCATGAAGTAACCTTGTCGTAGAATTTGGCTTCGAACTTCCCAGCACGGTGATCAGTTGTGGTGACAGATGATGCATCCTGCCCACCTCCAAGCACGACCTACAAGAAAAACAACAGTTAGTTCCTACCAAAATGAAATGAAGAAACATGGAAAAGAATTGAACAAATAATCAACTTTTATTTATCATCAATAACCATCAACCAAAAAAAAAGCCTAATTTTGGGTCCACCAAATTATGGTCCTGAAAAGGCAAGTACGCTGATAATCTTACCAATTAGTAGACTATAAATCAAAAGCTAATTCGATACAATGACATGTCAGCCCTCCAAAGGATAAGCTCACAAGGTTTAGGGTAATGAAAATCATCTGCCTCCCTAGATTGATGTTGTACAAATTGTGGTCGACAACAACTATGTATACTTCACAGTGATTACAAACCAATTCATTCTACCAAAATTAGGCCCATTCAATGATTGTAACTATGTATACTTTGCCAAAGATATGGTGGGAATTGACCAGCAAGATAGCTTCATCAGCACATAAAAAAGGATCTTTATGGAAAAGGAATAGAGTGACAGCCAATATTCTGTAACATTTTCAAGCAGCAAAACTCTCTAATGGAGTCTGAAAGAATGATGAACAAATTTACAAAAAACACGAGTACAATGTGAGAACAGTTGGAAAAAGGTTTTGTAACACATACATGATCAAGAAGTGGAGACATTGTAACAGCATTAACCGGGCGTTCTGTTGCATAGGTCTTGATAAGAGTTAAAGTTCTGGTGTCCCAGAGCTACAAAGTTGCAGAAAAACAAGCAGTGCAAGAGATTGTCAAGCCACCTTTACAGCAAGAAAATATCAGAAAAAAGAAATTATTAAAGTCAGGCACTCTACCTTGGCAGATTTATCTAGAGAACCAGTCAGGAAGTGGGAACCATCAGCAGATTTTGTGAGTGATGTTATCGGCTTCTTATGCCCAACTTCTGGGTCTGACTCTTTCAACAATTTTCCAGTCTGCAAATAAGAGACACAGTATAAACTCAAACATCAAACCAACCAACAAACAGAATACTGCAAAATGTCAGAGCTCGTGGTAAAATGCAAATGAAAAATTCAAAAGTTGTAGTTGTTTTCTTATATTTTCAATCAAAACAATATCTCAACCAATAGAACAATTTAACACAAATATTAGAGCTCTTCAGCTCTCTTTTAGGTTCTCTAATGCAATATCCATCCGAGCAACATTCCAACAAAAACTATGCATGAAACTTGAAAGAGCGAAAAAGTTCAATCTTTTCTTTACTTTGCAAATAGAAATTTTAACATTTGATTTTATGCTCTTAAAATACACAAGTCTTCCAGAACAACCAATAGTAAAATCAGATAATCCCCAGGACAGTGGTAAAGGGTGCCTTTTCACTTTCCCAGTATGGGACTATTACAGCACAAAATCTTGAACTGCTCTTGTAGAGTTGAATTTAAATTTGAGTTCTCAAAAAATATAGGTCCACACAAATATTTCTAAGCCTTTTGGCCTCAAGAACATCAGGTAAGAAACAATCTTCTGTAGCTTCTAGATCACTCCAGGGAGCTTATCATATCCCCTGGCTGTCCTATATAACAACAACAACAACAACAACAACAACAACAACAACAACAATAATAATGCAAAAAATAACTAGCCAGTTACCTCGGAATCCCATATGCGGACCACAGAATCCTCTCCAGCACTTATGATAGTCTTGTTGAGGGACCCCCAAACAGCTCTGTTAATTCTTCCCGTAGGTCCGGTGATGGTGAGCACGGATTCACCACTCTCTACAAAAAAAAAAAATAAAAATTAAGTCAACAACACAATGAAATGTAATATGAACCATAAGGCCCATAACATACACTAACTTACGCTGGGAAGGATCTTCTGCGATGCTTTTGACATTAATGGCAGAAGTGACTCCCATGAAAGGATCGGTAGTAATAACAGCAAGTTTATCACCAACAGAAAAATCGACAGACCGAGCCGGTGAATTGAAATTAAATGTGAACAATTGTGCTCCAGTCTGAACATTCCACAGCTTCACCGACTGATCCGCACTAGCAGTAATCAGCAGCATCGAATCTCCTACATTGTTAATAATAATTAACCTAAGACAATAAAACATTAACATACTAAAACAGCAAAAAAAAATGACGCAAAAATCTTCATAATTTATCCTTGCAAAAAAAATAATTCAATGAAGGAGAGAGATAGGAACTTGCTTGATACATCGCAACACCAAACGGCTCCGTTGTGGCCACGGTATGTGCCCAAACGCTCGCCGTTATCGGCGAACCAGACGGTGGGATTATGATCTTTAGCACAAGAAAACAAGAGATCTCCTTCCCTATTGTATTTTAGGAATGTTAAGGGCCTTTCATGCCCTTTCATCAAGATTGGTCTCATCTTTTATATTATTTTATAGAGAATTATTATTTTGATTGTGTTTGATGATTCGCAGGAAGGAGATGAAGATGGAACTTCAGGTTATCAGCAGGGAGCTAGGACAGCTAGGGTTTTCTCTTTCTATCTTATTAAACTAGGAGACAGATATCTCCACTTATGGGCCACGGCCACATATTTTAGCCCTTTCTCCTCCAGCCCAAGTCCTGCTTCTTTTTGTTTCCTAATTAATTATGTACTTTTCTTTTTTGTCCTTCAATAAATAGCAGTTCTGGGTTTTGTTTTTTAATTATGGATGAGAAATATTAAATTATAACTACTCTTTTCGTGAAATAAAAGGAATATTTATTTCTATTTTCGAATTTAAACTGTTAATTTCACATATATCATCAAGGGAAAAAAATCACATTTTAATAATTTTCTTCTATAAAATCTATGCTTATGGTATGGTACTTGCACGTTTTCACGACCAAGTTTATAAGATTTGTGTAATGTTTTGATATTTAAAAAAAAAATTAAAGTTAATAAAATTAAAATAAATAAACATTAATTTTCAAGAAAAAATCATGTTTGTTATTAGTTTTGAGTTTAAATATGTTTTATCAGTACGTTTGATTTTGATAAGTGTAAAAAAGCAAACGTATAATTAACTATTTACATTACCTGAGAATCCAATTAAAAGAATAAATAATTGGAGAAAGGTAATAATTAATAATAAAAGTATGCTCAAGCAGTCTATATTGGAAAAGGCATTTGAATTTAACCAGTGAGTACATGATTATTGGTTAGAAAAACTTATTTTTCTTTGCTTAGGCTGTTTAGAAGTGTGGTTGCGGTTGTTTTTTAAAATATTTTTCATGTTGAAATATATTAAAATAATATTTTTTTTATTTTTTAAAAATTATTTTTGATATCAGCGTATCAAACATTTCAAAACATATAAAAAAAATTAATTTTTAATAAAAATTTAAATTAAATTTTTTAAAAACATGGATTGGTCCGCATTTCTAAACTCTCCATTAATTTTTTTATATTAAAATTTCACAGTAGCATAGTTATGAAAGTTATTTTTAATACATATTGAAGAATTATGATTAGTCGTAAAATGAGACGTATCCCGTTAAAAATCAATACAAACTAAAATACAATGAATTATTAACTGTGAACTCTTTTTTTTTTTTTTTAGTTTAATGTGGGTGTTCGGGCCAGCTTGCGTGCACCTCGACTAATCCCACGAGCCCTGAAGTTAATGACCATGTAAGTTTCCAGTGGTCATCATATAAGCAACCACAGGACTCGAATCTGAGATCACAGAGAAAACAAACCTTTTAATCCTAAGTTAACTGTGAACTCTTTATTACATGGAGTCGTGGACCCTCTCTTCCTTTGCATATTAATCTACGGTCGATTTGGTATTTTTACAAGAAAAAAAAAGAGTAAGTATTACTCTCTCTTGAAAATATTGTCCCCTTTGACTTTTATGCGAATTAAAAAAAATGAAATTATATAAGAAAAGTAAAATGTTGTGGTGTTTTTTTGCAGTGGAATATTGTTCTTTATTTCATATTTCATTATGAATTATAATAGTAAAATTTGATTCTCGAATTTTGTTTTTGCGTGATTAAACTCTTTTTATTTCAAATTAGAACTTAGCTGCATGTTTTTCTATTGGGTGAGGGTTGAATTAAAAAAATAAAGAGAATAGAGTGAGTGATGAAAACAGTTAAAATTAGTATCAGTTATATAATTTATTTGAAAAAATTATTTTTGGCTCTTATCTTTTTAAGTAATTAGGTATTCAGTCCCTATAATTTTCACAAAATATATTTTGATACCGAACTTTATTTTTTATTTTTTTAGTCATTCTTGAAGTAAAGAAGAGAGAGATGGTTGCCAAATTTCAATTTAGAAAAAGAAAGTTAATGCTATGAAAGATTTAGGCCATTATAATGTTCAATTTTTGTGTTAAAAGATTCCATATAACGAGAAGGGTTAAGATCATATTTTTTTTATTTTGAAAACACCTAAAAAACATAAATGAGTATGAGAAGATTTTTTATTTTGAGTTTTGAACTGTATTTTTTTTATGTTTTTAGAGATTATAGTTTAGTTTAACAAGGTTATTATGGTGTTTTCAAAGTGTTTTGAATAAAAAACTGATTGAAAATGTGTTTTTGGATGAAAAAACCATGGATCCTATTTTTCCGGTCACCAAAATAGCAAAATTCTTGGAAAAAAAATTAGAAAGCTAAAATTGGTTTGTTGGGGTGTCTTTTTTTTTATATTGAACTTAATTTTTTTTATCTATTTTTTTTCATATTGTAAAAAAATAATAGTTTTAAAGAAAAATCATATTATTAAATTTTATAAAATTCAATTTGTCATTGTCCCTCTCCCGTTAATTTTTTAAAAAAAACTTGTTATCTTGAGGTTTTTTTTTTAAGCGCTAAGCTACGCCTTCACCAATCATTAAGATTACACATGGATTTATAAAATTAATCAATTTAATTCGGTCTAATTTCTGTATAATTTAATTTTAAACTAAAATTAAACAAATAAGTTACAAGTTTCAAGATTAAATTATTAAATCAAATTTAATAATACAGTACAATGGACTCGTTAATAGCATATCACATGGTCTGCTTTGAAGTTACTTTTTAATGTTACTTTTTTTTTTCGTTTCAAATTAAATATCCATCAAATTAACAGAACTAGCCTATGGTTTATTGTATTAAAATGGATTTAATTTTTATTATATGCATTATTATTTTTTTCAACATACTTTGACTAGGAAACAATACCATACGAATTTACAGGACATAATTAAAGTTATTTTCATAAAGTACGCAAACAAAAACTTTGAAATATTTCCTTGATTATATAACAAATCATTTTTTTTTCTGACGGGACAGGTTCATAACAGACAAATGCAAAAATCACTAATAATTAATAAAAATTGCTTGTAATGGGCTAAATTTGAATAAATCTTGGAAACTCTAGTACGGCCGATGAATACGAGGGTGGCTGGATTAAAAGATTCAAGTGAATAAAAATTCGTCTAGAGACCTAGTTTTCACACGGTAGTAGTTGCTTTTCCAACATACCAAGGTTAAATGCTGTTTCAAGTCAAGAGAGAAGAAAATCATAATGCATGTAAACCAGGCTGAGCTGTGAAAATCATGTGCCCACAGCTCCTTTCATTTAAATTTACTCAGAAGGCGACACCATAAAATAAAGTGAGATGTGATGTTTGATTAAGATGCAGAGGCATAATTGTGGCATATGACAAGCAAATTATGCCGATAAATATAGTACACATTCCTTCGAACCTGGAAGCAAATAATGTGACGGTCGTTGCATATGTACAGAACCTTTTTAAATTTAACCTTTTCCACAGCCGGCCGCCGGGCCATCCCTTTCGGAGACCTTAGGAGGCCTTCTGCTTATATTTCCTCGCACAGAAAACATAGACCAGCATGTTGAGAACGCTGAGTCCAGCTAAAAGCCAGAAGAAATAATCGAGGTGGCCCTCATTCAAGTTATCGGGGATCCATCCTGGCTTCCCACCCGTGGTTGTGAAGTAAGTTACCATAGTCAGAATAAAGGAGCTCAAGTAATTACCCAAAGACGTAGTCAGGAGTGACAACGCACTGCATAAACTCCGCATTGCATCTGGAGATTCTTCATAGAAGAATTCAATCTGACCAATGAATGTAAAAACTTCTGAAGCACCTACCAACATATATTGGGGGATCTGCCAAAAAATACTGATAGGCACTGCAACAGCTTCACCAGCCAACCCAAGCTCTTTCGCAAGCTGTAGGCGCTTAATCTCCACCAAAGCAGCAGCTGTCATTGATAACACTGAAATGAACAGGCCAATTCCCATACGCTGCAAATCTGAGAAGCCCCTCTCTTTTCCTGTGAACTTCCTTGCAATGGGAACAACAATCCTATCATAGATTGGCACCCAGCAAATAACACTAATAACATCAAAGGATGACAGAGATGCTGGAGGAATTGTGAAAGAACCAATTGTCGTGTCCATCAGCATCCCTTGTTCCACAAACATAGTAGACATCTGGGCATACACAGCGGAAAAGACAATTCCTGTAGCCCAGATTGGAAACATGCGGATCAAAATCTTCAATTCCTCCACCTGCGTGACAGTACAAAGCCTCCAAGGGTTGGGGAAGTCCCCACTTTTCATCTCAGCCTCTGACAGCACAGCAGCTTTATCAAGGCACCTGCATGGAATAGCAATTCAGTAAAATTTTCAGGCAAAGTTTAGTGCTTGTCAGATGTCAAAACTTCCACACAAACATACTAAGGTGAGATCAGTGTAAAACAAATCTGTTATTATATTGACACAAAAAACAGATCTAATTAAACCTTCTTTCCAGTAATCATTTGGGATGTTGTCTTATTTGTAAAGATTAAAGAGGAATTCTAGATGTATAAATTTGCTCTCTAGTCTTTCCTCAGAAACCACACGAGACAAGATTCCACTGCCATGAAAAATTGCAAGAACATGGAAAGATGAAGTTCCAAGGGAAAGGAGAACATATAAATTATACATCCAACAGCAAATGTTCCCAACAATCTATCCAAGTGGAAGTCCACGATTCTTCTGCTACTAGATAGAGAATAAACAAAGAGTGTTCCACAAGATAATATGTGTTAGCTAAGCCTCTTGTGTTGCACATACTTCTAAACTTAAGACATATATATATATATATATATATATATATATATATATATATATATATATATTTCAGCAAATGCAACACAGAAGTTAGAAGGTGGAGAGGGAGAGGGGGCAAATTTAACAGTGTGCTCATGTTAGACAGACCAGCACTTACAAAAATGTAAGCTTAAAAAAACACAATTAGTAAAAAAAATTAAAATAAGATAGCAATTAAACTTCACAGAAAAAAATAATTTTCAGTGTATTCTGTGTAGCACCTTTCATAAAGGCTTATATGAGTTTGTTGGTTATGCTCAGACTGTTTCAAATAAGGCATTTTAGTATTAACTAGACAGACCATTCTTGACCACTGTTCACATTGAATGACCAACTCTGGCATTTGTCTATAAAACACAAAAAAAGATTCAACTTTGGTAGGATGTTGAAACTTCAAAACCACTCCTGCTGATTGTGTGGTAATGAATCACTAAACAGCTAGGAATTTTGATTAGAAAAACCAAACCAACATCAAATCAGGATAAAATGTTCAGATCTGAGAACAATAAATCAGCTAAAAAGAAATAAGAAAAATACTTTAGTTCATCGCTGTGCACCAGTTTCCGGCTTCCTTCAATGGCAGAGTGTTTGTCTTGTGTTTCATACAGGAGGCTACTGTCTAGAGGAACCTCCAGATTCCACTTATGGAATGATGCAACCAAAACTTGGCACATCCTTGTAATAGGGCTTCCCCCTGGTCTTTGAAATCTGTAAAGGGGTGTGCCTGAAAAGAAGCTAGCAATAGCTATGCCCATGAACAGTGCAGGAATTCCAAATCCTAGTCCCCAACCGGCATTGTCTTGAATATATACCAGAAAACTACTTGATATAAGAGCACCAATATTGATTGAAAAATAGAACCAATTGAAGAAAGATCCCTTCTTTACCCGTTCCTTGGGATCAGTGTCATCAAATTGATCTGCCCCAAAGGATGAAACACATGGTTTGATGCCACCCGTCCCAAGCGCAATCAGATAGAGGCCAAAAAAGAATACTGCATACTGAGCTGGAGTTGCTGGAGGGCACAGAGAACCTACGCATTCAGCTGGCTTTAATGCAGGAATAGATGCTGAGAGAGTCAACGCACACATTCCCTGCACCAATTTTCATGTAGAAGTTAACCAACACTGGAAAAAAAACATGCATCAAGTAAAGGAGTGGTGCATGTTTTTTAAAATATATATCTTGCTTGACGTAGCTAATACATCTGACACCTAAAAAATGAAACAATCAACAAAACTTCATTCAGACTTTTTATTGTAGTTATGGTTAGTGGCACAATCAAAACAAGAAACTTTTCCATTCCTAAACATCAAACATGGCTTCCTGGAATAAACCATAAGAAAGGAAAGTTGATAAAAGCAGAAACTATTGTTTAACAGGAGTAACCAACACCATTAATGATCCTTAATATCCTTTTTATCACACTATTTTCAAAGCATAGCCACTGCAACTAAATCATGTTACTTTCTTTTGTGCTTCCCAAGTCCTTTGATACAATTTGCAAGAAATCCTAAGAGAAGGGCTGCTCTGGCATGTTACATATATATTGTAGAATGATCATCAAGTCCACTATGACTAACACAGTGATCTACATACAGGGCAGATAGACAAGTTCCTTTTTTATATTCCATAATATCTCGATGCCATACTTACGTGGTTATAACTGCAATTCTTTAAATGAATCACAAAATTGCAATATTTTTTTTTCCAAATATTTAACTGACAGGTAAACTTTGCCTGATAGCTATCAAAACCAGTGAATTCCTTAGAAATAATTGAATTAAGAGAAAAAGAGGAACCAAATAAAAAATAAAAAGCATCTTCTACCTCATCCAAACATAAATTCTTGGCCATAGAATAAGCTAAGAAGATTTTCAACAAAAGGTAATACTTGATCAGTCATTTATATGATGAGGCATTACATGGTGCTTAGGAGAGAGCATTTCTATCAAGACACCAAATAATCTATTCTAGTAATCACAAGCCTTACTTTTGGTACTCTTATGAATTAAAAATTTGAGATGTTCAAGGGATTATTTTGAATAACAGGCCCAAATTCACCATATGCTTGTATTTAAAAGAAAAGAAAAGTAATAAGAGCCGGAGGTAGCTCCATCAACATTGAGAGATATGAGCATGAATAGAAGCTATATAGTCATGCATTAGAAATGAGGTACTGATCAGAGCTTTAGGCAAAGAATAAAACTAATGAGTTCGGTTCACAATTACAATGAAGTAAATTGAGGAGAAAGCAGCAATAGTCCAATATCTTCCCCAACAAGTATCTGCTAATACAGCTCCGATGAGGGGTGTAAGATAGCATGTCCCTGACCATGTGGTAACATTTCTTGCAGCCGACACATTTCCTTCATGTAGCTTCTTGGTAAGGTAAGTGACGAGATTAGTAGCAATCCCATAGTAGGCCAGGCGTTCACAACATTCAGTACCTGTATGAGGTAAGATAAAAGTCAGAAAGCCAATAGGATACTTAATCATCCAAGTAGCGTGAAGTATAATAAATAGTACCCAGTATGAAAGGGCATGCTTTCCAGTTTCCAGTTTTCTGCTTAAGGACAGGGTTCCCATTAATGTCAACTGAGCCATCTCCTGTGTAGAGTCCATTGCTTTCATCCTGGAAATATAATACGAAACTGCATGTGTGAGAGACATGGTTTCTGATTTTAACAGCTTGTGAGTGTGTCCAAAGGGCATCTATAATGACCACAGATAATCAGACTAGTATTTCCGCCCTGGTTAAAAAATGGCACCAACCCTTTTAAATGCCACCAAAAATAAAAGATAAGACAGGCTCCCTCTATATGCAGCGTGGACACAATTACAGGACAGAATCGGAAAACTCCACCTATATGGCAACAGACCCAATTCTAAGAAAGCAAGAAATTGAGGATTAACAGCTAAGACACACCACACATGCATATCATAGATACTGTTCAGACAAGCTGCTTTTTAAATTTCACTAAACTGCAATTCACATGAACAAGATGGTTTAAGAATTTACTTAATTTTCATGTCTTTTTTTCCACTAAATTTCTATGTTACGCAAACTTAGCTATATTAATCAGATATAGATAGGTTACCAAACATTGGACCCAATAAAAATCAAATTTTCTGGGATGTGACACCTCTAGCTAGTTAAATATCTATTTCCTCGGGAGAAAGTGAACCTAACGTGTCCAAATTTGGAGATAAATCCTGTATTTTTATTATTTAGAACTCTTATCAATACCTGACAAGGACTGGATACTTGTTAATCTTAGCCATCAACTAATGCAGCATCAAAGAAGAAAGCCACCTGAACGACTGCCAAGGGCAAACCAGGTGATGAAGGTCAGATTTGAGATTTCTGTTCTACTAAGGATTTGTGGTGAGGTGAGGTTTATTGTTTGCAGAATTAGGGTAGAATAGAGCTTGTTTAGAAAGAAATAAGGAGAAATTAGGATTTGAACAGTAATTCAAAGCACTGAAGCAACAGAATATTAAAGCAAGAAATAAGAGAAAATAGAAGGAAACTTAGGCAACTAAGCCTTCAAAATGACTCTAAAAAACTCAATTTATTTCATAACTCAACTCTCCTAAAAATTAAAACATAGCACTCTTATATAGTGAGATTAAGACTCCCTAAAAGACTAGGATAACTAATTCATACTTGGCTAGGAAATAAACTAAACAGGAATAAACTAATAAACTTCTCCATTTGATTATGTGGTCCGGCGTGTGATGCGGTCTGCGTTTTGCCCCAACCATGAATTTGAAAGTTTTCGGTTAATCAACCCTCACAACACCACAATTTTGCATAGCTACCACTAAAAACTCTCTTGAAACCTTAGTTAAGAAAAAACTACAATTTGTATCTTTTTTTAAGCCTAATTTTTCAAACCGCGACCGCAAAAGCTAACAATATGTCAAACACACAGGTGGTTAATCAATACACATTCTTATTCTGGGCTATTTTAGACACCGAATTCCTAAATAAGGCCAGAGATCCAAGTAATTCTGAAAATTTACTAAAATAGCCCACAAATCGCAGAACATGCAGAAATCACAATTCTGCCCCTCCTTACAAAATAGCCCATAAACCAAGACTCTAAGGCTCCATTTGTTTATGCGGTTGAAAAGCGCTTTTGCAAAAATTTGAATTTTTTTCACTTCAAATTAATATTTTTTTTGTGTTTTTAGATTGTTTTGATGCGCTAATGCAAAAAATGAATTTTGAAAAATAAAAAAAATATTATTTTGATGTATTTTCAAGTGAAAATCGCTTTGAAAAACAATCGCTATCAAAATTCCAAAAGGGCTCTAAACCTCAAACACAAAAATCTACCAAGGACAGTTGTTTTTTTTTTACCAAAAAGACTTCTTTATTGATGAAGCTAACATAGCTACTCCGATCACCAAAAAGACTTCTTTATTGATGAAGCTAACATAGCTACTCCATCACCAAAAAGACTTAATGTAGCTTTAGGTTTCCAAAATGGAGAATGTTTCTCTAAGATAACATAGCTACTCCATCACCAGGAACCTAGCAAAACCATTTTTTTTTTAATATATATATATAGAGGAAAAAAAACTGATAACAGCCATGATTGCACCCTATGAAACCCAAACCCTAACTTTGTTATGCATTGATTACAACCTGCATACTGGAGAAATCATAGCGGTAAATTACATCTGCCACCAATCGCAAGACAATCACAATTCCAATGTTCTATAAACAGAGGCAGTGGTCGTCACTGCAAAATGCAAGTGACCAGAAAACGAAGCTTGTCATTGCATGTGAAAGCTGTCTTGAGTTTCAATTTTAATTAACATTTAAGCATCAAAAACCCGAAATTAATCCAAACAAATTGCCAATTCTCAATTCTATTTCTTTTGGATTCAGAATTTCATAATAATAGCAACAACAAAAAAAAACACCAGAACCCAGAAACAACTTTGTATAACATGTAGCTAGCTAGGTACCAATTCTAACAGGGATATTCATGACCTTTGAACAAAAAAAAATCTTCCAAGCTTGGGACTGGTTTGGGGAGACTTGAATAATTGGTAGGTAAGAGTGAATTCCTAATAAGAAACTTCAAAGAAAGGAGAAGAATGAGAAAGATAGAGATACCTGTTGAATG
>Ga0307510_10006000_pt1 | contig 14491 bp, 9 predicted proteins | sample 12_EM_MG_FD_207224 | JGI IMG/M metagenome (GOLD analysis project Ga0307510, IMG submission 207224) | Populus trichocarpa ectomycorrhiza microbial communities from riparian zone in the Pacific Northwest, United States - 12_EM | ecosystem: Host-associated > Plants > Roots > Unclassified | place...
AATTAATCTCAAAGAATTCTTGGTTAGCATGTTTGGTGAAACCCAAAACTCTATAAAATAGGAAGTTGAGAAGTTAAAATTGGGCTTAAAGAGCATCCGAACTTTTAGAAGGAAAAAGTCTTAAGTAAATTGAGCTTTGGGCTTAAATTTACGGCGCACACTCAGCCTAGCTTGTGCTCAGCCTGGTTAGTGTGGATTATCGTTGGAAGCTGAACAATTAGACAGCTTGTAGTTTGCGGCAACTCAACCTTTAAAGAATTATTTAAAGTCAAAGAAAATCAGATCTTCAGGTAATAAATCCCCAAACAACTCTAGATTTGTCTAATGGAATTCTAGAAACTCCAAAATAATTTTGTTTTACTATTTTTGCTGCATGTGTGATATTCAGGAACCCAACAAATATTTGGTTTTGATTTTCTAATATACTTGTTAGAAAATGAACCTCGAACCTAATCCGAAACAATGTCCTATTCTAAAGTTTTTTATTGGAAGGATACAATTATTAGTGAAATTGAATCAATTATGAATAATCATACGTGAAAATTAACGGATCTTTCATATGAAAGTAAACCATTAGACCATAAATAGATCTTCCAAATGAAGATGAAAGTTGATGGTACTATTAACAAATATAAAATTAGACTTGTTGTTAAAGGTTATAGGGTTGCAAGAAAGTATGGGTTATTTATACACATATTCACTCATGTCAATAATAATTCTCATACAAATATTAATAGTCATTGAAGCTATTAACAAACTTGAAATACATATGAATGTAAAAACAATTTTATTAAATGGTGACCTTAATGGGAAGATATACATAGAATAACTCGAAGGGTTTATTGTCAATAAAAAAGCTAGTAAATTTGTCAAATCATTATATGGTTTGAAACAAATATTTAAACAACGACATCCAAAATTTAAGAAGGTTATGTTGTCAAATGAGTTCAAAATCAACTAAGTTGATAGATATATTTATATTAAAAACATAGATAAATGTTATATTATTATATGTCTTTATATGAATGATATGTTAATTTTGGACAAGAATAATTACATGATCAAGTCTACTAAGAAAATATCAATTAACAAGTTTGACATTAAAGACTTGGATATCGCAGATGTCATGTTAAAAATAAAAATCTTTAGGACATTTGATAAACTTGTTTTATCCTAGTTTTATAATATTAAGAAGATTCTCAATAATGTTTTAAAAAATAACAATAACACTGTCAAAATATTAATTGATATAAGTGTATATATGTTCAAGAATAAAGGTAAAAGAATAAATCAATTAGAATATTTTTGAATAATTGAAAGCCTAATATACGTTATGAACGGTATAAAATATGCAAAATTTAAAACTTCTATGACCAAACTGAATTTTTTCACACTTTATAATATTAAAAAAAGAAAAAAATTGTTTTTTTTATTTTTATTTCTTACTTTTTATTTTTTTAACTATAAAATAGAACTTTATTTTATAAAATTGGAATAGAAGAATTGATAGAATTTATTTAGAAGTGCAATGAATTTTGTTTTTCTAATATTATTTTAATTTTAATGTGTTAATAATAAAAATAAAAAATATATTTTAATATGTATAAAAAAATATTTTAAAGAGTTAATTCAACTCAATACTAATCATACAATGAAAACACACTTTACAAGAAAGAAACTAGACTCGTCCGCACATGACCCGAGTCCCCAGATTTTCCAGGTTATAGAGACCACCAGAAAGGAACCCAAACCCATTATAAACTGCGCCCAAACAGCATCGTACTTCTTTCTCTTTTTAGCTCCTCCTCTCTCCTGTCCGGTTTCTCTCTCGCTCCATTATTCAGCTTCTAGAAACACCAAGAAGCATAATCACAAACATCAATCATTAAAGTACCATTTTAATGAGCACAAAATTAATTAAATCTTCAAAAAATTAATTCAAAATCACTTCAAAATTTTCTTCGATCCGATTCAAAGCGAGAGAGAAAAGGCTAAAAAGGAGCAGCAGCTATGGCGCTCTCAGCTTCCGATTTAGGCACGATATATTCTTTATTGACGAATTCAATGAGCGGCGATGAGAGCGTCCGCAAGCCAGCCGAGGCGGCGCTCTCGCAGTTCGAGAGTCGGCCTGGTTTCTGCTCCTGTCTAATGGTAAACCCTCTCTCGCTCGCTCTCTTCGGTTTTTATTTTGTATTTTATAGGGTTTAAGTTCAGTTCAAATTGCAATGCATGTGTGAATAATTGAATTTATTTCTAGGAAGTTATAACTGCAGCAGATTTAGCTTCGCAAGTCGATGTTCGATTATTAGCTTCGGTGTACTTTAAGAATAGTATCAATCGGTACTGGAGGAACCGGAGGGATTCTGCGTAAGACTCTAGTCTCGTTGTTTTTATAATTTGAGCTGCATTTCTTGGATTTTTGTTGATTTTGGCGTAGTTTATGAGATGATATTTTGGTTTGTGAGCAGGGCAATAAGCAGTGAAGAGAAAAATCACTTGAGACAAAAATTACTGTCGCATTTGAGAGAAGAGAACGATAAGGTGATGATCTTAACTTTGTAAGTTGGAGCTCATAAGATTGGGTTCTGATTTGCTTTGCTAATTTGTAATTCAAATGTGTTTTTTTTTTAATCGATGTAGATAGCTGGACTGTTGGCGGTTCTTATTTCCAAGATTGCTCGCCTTGATTATCCAAGAGAATGGTATGTGTTTGTGGCATTTTATTTCTATATCATATGCTTTCATCGGTGGTTGTTTTTCTAGTTACTGGTTTTAGATTTTTTTAAAGGATATTTTGTTGCAAGTACATTTTAGTGTGGGTTGCTAATACTTGCCTGATGTTTCTTTTGTAGAGGTTGACTGTTGTTTCTCTTTTGGAAGTTTCACTTTGATATTGAATGTTAAATTTAGGGTGGAATACTCGTTTTTTTATACTATTTTTAGTTTTTTACTTTATGCATGAGCAGGGGATTCGGGGTTTTAGGGGGAGGGGTGGGGGTTGAACAAGATGCAGTTCTTGCAAACAATGGGAGAATATAGTCTATTGTAATTCTGTTTCAATGTTTGTCATCCTTATCATTACTGTCTTGCTATCAATTGAAAGTTATGAAATTATCTTGATGAATACAAAGGTGAAAATAGGGTAAAAAATGCAGTTGCTTTTCTTACATAAGTTTTTGTGACAAAACATCACAATCTTTGACTAGCAACTACAAATAGATCCAAAGTTGTTATGGATGCTCTGAGCTGAATGATTTTTTTTTTAACTAATGGTTATGCATTTAGTGATTTAGATATTGTTGAAGATTTTTTAGTTTGGCAATCTTGTACTTTCTGTAATTAGTGCTAACTCCTGTATTTATATTGCCTGTTGTTGTAGTTACTGATCTTGTCCCTACTAGTAGTTCTTTCTTCTTTTCTGTTCTAAGGTACCTGAGTTACTTCATTCAGCTAACTTTATTTCTTGATCTCTCATTTCAATATTTTTAGGCCAGAGCTCTTTTCAGTTTTAGCGAACAAACTTCAATCGGCAGATGTCCTTACTTCTCACAGGATTTTTTTGATTCTGTTCCGAACTTTGAAGGAATTATCCACTAAACGTCTTACTGTTGACCAAAGGAACTATGCAGAGGTATAACTTCTGAGTTTTATCCCTTATGGTAGTATTCTTTATCCCATTTCCTTACATGCTATTCAGTTTCAAATGTCATCCAACCTGGCAATGAAAAAAGTGCACTTCATCCAAATGTGAATGAAGTATGGATGGTAGGCCTGTTGTTGATGACTATGTTCCTGAGTGGAACAGCATTTATGTAAGCCCTGTGCCAGAAGTATCAGCATTTCAGGCTGCTGGATTCAGAATGTTCATAGATATCAGTACTGGCCTTATAATGAGTTAATGATATCAGTTATGGGTAGGCATTTCCTAGCAATGGTCATGATTTTTATGATCTTGTAACTAAAGTGCACAGATAGAAACTTGCTCTCAAACAAATAGTTATGTCTTATATCAGAGTTATGGTCACATGTTTCACATATCACCATTTTTTGTGGCAGATAACATCCCATCTCTTTGGATATAGCTGGGGCCTTTGGCAGAGTGATGTTCAAGCTATATTAAATAGTTTCTCTACACTTGCACAAAGCTATACTTCTAATGTTCTGGAACAGCGTCATGATGAGCTGTATCTAATGAGTGAGAGATGGCTATTATGTTTAAAAATAATTCGCCAATTGATTATTTCAGGGTTTCCAAGTGATTCAAAATGTGTACAGGTAGTTATTCAGTTCTTTCTCTTTATTTCCTTTCTTCAAATTTAAGAGTTTGGCACACTCTATATTGCAATTTAACCTGGGAGATTAGCTTTTGATTATTATTTTTTTTAAAATCTGTCAGGAGGTCCAACCAGTCAAGGAGGTTTCTCCTATACTCTTGAAAGCCATTCAGTCATTTCTTCCATACTGTGAGATAATGCTCTTGTTTTCAAACTTTTATTTGTTTTGCATATCCTAGTGGAGAGCTGTGGTAATCTGTGTTTGATAAACACCCCCCCTACAAAAAAAAAAAAAAAAAAAGAAAACAAAAAACGAAAAAAGTAGTTCTAGAGATCCTATAAGCCATGCATTTGGAAAACGTGTAATGTGGCTACATATAAATTTTAAGTGTTGGCTATTCAGTTATACAAGTAAGAATGTCCTAAACTGACATCAATTTTCATATTTAACAAACACTTTATTAACTAGAAAGAGCAGGAGAAAAAATTATATAGAAATATTGAATTGGATTCATTATGCTGCATACCATTCCATATTTATATGCCAAGAGTGTTATTTCCATATGCATGTATAATTGAATGGAGAAGAAGCTTAAGCAGGCTCTTTTATTCTCAGCCTTTCCCTTTTCTTTCTTTTTCTCTTAACAGGTTACTTATTTAGGAGCAAACTAATTTTCTTGTGCTGTGTTGTTCGTCAGATTCATCTTTCCAGAAGGGACATCCTAAATTTTGGGACTTCATAAAGAGGGCATGTACCAAATTAATGAAGGTTTTGGTCACAATTCAGGGCAGACATCCTTATTCATTTGGCGACAAGTCTGTTCTTCCTCCTGTCATGGATTTCTGTTTAAACAAGATAACTGATCCGGGTCCATATATTTTATCATTTGAGCAATTCCTGATTCAATGCATGGTAATGGTGAAGTGTGTCCTTGAGTGTAAGGAGTATAAGCTAAACCTAACTGGGCGGGTGATGGATGAAAGTGTGATTACAGTGGAGCAGATGAAAAAGAACATTTCCAATGCTGTTGGTGGTGTCCTGACTTCTCTTCTTCCAAGTGAACGAATAATACATTTGTGTAATGTGTTAATAAGGAGGTAATGATACCTCAACTTGTGCTTAATTATTTTGCCTATAATTTATAAGAATATTCAATTTCAAATGCATGGGGGTTCAGTTCTTAAAATTGATTGAATGAAGCTCTGCAGCTGTATTTTTTTTTATCTGACTTATGATTGCTGCTCTAGGGTTTGGGATTAAGGAAACAATTTAGCACTGTTGATAGGTCATCTCTGTATTTTGATGCGAAGCATGTACTCCAGAATCTCACATCTTTGATTACCCAAATCTTGGGCTCTTTTTCCCCTCTTTGATTTTTTGAAGAAAGTGTCTATACTCCATTAAATACAGGTTCAACTTCATGCTAACCATGCCTCCAAGAAAAGTACTTTGACATTCATCAAATCTAACTGCTACTTTAATATTCATCAATGTGTGTTTCTCTTCATGTGGGATATGAGCCAAATCTTGTTGCTCTAATCACATCTCAAGTCAAACATTGCTTCCCCTCCCCCCTCTTGCAGAATTTCTATTTGCTTCATGGATCTCTACGTGGTTGGGTAATGATAAGAGATATAACATATGGCACCAAATGCTTTATTCATTTCTTTCAGCATTCTGGATCTCCTGTGTGATGATTATCTACTTTTCAAATAATTATGTGAGATTGATGTTTTGTCAGGTATTTTGTTCTAACTGCTAGTGATTTGGAGGAGTTGTATCAAAACCCAGAATCTTTTCATCATGAGCAGGATATGGTTCAGTGGACTGAAAAACTGAGGCCTTGTGCTGAAGCTTTATACATAGTATTGTTTGAAAACCATAGCCAGGTAGGTGAAGTTTCAACTCTAGAATGATTGATATTAAAAATCTGCAAAGCACTCTGCTAACAGATGTGAGCTCATGTTGTTTCTTTGCTATTTGTAGCTGTTGGGTCCTGTTGTGGTGTCCATCCTTCAGGAGGCAATGAATGCTTGCCCAACATCAGTTACTGAAATCACTCCTGGGCTACTTCTTAAAGATGCTGCCTATGGTGCTGCTGCATATGTTTATTATGAGCTCTCTAACTACCTCAGCTTCAAAGATTGGTATAAGAATTCTAATCTATGCTACTGCTGTTATTTAATCAATCCGTATGTTGTTTGAATTAGTTATCATTAATTGCAGTCACATTAAAAGGTATTGGTTTTAAACACTAATTGTTTGCTGGTGCCATTAGCTTCAGAATTTTGTTAATGAAAAGGGGTTTGTCATTTGGGGATTACCACTTGCATGCCTGTAGTATCTACTTGCAAATTTAGTAAGTGTGGTTTTAGGGTGTTTGGATAGGGATGGATTTCCAGATTCGATAATGCTTCTGGAAATATGTAGAGGATATATTTCCAGATGTAATAGTTGTTTAAGGAACATGATGTCTGAGGAAAATGAGTAGGATATTATTTGATCACTAACTGCATGTTTTTTTCAAAATTTTTGGAATTGAAGTCACTGGAATTGTACTAGCTGGTTAGATTGTGGTTTCATAACCAAATTTAATTACTTGGTATATATTTTGATGGGCTATATGATGATCCATCCTTCTCTATTTCACTTGGAAACTATTCATTACAGGTTTAATGGTGCTTTATCCCTTGAACTGTCGAATGATCATCCAAATATGTGTGTTATCCATCGAAAAGTTGCACTGATACTAGGACAATGGGTTTCCGAGGTAATGGCACTTTTTAGCTTTTTGGTAGAGAACTCTTAAGTACTTGTAACATTTCCTTTTCCTCTTCAAGAAGAAAATGAAATTGTTATACCTCATTGTCAAGAATGAAGTGTGTATGCATTTTGTCCTGTTTCTTCTCAGCATGTTGGTTCCTAGCATGATCTCTAGAAGTTGCCATATTGTGGCTCTATGCATGCTCAGGAGTTAATCTAGAATATTTCTCCTGTTCTTTGGAAATAAAGTAGGCTGATGTTCCCATGTGCTGACACATTATACAGTTATTCTGGCTTCTGTTCCAAGAGATTTGATATTTCCTGCTGTGGTTGCTCATTTTTTTTTCTTTGCAGATTAAAGCTGACACAAAGAGACCAGTGTATTGTAGTTTGATCAGATTGCTACAAGACAAAAACCTGTCTGTTAAGGTATGATGCTTGAATTAACCTCCGTTATGTGCCTTCACATCTCTCCTTTTTCCTTGCTTTTGGGGCTTTGAATGTTCTGTTTGTTCTTTGCATTTTCTGTTTCAACTACTGAAAATTGTAATTCATTGCACTAGCTTGCAGCTTGTCGGTCTTTGTGTTTGCATGTTGAGGATGCAAACTTCTCAGAGCAAGAATTTTTAGATCTCCTTCCTATTTGCTTTGATTCGTGCTTTAAGTTGGTTGAGGAGGTTCAGGAGTTTGACTCGAAGGTAAGATGATACTTGTGGTTCACCTTGATAGTCATTGCATGCGCGGATACTTTTGCTTGCTTTTCCTATTAACCTCCTGCATCTCTTTAAGGAACATAGATTATTGCCCTTCTCCTCTTATCATGTGAAAAAAAAAAAAAGGGATGTCAAGCATTTATTATCATTGATTTTGGGTGAATCTTAGGGATGGGTGTCCAATCGTAAACTATATATAAAGCATCCTCCCTTATTCCCAACAATTGTATTTTTTTAAAATGCCAATCCCATAATTTTCTTTAAATGTCTATTTAGAAGCTATATAAAACCTTAAATAATATAAAAAAGATTTCCTAAATTATCCTTAAACTACATGGTACCTTATCGGCACTATATTTTGACCATCAAAGCTTAAAAATGCTTAAAAAATAAGACAGTAAATATAAAAACATCAAAATTAAAAAATAATAATATTAATCCATTCAGTAATTATATTAGATTTTTTTTGTTTTACCATGTCACTTTTGACTCTTATGTAGAACTTTATCACACCTTTAGATAATGTAATAAAAAAGGCATTTTATAAACTAAAGAATTCTTAGAACTTCTATCCATGCCCCAATTTTTAACTTTATAAAACACAAGCTCTACCAAAATATTTGATTGTAGAATTTTTTAGGGTATTTGTTTTCCCTACCTTTCAAATAAGTTATTCTAGCCAAGAATCTTATCATAGAAAAAAAATGTTAGTGCTTCCAGCCTTTAAAAAAAAGAGAGGATGCGTTATCTTCACCATTGTTCTTAAATACTTAATTTTAAAGAAATTATATGGAGCTAGCTAGAAAATTATTTGTAAGGAAATGAATCATTTGAGTGTTTATATATTTAATTTAAATTATTTAGATGCAATTGTTTATGTTGTTCATAGCTAGTTCAATAGTTTAAATATTTTTAAAAAAATATAGCGTGTTTCTTATCTCTGTAAAAGTTAGTTAAATGAATACTTAATTTCAATAATTTGAAAAATGCATGTTCAGAAATCATTGATTCTGTACGTCAATCTGATTTTGGATATATTCTTTTTCAAGAATATCCTTCCGCTTCTTTGTGATACCATCTTTAAATGCTTAAAATTTGTGAACCACACATTTCCAATCTGTGATGTGGGTAGCTAAAGCATGAATTACATGAATTATTTATGATTTCAACTGCCATGTTATTCTTACCTCATTAATGTGCTCTTAGTAGTTTATCTATTCATTCATGTAATTTCAGGTTCAGGTTTTGAATTTGATATCTGTTCTTATTGGACACGTCCATGAGATCGTTCCATTTGCAAACAAGTTGGTGCAATTTTTTCAGAAGGTAGTGGACAAGCCATTATATTTTCTGTTATTCTAATGCTTGAACATGTTAGTGTTGTATACCATAAAGAAAAACATTTTATCTCATGTCTTTTTACATTGACAAGAACACAACATTTTTGTTAAATAAAGGTGTTCTGCTGAGTGGTTAAGTTCAGAAGAAATCGAGTTAAAGTATGTGGAACTAAGAGTTTCGCTCCAGTGATTCTTGAATATAATCATACCATGCACATTTCACACATACTATGGTTTGGCCTTTCTGATGTCATTGTTTTTCTTGATGTTGTTTGAAAAGGTTTGGGAGGAGGCTTCCGGTGAGAGTCTTCTGCAGATTCAGCTTCTCATTGCTTTGCGGAATTTTGTGGTTGAACTTGGCTACCAGTCACCTACTTGCTACAATGTGCTATTGCCTATTCTGCATGGTGGAATTGATATAAATAGCCCTGATATACTCAATCTTTTAGAGGATGGCATGCTGGTTAGTTTCCCATGCCTAGTTTTTATTTATTGTGTGAGTCTTCCATATGCTGCCTTCAGTAGTTAATTGATAATAGCAAATTTAACTGGCATAACCATGCAGTTATGGGAAGCTACACTTTCCCATGCGCCTGCAATGGAGCCTCGACTGCTAGCGTACTTCCCATGTCTTGTGGAAATCATGGAAAGAAGTTTCGACCACTTGCAGGTTGGATTTATTGTAGTATCTATTATATTATTCATGTATTTAATGCTCAATGCAAGTGGTGTGCCTGGTCTTGTTGTCTTAAGTATAGCTCTTTTGTTCTGCATCTAGTTTCGTCAACAGCAAACCTGCAGTTGCTATAATTGGTTGATGAAATTTTGTTGACTTTAATATAATTGCAGGTCGCTGTAAATATCATGGAGGATTACATAATTTTGGGTGGGACTGAATTTCTAAGAATGCATGCTTCCAGCGTTGCCAAAGTTCTTGATCTGATTGTTGGAAATGTTAATGATAGAGGCCTATTATCAACTCTTCCTATCATCGATATATTAGTACAGGTACCTAATTTTAAATTTTCCTGAATCTAATTGCAGCCTTTATCTGATATTTGAACTTGAAACAGCTCTTTATTTTGTTATCTTTTATGACAGTAAGTTCATCATTTATTTCTGTGTTATATTAAGGAGGGAAAGAGAGGGAAAGAGAGGCTGTGTGCTGATTAAAACTGCAGGCTACAGAAACTTTTGTGCTCTTAAATTTATCCATGTCCATCTCTTGATATCTGGCAAGTGCCTCGGTAAACACAAATTCTTGCCTGATGCTCTTAGATTATTTGATATATCTATACTGACTTAATCTTTGGTGCCTCAAAATTATTGCTGTCTGGATTTGTCTTTTTCAATGAAAACACATTTGACCTATCTGGTCGGTCCTGGTAATGTTAAACCCTATATGTTAAAATAACTATTTATGCTGGTATTTTCTCTCTTTTTCTCAGCTGAAAAATTCAGTAAATCATGAGGCATCTTCTGGAGTATGCCCATATAGTTTTTTTCTAATCAAACATGCCGAAAGAAGAAAAATTGACATCAATCTGTGCTTCACGGAATACTCCTCGTTTGTATTTTTTTTCCTAAATCATTGCATCACCAATCACATACTTAAAATGCCCTACAACATACATGCAAATTATCTAGACCTTTCTAGTTTAATTATTTCTGCTTGCCAAGTTACATCAGTGGCACAGCCTATGGTTGTTATTGTGCACTGAATCATGAAGAGATAACAGTTTATTTTTTGTACTCCTGGCACTTTAACCTTCTATCTTATTGAAATCTATTATCCTGTTGTGTTTATGAAATTTGAAACAGATCCTTGTTATTTTTCATGGATTGCCAACTAGATCTCATAAGCACAATCCATATAATGAGTAAAATTTTTGGTTACCATGGCATGTTCTACCATTAGTATCTGTCATTAAATGACCATGACCAAGGAATATGTAATTAGTTTGTTTCTGTTTAACCTTTGGAGTAATATACTTATTAACTTCCTAACTGTGTCATGCAAAATTATGCTTTCAATAACCACTGAGAATGCTCTGATAGAGAAAAAAAAAATGGAAAAAAAATGTACGATGGAAAACACAGACCATTTGGGAAGTTTTTAATTGTGAAAAAATTGTCATTTTTGTAGAGAATTGCTGGAGTACAAAATTGAAGAAAATGTGCTAATTAGTTAAAACTGAAAACTGTTCCCTGTAAAATTGGAATCTTTGAGCTTTTTGAGAACCTGGAAAACAAGGGACATGCTTGGTTTACATTTTTAATCCCTTTGTCAATTAGTCATTTAAGGGTGATCTTTCTTTCCTATTTTCAAAAAATAATAGCTGGTAATGTATTTTCTTATTTTTCTGAAGAAATGTTTCTGTGATAGAGACAAAAATATAGATGAAAACTACAGAACTGTTTTCAAAGTTAAAGCAGCCTTGGTTTACCAGGGATTCTAAATTTTTTGTGATGATTCTGGGAGGTTTTTGGTCGTTTTAGCCACTGGAGCTTGTTTGGTAGTTGTGAGTACTCAGCTTTGTGACTTGCCTTTCTCATTTTGCAGTGCTTCCCTGCTGAAGTGCCCCCGCTTATTAGCAGTACTTTGCAAGTAAGTGCAGTTCTTGTGTTGGATTCTTGCAACCTATTATCAGTTATATGGTTTCTGTTTGATAAGTTTTGGATATCTTTTAACCATTTGTATGTTTTTTTGCTAGAAACTAATCATGATATGTTTAAGTGGAAGAGATGATTTTGAACCTTCCAAGGCAGCTGTTAAAGCATCTGCAGCTGCAATTCTAGCAAGGATTTTGGTGATGAACACCAATTACCTTGCCCAATTGACAGCAGAACCATCACTTTCATTGCTTCTCCAGCAGGCAGACATTCCAATTGAGGAAAATATACTTCTTTGTTTGGTTGACATATGGCTTGACAAGGTCAGTAAATCATGCTTTCATTTCAAATATGCTTTGACTGATTTTGATGTTTTTCCTTTTCTAATTTGTTAAATTATTTTAGTTTCTATGCACACTTCCATTGTGGAGTATTTTGCAAGTAAATAGTTTCAAATGATGGTTAGACATTCCCATGCATAGACCGCTATAATTAACTGCAACTCATGCCATCTCTAGAAGTGAGGAAATCAATGTGCTGAATGTACCATTGATATATAGACTCCAGCATAATGCTTTTCTAGTGGTCATGGCCAGTGTGCCTCGCTGCGTTAACTTTGTCTTCGTTTTAATATTATTGTACAGATAGATAACGCATCTTCTGATCAGAAAAAGACATTTGGGTTAGCACTTTCAATAATTTTGACACTAAGACTGCCTCAAGTCGTTGATAAACTTGATCAGATCCTCAGGTGCAGTTTCAAATTTGAATTTTGGTATCATTTGCTACAACTGCTTTCAATGACCTACACCTGCTTCATGAGCTTTAATTCATGCAGTGTATGTACAAGTGTAATTTTGGGTGCAAATGACGATTTAACGGAGGAAGAGTCAAGGTTACCTCCCTTGTACAATCCAATTTGATTTGGTGTTTACTTGGTTTTTCTAGTCTCTTAACTCGTTCTTAACCTTCCTATAATAATTGCAGTGGTGATAACATGAGCTCCAGCAAGTTTCATGGTGAAGGCGTAATTCCAAGTAGAGAGTACAGGAAAAGACAGGTTAACATTCTTCTGTTTTACCTGAGGCACTGAATTTCAATGATGAAATCTGTGACAGTGTGTGATAATTTCTCTAACATGTTCTTCTCCAGATTAAATTTTCAGATCCTATAAAACGATGGTCTTTGGAGAACTCAGTAAGAGAGAATCTTCAAACATGTGCTACTCTTCATGGAGAATCTTTTAATTCAGCTATTAGTAGAATGCATCCAGCAGCATTTGCACAGTTGAAACAGGCTTTGAAGATGCCATAGACAGGAATAGTACTCTTTCCTTTTTGCTTAGTGGTCACGTATCAGGGCCCCTTCAATTTTTTTGGTCCCATAGTGAGAAGACTTAGGGTAAGTTCTTGCTCCCTTTTGATGCAGAGGCCATTTTTCATGTCTGGCATTCATTTAGCGTTTCTATCTGAGTTACTTGGAAATTCTAGTGGTGGCACTTAGAATTTTGCTGGCTTGCATCTAACTGTGCACCTTGTTTGTTACTCCAGGTGATGTATTGGTGGATTGGATTTGTGGTTTGACATTCTTCGTGTTATTTCTTTGTAAGAATGAACTGGGTGGTTGCTTTACAACATCTACATTTCAACTTTCATTTGTATACGCCCCCTTTGGCAACAGGAAAATCTGTAAATAGCTTGCTGCTCCTTTCTTGTTCCAGATTTTCAAGGCACAAGGGTCGCAGCATTGAGGTCATAGGTTTTTGTCACGACTCTACAAATGAAAAGAAGATCTTATAGAATTGAAGAAAAGATGTACATTGTGCTGTTGAGTTGGAATTCGTTACCTGTTTTTGTTCTCACATGCCAATCCCATGTACTGTTTATGAACTCGAATGTTTGAAAAATATGTTCAGAAATGAGTGTTTATACGTAAATATCTTGGGAAAAATGCAAATGGACAAGAAAGATGGATGATCATTTATAATTCCTATTGACTTTTATGCTCTTGAACTGTGTTAATTCTCCCTAATCTGCTTCTTTCTCCACTTCTTTTTCTTTAGCAGGCCTGAGGTTTTAATACCTCCCATGTTGAGTTTTGATACTACCATGGTGCAGCCCCCGAGAGTCTGGGTGAGGCTGAACCTGTCGCCAAAGACCCAAAAGTGCCAGTCAGCTGCAAAATCAAACTGCACCTGGGGCTAAGTAAGAATCTATACCCCATAACACACTCAAATCCATCCATTGATTGCTTAGGTGATTTGTGTCCTCTGCTCAAACTTGGAACATTCTGGCAGTCTTTGATGCCAGGTCATTAATTGATAATAAAAAAAAATGCGACACATCACACTAGTGATCTTGGTTGTTGCTTTACAAAAAGAAAAATCATCTAGATTTTCACACGTGAATGGGTGTTATTTTTTAATACATAGAGAAAAAAAATAAGAAATTCCTGTTTTTTTATTGAATAAGAAAGATTTGGAGTTTTGATCTAATATTTTGATTATTTAAAATTCTAATTAATCTCTAAAGTAAGAGGATTAATTCTTTATACATTGAACAATATTATTACAAGTACATCATAAGGGAAGTTTATTGCTTATTTCTTTGAAAATTATTAAGGCAGTATTGTGTTTTTTTTTGTAATCATTAATTTGTTTATTGGTTAAAGCAATTTCACTCCATTAGAGTGAATCATGACTTTATAGGGTAAAGTCTAAGCATGTTTTTTGCATTTTATTTCTTTTAATATCGAGAATATTTTATGTATAAGTTTGTAATTCTCAAT
>Ga0307510_10006001_pt1 | contig 14490 bp, 16 predicted proteins | sample 12_EM_MG_FD_207224 | JGI IMG/M metagenome (GOLD analysis project Ga0307510, IMG submission 207224) | Populus trichocarpa ectomycorrhiza microbial communities from riparian zone in the Pacific Northwest, United States - 12_EM | ecosystem: Host-associated > Plants > Roots > Unclassified | place...
CCGGGCCCGCCTATAGGCCATATAGGCTTTTTCCCGGCTGCCTGATAGGCCGGCCTGGCCTATATAGCCTAGGCCGGCCTATACGGCTTCGGCCGACCCACTCATAGTGAGCGGCTGCTCTGTGTCAGCAAAAAAAATACAAAAAAATACTAGAGGTAGTGAATTAATTAACTCGTTTTGTGATTAATTAAGAAGTATCATAATAGCCGAAGGTAAAGGAGGAAAAAAAATCACAGGCGATAAACTCGGAAGAGGGGTGGGGTAGGGGGGTTGAATACCCTTAACGCAATCTGTTCTCAACGCTAATCTCCGGGCCTATAGGCGCCTATCAGGCCTGATAGGCTTTCGTAGGCCGATCGAATTCGGCCTATATGGGCCTAGGCTGTCTTCCGGAGCGGCCTGCCTTAGCCCGGCCTACGGCCTATAGGCCGGCCTACCATCGGCCTGGCCCGTTGGGAACACTGGTTGGGATTAATATCCGCTCGCTCCAATAGTATTCTAGCCACTTCCCCATGTCCGTGCGCCGCAGCCCGCGAGAGTGGCGTTCGACCATATAAGGTGTCTGCAGTGTTGGGATTAATATCCGCTCGCTCCAGTAACATTCTAACCACTCCATCATGTCCGCCCTCCGCAGCCCACCAGAGTGGTGTTCGACTATATTGGGTGTCTGCAGTGTTGGGATTAATATCCGCTCGCTCCAATAACATTCTAACCACTCCCTCATGTCCGCGCTCCGCAGCCCGCAAGAGTGGTGTTCGACGACCATATTCAGTGTCTTCGGCGTTGGGATCGATATCCTTCAGTTGTAATAGTATCTTTACAACATCCTCATGACCTCTTACAGCTGCCCACGAAAGGGCCGTCCGACCCATGTTGTCTCTTTCATTAATACTCCACTCTTTAGTCGCCAACAAAGCAGCAACTATCTCCCCGATCCCGTGAAATGCCGCTCCATGGAGCCCGGTAAAGCCCTTAGGCGTAAACCTCTCCTCATCCGGGTCATCCCAATCATCATCATACTCATGATAATGTAGCAAGAGAAGCCGAGACGCTACATGCTCTTCGTATCCAACCAGAAGCGGGAGCGCAAGCTGGGTAGCTCTCTCCGTCTTCTCTTTCCCCGTATGCTTTCCCCAATAACAAGAAGCGTATTCAACAAAGGGGACTATCGGTGGGGCAGAAAGAAGAGTTTGCGAAAGTTCCCGGACGCAACGAAAATTAAGGTATGTCAAGCAAACCTCCGCTATCATCGAGTGCGGGCTTTGGAACAGGCCCGGATTTCCGGACAAATACTCTTGCAAAGTGAAGTGGACAAGTCGGACGATGGAGGAGGATGCCTCAACAGTGATAAGTCCAAGAGAACATCCTATCAGTGTTCGAATTGTAGGAACGTTTTCAACATCCAGATCTGTGGATCCTATATTTACTCCTAAGGCATGGCCTAGCTCGCTAGCTTTCAATGGTCGCTCCGAATTCGATACCCACATCAGGGCGTCCATCCCGAGTCTGGATCTGCTACCCTTCTGAGCCTTTATTCGTTCAAGAGTTGTCCCATACACATCCCCCAAATGATTGCCCTTGGTCATCTCGTTCAACTTTCGCTTCCTCTCTGAGATGGTAACCCCTCCCAGTATAGTGTCGATTGCTAGCGAGACAAGGAGGAATCTAAATTCCATAGTTAGTCAATCTAAGATTATGCACGAAATGAGAACTAGGGATTCCACTACGCACATTCCAGAGATCCTTTGTGGAATAAGTCTCAGGATGTCCGCTCGCAAAGTATCGGACATTGCGTCACTCTCGGTGTCCATCTCCAACTTCTTCTCCAAGTATCTCTTTATATCGTGCACCTTCGGACTAATCGGTACTATAACACTACCCGTGAAGCGTTTCTCAATTTCGGCATGAACCTGAGGCCTCCCAGTGAAAAATATTCGCGCCCCCGGTGACTCATGAAGGGTGTCCCGTAGTGACACGAGAAGCCCTGATAGATGCTGAGGGGGGCACTCATCCAGAGCATCAATACAGATAAACACCCTGGGTAATGTAGTAACAGCCTGCTTCAGCATCTGCACCATATCCGGAAGCCGCAGACCTCGACCCCCAACCTCCTTTTTCGCTTTCTTAAAAGCCTCTTGCACGTGCTCCAGCACTTCCCCCCTAACTACTAGCTGCTTAAGGATGGCTCCCACGGTGTTGGTGGCTGTCTGCTCCCTCTGGTCGCGGAAGTCGCAGTAGAACATCGCGATCGCAATTTCTTCCTCACAAGGTCCGTCGCACAGGTCATCGATAACTAAGGAACTAATATTGCTGACCGTCGGTGATAATTCCTTCTTCTTCCAGATGGATCAAGAACTTACCTTAAATATGTTTTCCCCACTCCCGGATTTCCGCTGCAAAATAAGACAGCCTTATCTGCCCCACCTCCATTACCCCTCCACTTCCGAAACTCGCTTGTTTCTAAAAGCCAATTCCCCACACCGTCGACCCTATCGGTTCGCACATCGTGATGCCTTCCCCTAGGGTCCAGTGGCGAGAGCCACTTCATTATTTCTGGGTTCTCATCGGCTATGGTATTGTTCACGTTGAAGGTATTGTCACGAAAATTCGCTACGTTATTGCAGTTGACATTGTCGTTACCAATCGAGACCGAGTGTCGATATGTTGTGCTCATGGTGTCCGATGTGTTTGTTGAGCGTAGCAATGCTATAGCGATAACTGTTGTAGCGATACCTGAGCTTTTATGGAATTTGGACAAGCCAGGCTGAAAAAAAGGGGAACTCCAGCGGGGAAACTATCCAATCATCTCCTGCTGAGTCAACACCATCACACTGATGACTGTGAGACACGAGTTCAGCACCACACATCCCCAACAATGGCTATTCGGATAGAGGCGCAATCCATGGTTCTACAAGACTACAACTCCAGGAAACTCACCCCCCACAGCACGAAGGGCCAAACGTAAAGGTAAGGTTGTTTGGTACCGACCGCGACAACAACGAGCATACTTAATAAAAACCCACAAGGTAAAAATAAAATAAAATAAAAATTTTACTACCACCACACAATAACAATAAATCCCATGCCTAGATAAACTTCGCTGCCGCACCACAAGTTTAAAAAAGCTAATCCAAAACCTCAACCCATTAGAAACCCTTCCAACCCCTCTCCAATAAACATCTTTTCAACAGATTCCACCTAATCCAAATACAATTACCATTACTCCCCTTTCTACACGACACTTTTTATATCATGTCACACACAACCAGATTTCATAATGCTTCTTCCCCAGAGGTTAAACAACCCATACCTCCTATAAAAGATTCCAACTCTCAGTACCAGACTCCAACTCTCCAAGTTAAAATCTCCCCCCGAGTAAAACAAGTCCGCTGCGTACAGTCAACACTTTTTATATAAATTTTCCAATAGACAGCTGACACCAATATCTCATTCCCATTAAAATAGATACCCACCCACCCTTGAGGTCCCGGGAGTTCCTATGCTTTTTCTATACTCACACTCTCAAGCTCTTGTGCCCGGGTATCCCAACTTTCCCCGTCACCAGCGGTGATGTTTGGAAAATCAGGGGCTGCTCCCCACGAACTGAGCTTTGCCGGGGTGGAAAAGACACGCCGGCAGACACGGCGTTCGTTCGGCACGGTCGGAAATGCGCATGGTCGCTATGCCTCGCATAGCGTGTCGGGGCACGACTGGGGTTAGAAGCTTTGCGAGTGATGGGGTATGATTCTCGAGAACACTAGCTTGCAGAGCAGCACATGAAGATGACCTACGATATGAGCGGATCCAATTTAGAGTATTGTATCCGACTTTCATGTCGGGCGTCACGAGTCGGGGACATAATGTTAGTTTTGAATATTCCGCCTCACGGCAAAGCCTGCTACCGCACTGTGAGCAAAGTCCACTAGATTAATGAACAAGTTGCCAAGCACAGAATAATGGTGCCGAATACCGTATAATCCGGCAAAAGTCGGATTCGCGCTAGTGACGATTTTCTTAAATTTGCCCAATCACTATGGCCTATATGTTTAAACTGTGGCAAACTGTGGCAAGTTGGAGTTCTTTGGTCCTCCCGTTGGCTCGGTTGCCTGAGTTTAACTTTAATTCGCTTTACTCGAGTAGTTCCAATCCGGGGGGAGCAAAAAAACAATTGCTCAGCCCCTCTGAGAGACCTAAAAAAACAAAAAAAACACCAGACCTTACCAGAGGAGGCAACTCTAACGACATAGCACATAATAGTTCAATTATTTGAGAGTACACGGCAACTCATTGCATCGAATTGAATTCAGCATTCACATAGCCCGTCATCACCCGTCACGTCATATCAATCATACCATATACATGTGTACAAAGCCCCTTCTCAGAAATCCAATCCATAAAACTCCACCCATATTCACAAGAACATAAGCTAAACAAAGCCTACTCACTTAGCGGCCGTCGTCAAGCCCAAATCCAAATACACAACGCTCCATGATCGCACATCCATGCTGTTAGACGAAAAAAGAAAAGAAAAAATGGGTATAAAAAATGAAGTAAAGAATAGAAATTAGAATTATGATTCAATTAAAATTAATACCCCCTTCTCTCAGCTCCCCAACGTCTAGGGACTTCGCCGGTTGCCATGGCTCTGCGGAACATCGGGTGAGCATGAGCCGGATGCTGATTCCAAGGGTCGTTGAGACCGAGACGGCCAGTGTTGAGCCCTCTCGGACGCCACTCAGGGACAGGATCCCTCGGTACAGGCGCAGGTGCGGGTGCATGCCTGAAGCTCATGTCGACAAGATCTCTCCTATCAATATCGAGGTCGTATTCTGCTGCAAAATTGTGGTTTCTTCTGCGGCGGGCCAACTGCATGCGTGGTTCCTCGTATATGGGGCTAACGGGCTCAGGCGCAGGGATTTCGAGATTGCGGAGATATTCTTCTATGTGTGCTTGGCGGGCTTCGCTGAGATAGCGGCTTGGCGGCGGTGCTGGTGCTGGTGCCGGTGCTGGTGCCGGCTCTGGTGCAACTTCCGGTGCTGGTGGGGCGGGAAGGAGGAGTTGTGGGGTTTTCGGGCGGAGTGGTTCCGTCCGCGCACGCACGGGGGAAGGGCGGGTTTCGAGGTCTTGCGCCTCTTGAAGGAGGTTGACGAGGTTCTCTCGAATCTCCTCGCGGCTACGATTCTGTCTGACGCGTGGGGGTTCTGTTCTCCTACGCTCGACACGGGGTGGTTGTTGGAGCCGGGGGACACGGGGGGCGGGAGCAAGAGCTGGAGCACGCGTCGCCTGTGTTGCCTCGACGTAGTCCGCTGCTAGTCTTCTAATGCCGTTTCGTAGCCCCGTGCCGATCGTGCCTAGGGTAGCAAGTGCGTCGATCTGCAGCGGGCTAGGGAGGTAATATTCATCACTGAAACCCGGGGTAACCGGTGCGCGGGCTCCTTCTTCCTGTGCCAGTCTACGGGCAAGCTCTTCGTCGGCACGGAGCTGCTCTTCCCGAGCGCGAGCGCGCTGTTCTCTACGCTCGGCGAATTCTACGGGGAGGGGCGGGGGAGGCCGGTCGGGGTTCCAGATGGGAATGACATAGTCGTCTTCTTCAGGCTCGTAGTTGAACCAGGGGCAGTTACACGTCTTCCACTTCTCACCACAAATGTAGCAGAATTCCGCTGTGCATCGGCAACTAATACAACCGTCAGTACAAAGCATACAATACTTCAAAGGACAGGGCAAGCTCACGTCATGTGGTTGCAGCCCCTCTCTAGCTCAACTACCGCCCTACAGCTATAACATCTCTGGAACTTATTCTTCTTGGCCGTCTCGATAAACTTCATCAAGTCCTCATCCTTAGGGCACTCCCCATCACCATGAGCCTTTCCATTGCACAAAACACAGACTTTAGTCTTGCATCGCGAACACTTCCCAACACCAGCCTCAATATCCTTAGGTTGAATCCATTCGCCACAGTTCACCTCGGGGCAGTAGATACGATTAGACGTAGTGTACTCGATGTACTTCTTGTTCCACAATTTCTTCGTCTGATAACTGAGGAGTTTGTCGACATGCTTTAGGGGAACATACTCGTCACTGCAGCACTTTGGCGGCATATGAGCTGGGTCGGTCAAGGACAGTGTAAATATTCGCTTAAGACACTCATGACACCAGGAATGATCGCATGCGAGATGCGCTGCTTCCTTATGTGGGATGTCATCGGCCAGACAGGTGATACATTGAACACTGGGCAACTTAGCAGGTATCAACATCACCAACAAGGAGATACCTACAGCTTTTCCGTCTTCTTCTCAACAGCCAGGCCCAATACTTGCTTTGACCTCTTCAAAGTTGGTTTGACCGGTTCGCTAACCTTAACTTTGGCCTTGTCCTCGCGTTTTCTCTCCACCCTCGGCTCCTGAATCCTCACTTCCACCTTCTTTGGAGCGGTAGCTGGGATTGCCATTGGCTCGGGCGCAATCTCGATATTCAGTTCAGCCTGCTTCTTCTCCTTCCTTTCCCTCTTCTGGATACATCGCTGGCAAAGAGCTTTAAGTTCCGGAGTTGAGTGATCATCGTGGTGTTTGCGATGTCGCTGCCGAGACGGTGGCCGTTGGCCTACGTTCATTACAGTAGCAAGCTTTGACGACTCTTTGGTTCGTTTAGTGCTATCTGTACGGGTTCCATCAGGGGAGACCTTTAATCGTGAATCTGGTCGTAGCCGCGCGTCCGATCTAGTCGCTCGTAGGGAATGATTTGACCGAACCCTTATCGGTCGTCTTACGCTAATAGATCTTGATCGTGAACTAAAAAAAAAAAGATAAAGATGAGCAAGGATGAAACCTCGTCTAAGCGCACTAGCACAAACCTAGACAGCCCCAGAACATCCTCAATAGAATAACGGTTCTTTTTATTATCTTTCCAAGTACCTTCAACTACTTTCTTGGGTGCTAGTTGTGGTCGCAGTGGTGGTGGTGATGGTTCTTTCTTTTGCCGATACCTCTCCTTTTTCTCCCTTCCTTCTCGTCGTCCCACCTCGTCTACAGACTCTCTCGCATCTCGAGTTCTTTTTCCCTCCCTTTCCGCCCTTCGCTTCCTCCGCTCCTGTCGCCTTCGCTCTCTCTCAGCCGGATCTTCCTCCTCGTGTGACGATGATCTCCTCCTCGAAGATTTTGACTTCTTCCTCTCCCTAGCGACCAGCGATGGAGATGAAGTGCGGGCAATGGGGCCAGCCATTCTCTTCAGTGACCTTCCTCGAACCTCGCAGTTCTCAAAGTATTCCTCACGGTGGTTTTCGTGTAAAGGTTCGCCCCCTCCGTCCTCGTTATATTCGTCCTGGATGAAATACGCGACCACGTCAATCTCAGGCGATGGATTCCCAGTGGCTTGCAGGCGCTTTCGTGGATATAATTCGTCGGGGTAAGGTCGATGTGTGTTTTCAACTCTTCGATGAGTATAACCGGAGTTGTGCCCAAGGTTGGTGGAAACAGAAACGTCCGAGAGATAACCCCCGCTGTCGCTGTCACCCACACCACCCTCTTGAAAATCTTCTGTCTCCTCTTGGCCAACACCCCCCAGGGCAATGTCGTACGGAGATAAATAAACCTGAGTGGAAGATGCAGCAGAGGGGGGACAAAAATACACTTTATCCTCCTCCTCCTCCTCTTCCTCTTCCTCCAATTGTAATTTGCTTCCAATCTTGCGAATCACGTTTTTCGCAGAGTCACAAAAAGCATCAAGTTCGGTACTCCACTTTGGCCATGGCCATCGAGTGCTTTCCACGTCGCCATACTCGGTGGCCGACGAGTGGGATGGATTCATCATAATCGAGCGATGCAATCCTTGTCACTTACCCGCCAGGGGTGGTCTGGAAAAAAAAGGAAAGAAGAAAAAAAGAGAAAAAAAGGGTCGAATTAGCGTGATGTGGAATGTCTAGGACACAGGAAAATATGACTGATCCCCCAGCATAGCCACCCACTCCAGGTCAGTCTGAACCCGAAGGAAAGAAAAAAAATCGGGATTTTGGGGAGGGGGAAGGAAAAAAAAAAAAAAGACCAAATAAAAGGAACTAACCTTCCGCAAACTTCTACCGGGATCAAGCAGAATAAAGTGAAATGGAGAATATAAACTCAATTATATCTCAGCCCCAAGCCGAACAAAATGAAACCACTTTGCCTAACCGTACTCCGTCCGCACAGATACAGATAGTAGCCTCAGGTCCGTAGAGACAAGAGAAGAAGGAAAGGTGACGGACGGACACATCGTGATTCTTATTACTATGGCCGGGAGAGCACTTCCAAGGAGTGAAGGGGGGAAAAAAAAAGTAAAAAATTACCCCAGCAAAACAGCAGTTGGTGTGAGTTGGCACACTCACGCACGGGCGAACCAGCTATCGCTGTGACGCCGTGAGCAGGAAACTTGAAAAGAGGCGAAGGGTTTAACTAAAACCCTCGTGAATACATCACCAGCCAACAGTTGGTCCCGCTTCCTTGATCACGCGAGAGATATAAACCATTCGAATACAAGCAACAACCCAAAGCCACTGTTTCACCAGGAAGAGGAAAACCCTCAGTTTCTGTCCATTCCTATTGCTAATGGTACGTGGAGGGAGTTCCTGGGGGCCCCCACGGGCGGATGATCTACAGTACACCGTTGAAAAAAGTCATAGTATCATACAAGTAGCGGTATGATACCGTAATACCATTTTCTCACAAAGGTCGTTACTTTGTTAATCCTCCAGCCTTCTCAACCCTTTTTTCTCGACGCCACTGCAGGAGGGGCTCAGACTAGGTCCCTCAAACTGAGAGAGGTATGATATGATAAACCGGTAATACCGGTAAGCCTCATAACCGGAAGAAAGAAAGTAGGCTGTGGGAAATCAGGCTCTGAAGAAAAAAAAGGGAAAAAAATATTTGGGAAATTCCAGCACAGACGGACGACCTTTTCGAAATTGATAAGAAAGTTCCGTTCCCAGCAAGGCCAACGACTGGAGCCACGGGGGGGGGGGGAGGGAACCACGGATAAACTAACATTAAATGGATTTCCGCAGGTCTAGATGATGTATCCCCTCCTCCTCCTCCTCCCCATCTTTGTTGCTTTAGCGACGCAATAGGATATGCGGGGCGGGGTCAAAGTGTGGGAACTTGTGCTTTTAGAAAAACCGCAGCCCTGCGAGTGGGAAAGTAGCGGGGGAAAAAAAAGACGAACATGTGCCGGTAGGGCAAGGGCAGGGCAGGAGCAGCAAGGCAAGGCAGAGGAGCTTTCCTCGCGAGAAGTGAAAAGAAGAAAGGAAAAAAACACATCCCGTAAAACGATGAGAATCCCGATTCCTCGATTACCTTTGAGTTCCCCCCCCCCCCCACCTTCCGCCATCTCTACCCCACCGCTAAACACCACCAGTAATAAAGGACTCGAGTCGCAAAACGTGCTCACGAGATATGATACCAGTACGAGTAGGAATAGTCCACAAAATGGCACGAGGTGTTGCTCATCGTCGAACTGTGATGGATGGATGGATGAATCACCCAATGTTAAATGCATTTCTGTGAGATAAACTATGATGGATTTACCGATTTGACGATGATGGCGCGAATGGAGGGAACTAGCCACAACCGCCCAACAACAAACCCGCAAGCCACGACAGCCCCCCCCCCAACGGTGTGTGATCCGCACTGGGTTAGTTTCAGGTACGAGTACGAGTACCGTAGGACGGACGGTGGTGAGCTTAATTAATAAATTAATAGTTGAGACAGGTGCGGCGGCGTATGGGTGCCTGCGCTGGTGGTACTTTTGTTGTTGCTGGAATAAGAGTGGTATAATATAATTCGGGGCTCTGAGTATGTCGTAGGAATTTGAATAATTGGACTTTGTGTGCTGGGACGGTGGAGTTTGCTCTCCTGCGGTGGTGAGGTCTGGTCCCGAGAGCAAGGCTTTTTGGTGCCCTTTTCTAGAAGAGGAGGAGGAGGAGGGAATTTTGGACTATGGTGCCTAAATTGCTGGCATGATGGAATGAGAATTGGGTTTCTGGGGTATGGTTTGCTTATTCGAGCTCTTACGGTGTGTACTAGTACTGTCGGTGTTGCGTTCAATAGCTAGGGGTCAGGCACAAACAATATCGGGCTCAACGAAACACTGCGCTTTTACGTCCCTTGGCGAATAAGTTACCCCCTACAAGTAAACGAACCGTAATGGCTTCGGGGGCTCCTTAAGCTTAAACTCTATGCTTAATACTGCCCGATCTACTCATACCAGATACCCGAATAATGTATTCAGTACAACATCCACCCATTAGATCAAGCCCATCATAGAATTGAGATAGAGGCTTAACCTCCATCCAGCTTCCCATATTCCCATATTCCTCCTCACCCAATCGTCCAACCATCCAACCAATAAACCAGCAGACCAGAACCCACAGTCACCATCTCCCCTCCAAGAGCGCAGCAAGCAGCGAAAAAATTCCAAAGAAAACCCACCCAAACCCACCATCTCCCAGCGAAATTCCAGCATCATACTGTACATAGACATCTCTCCATCCTTCTTCAGCGGGCGTTTTTACAAGCCGGCCCCTAACGAAGTCTTAAATACATTCCGGAATCTAGACAGTCGAGCACAGACAGCCCACTCGCCCGCCCGGCTCCGCTGCGTGTAATCTCCTCTCAGTTAGGTCGTGACGCCCGGTATCGCACACATGATACCGTATCGGACTAGCTTGAGAAGGGGCATTTAGTCAGGGTAGGTTTCGACCAGCAGTGGGTACGTTACGTCCGGCATGGCAGGTAGAGTGAAATGATTAGAACGTGGATGTATTGATATCAAAGTCTTTATCTAACAGATGCTACCCGAAGAACAGCAGAATCATTCCCCCTCCCTACCAGGCCGTTAGCGGACACCCGCCGCTCAATCCCTCGCCAGGAGAAATGAGAAGTAGACCAGTTATGATAATTTACAGACTTCCACCTGGCAGCTTTTTCTCGCCGTGACGTCATCAGAGCCCCAGAACCGTCCAGCCCGCCTAGTTGCCACAAAGAGAAAACCAGTCTCGAGTGACACTGCATGACCCACAAGCAGCATTGACACCGGAATTACCGGTAGACTACACTGCCGCCGGACACCAAAGCATCGCAATCACGACAAAGAAGGGCGCCGAAGAATACATCATAAAGCTATGTAAATCCCCCCAACCAAACCAACCGACCTAAAGCTTAACCACAAGCGCACGAGAGAGAGAAAGAAAGAAGAAGAAAAAGACCCAGGTCTGTTCTATACGAGCGTGAGCGTACTACGGTAACTAACTAAAGGCTACGGGTACGAGAGTGAGGGGCTATGAAACGGCGAGAGAGAGAGAGGGTAAAAGAGATGAGCCTGCAGAACACCACCGAAGGGAAGCTGAGAAGGAAGTAAAGAGTTTGTGGGTGTGATGGGTGGGACATGCAAGTAATTCCTTCTGGGGCGGGGGGAGCTCGCACATTGAGGCTGAAGGGAAAAAGGAAAGAAAGAAAGAAAGAAGGGAATTCGTATAATAATAGATTTGGAGGAAAGTGGAGGGAAGAAAAAAGGGAACACGGTGGTGGTGGTGGTGGTGGTGGGAGATAAAGGGGCAAGGAGGTAAAAAAAAGGGAGGTAAGGTTTTGGTAAAGAGAATTACTTTTACACCTCTCGCCGCGAAGGGCCCCCCCACCTATCCGCCAACCAGCAGAACAAAGAAAGAGGGGGGAAGAGCAAAAAAGAAAGAGACCATCAAGTAACCCTCCCCACCTAAGTGATGCTCTCCCTGAAAGCACTCCTCCTCTCAGAATCCACACTGGCCCGGCCACCTTTGACCCCAACCCCACCAAACCCCTCATCCCGATCTCTAACCCCCTGCAACCTAACATCCACCGCGAAGGGATTCAACTCCTCCGGATACGGGGCAGTCCTAGTCCCCAAATCCCTGGGTGGCTCCCGGCTCCTACTCCTCCCCCTCTCCTCGAACCCGTTCCCCCCTGCTCCTCCTCCTCCTCCCGGTCCAAGTCCGACGTCCCTACCCCTCTGATTCCCATACCCGGCACCGTACGCGCCCTCATCCTCCTCTTCGATCCTGTCATCCCATTCCCCGTCCATCTCGCGGGTACGCTGGGAACGCACGTTGGAGCCGGAGTAGCCTGAGTTGTTGCTGCCGAAGACGCCGGTGATTTTCCCGACGAAGCCACTGCGCGAGGGTTCGTATGAGGCTGGGGCGTGCGCGGTGCGGGAGTTGTTTGGCAGGAAGGGGACGTAGGTGCGCCAGGTTGGTGCCGGAAGGCCGAGGCGGCGGGCGCGGAGTTGGGTGAAGATCTGTCAGTATGTTAGCGCTGGGAGAGAGCAAGGAGAAGAGGGGGGGAGGGGATAGGGGGGGCATACGATCCAGCCGGCACCGGCGAATAGCAAGAGCAGGAAGATTACTAGCACGGCGACCCCTCCGCCGGACATTCCGCCCGAATCGTCCGATGGGGACTTTGTCGGTGAGGGGGTTGCGGTCGAGGTTGGTGTCGGATCCGCGGGCGTTGGTGCCATTGTTTTTTTTGTATTTTTAACGCTTTTATTTTATTTTGGGGTTTGCCTGTGTTCCACCAAGATAGTGGCGGGGAGGATGGCAGTAGCGGTTAATAGTAGATGCTTGTGGTGGTTGACGATGAAAAGTAAATGAGTGAATGGGAGTGCTGGATACAGTGAAGTTAGATGGTGATAGGCAGTCGAACAAGGGGGATTAATGGGAGTCCAAAGAAGGGTAAGCCTAGTGCTAGGTTTAACTAAAGCCGCCTTGGCGTGTGGAGAGATTAGTCAGCTTACCTTGGGAGATGTGCTTGTGCTTTTCTTCTGATTTGGTTTGGACAGGACTCTATTGTTCCGTTTACTCTCGGTGTTTCGAGATGGTGGAAGAAGGGGTCGCTTCCATGCGTGCGTTGTGCTTTCTATTTTCGCTGGGAAGATTAAAGTCTGTGCATTGCTTGCTTTTTGGCTGAATGCTGGAGAGCCCCCGACAGAAGCTCTCAGACTCGCACAAGTTATTTTTTGCAAAGTTTTACTGTGTTGTCTTAGCTAGCACGTATGATGCGTTCTCTGAGCATTTAAGGCATTCTATTTTAACTTTTGGTGGTAAATGCAAACTATTAGATTACATGGGCTCGCCAACATCTGAATGCGTAGCGGAAGATGATGTAGACTTCTAAAGAATTCCAAACTGCGCTACTGTAGGACCACGCTCTTTGTTGTGACTCTTGTTCCCCTCGACCACGAGCCTCACCCATCTGCTGACGGCAGAAGTGTTTTGATCAAACATTTGTGTCGTGGTATTTCCTGTCCTCATCCTCACAATCAGGGCATCATCCTCAATCCATGGGTCGGTAATCTCTACTTCATCGCTGTGGTATACCCGGCGCCATGTTGCGGGCGCAGTTCCGTTCCCACCAACAAGGAGAGTCCAGGATTCTGGTGGCTGCGATGCCCAATTGAAGCTTACACCGTTAATTACCGTGGGGGTTTCTAAATCAACAGTTAGGGTTGACGGCCCAGAAGTCGCCGATTGCCAGACTGTGTGATTGCTTCCGTCCACAGCCGCAAGAGGGAATTGGCCTGGATACCAAGGGGTGTCCGCCTCCGCACGTTTACATTGTGCCTTATTCCCGGGAAGGTCTGTGCCGTTCAGGTCTGGGCGGCGGGTGGGAATGACGAGTGATTGGCCGACAGATAATTTCCAGTCTCCAGCCATTTTATTCCGGGAACCGACCCTGATGGTGACAGGTCCTGGACTATCGTTTGAGCGCCCATGTGCTTTCGGATGGAGTCTGGTGATTGTAGTATTGGTGGAATTGACAAGAACATTAAAGACGGAACCTTGGTGTTTCATCCCTTTTACCTCTATTCCTTCGAGTTGGGGAGGAAGAGAAGGATCGAGATAGAATGCGTCAAGGCGTGGGCGGTATCCGGTGAACCCGTGCGTGGGGACTTGAAGGAAACCTCCGTGTCCGGTCAAAAATGTGAATGCGGGATTGGTGTTACCGTTCTCGTAGATATTGTCGTTAATTTGCTCACTGAACTGATAGTAAGGTTCGCGAAGATAGGGTTGGGAGGCGTAGAGTAAGTATGTATAGCTCGCACAACCAGCAGGCGAAAGATCAGCTGCGTTGATAGCGAACATTGCCCACGTCATGGCAGGGCCATCGGGGGACTGAGCTCTAGCATACTGGAGAAAACGTTAGCGCGAGAAAGAAGAACGGAAGTGGCTAAGAAACCTACAAAATCTAAATCATTCAAAGCTTGACTCTCGTTAAGACGAAATTCGAGTGGGTAATTGACCAACACCACATCTGCTTGCTTGATTTTAACACTCCCGTTCATGGTCCCATATTCGGGGATAATGCTTGCATTGGTATTGAAAGGTATGAAGATATTCTCTTCAACGGCTTCCCATCCGCTAGGCGCAGTTTCGCCAACGAGCTTTGCCGCCACCTGAGCAATACCCATGATAACCTTGATGCCGGCATTTGTAAA
>Ga0307510_10006002_pt1 | contig 14487 bp, 6 predicted proteins | sample 12_EM_MG_FD_207224 | JGI IMG/M metagenome (GOLD analysis project Ga0307510, IMG submission 207224) | Populus trichocarpa ectomycorrhiza microbial communities from riparian zone in the Pacific Northwest, United States - 12_EM | ecosystem: Host-associated > Plants > Roots > Unclassified | place...
GATTCACATGTTTTAGTGTTTGAAAGACTAGGTGATCAAATATCCACTTCTACCAAACTATAGAGCTCGAGGCAGAAAGCTTATATTTTCTCCAGATTTGGCCTTAAAGTGATAAAGGAGACGATCCTGATTAAGAAAGCAAAAGCTTTAAAAAGGTGAAAAAACACCAGAAAAGGTAGAGATTCAATCGCCCAAACCAAAGATTATACAACAGTAAACCGTATCACCATTGAGGAAGCATTAAAGAACAACTCAAATCCATTAAGGATGAGTCAGCTCTAGAAACCTTTGAAGAATAAGGGGCAAATAATAGAGCATACAAGATTAGTGACAATGATGAAAATCATATCCATTAATGGGAAGTTCCTGAAGCAATTTTATTCTTGAAGGTCTTTTAAGCTCCACATCACATGATCCTAAATTGTTAGACATAAAACAACGTAATACTCCTAGCCCACAAGAGTATAAATTGTGAATATAAAAAAAAATTATTTTGAAATACATCATGACTTGATTCTTTATTTATGAAGATATGTAGACAACCTAAGATTCATTCTAAGTTCAATCATAAAAAAACTAAGTTCAATCATAAAAAAAAAAATCAAATCAAATCAAGAACAAGTTGTGTTCTATTGTACTGCAATAATATTAATTATAAACGACTAAATAAAAAATTTATTTTTTTCATATTTTATTTTACATCTTTGATATTAAAATGCTTTCAAGTCTAATTCAAGATACAGAAAAATAAATGAAAAGAAACAGTCATCTAGGTGCTTATAATCATTTTTATCCAAAAACAATTCTTAAAAAATAGAAAAAACTAAATATTTTATCGAAACAAATATAAAGTGAATAAAAGAATAAAAATAATACTAAATCAAAGGTAACTACACAATCTTTGTCCAACTTGTAATTGTCATTCCAAGCAAAGTTTTCTCTAAGCGCTGCCTGGTTTGGTCTATATTTTCCATATTATTGGCACTTTGAGTCCTGGATGCTTCTAACTTTAAAAGTTCTTCCTTTCAAAACTTAATTTCATCATTTGTCTTCCATTACTAATCATAAATCAAGTTAATCAAGGATGCCAACACTATTTTATGTTGTTGCAACCTCAAAATTTGCTTTTCTATGGATTTCATTTGATTGGTGGTCTAATGTAATTTAAGTTGCAATGAGTTCCTTCTACCTGTAAATAAGGTTACGTGATTTTTACAAGTAATGATTTTGTCATTCTTTTGTGCATCACTTATACATTAGCTAATTTCATGATGATATGATAAATAAGAGTCCATATCCTTTAAAAAATCTTCATCACATCCATCAAAGGTGCAGGATCAACATAAAAGCATTTAAGTTTTCAATAAGTTTGGATGACTTAAAGGTCCAACAACCTCCAAGAGAGGAGAACCTACTCAATAAAACATGTTTGAATTCTTTCTCCAAAAACTTTGATAGTCCAGCTAACATGATAGATCTTATAATATCATCATAAATAAAAAAAAAGATAGAGGTTGGCCAAACATGGAAGAAAAAATAGGCATTGACTTGGGTTTAGAAACATATGTAGACCTTTGAGATAAAATATCATGTGTATAAAGCTCAGAAGTCACCTCTTCTTCACCATCATCTTTGTCATAACCTAATTTTAGGTGAAAGAAAAAATAGGTATTGATTTAGGTTTAGAAACATATGTAAACCTTTGAGACACAATATCACGTGTATGAAGCTTATAAGTCACCTCTTCTTCACCATCATCTTTGTCATAACCCAATTTTGGGTTCCCTAAAATTATCATTTTCTTTTATAAAAAATAATAATATAAAAGAAAAAATGTTGAAAAATCAAAAATAAATGTAAGAGGACAAGCGATTTAGCTGGTAAGAACAGGCTGAAGAGAGATCTAAATGCATAAATGAGAGATAGAGGTACCAAACTAGATCTTTGACAATATTGGAAACTCAATTGCACCTTTGAATGACCTAAATATGAAAGATAATGCAAATTTAAGGTTAACTTAAGTGAATATTTGATGAATTTGATAAAAATTAAGTTTCGGGACTTAATTAGAGTTTTAATAAGCTGATTTGATTTAATCATGAGCTTAATTAAATATGTAACTAAGTTTTAAAAATTTAGGCCAAAAATTAAAAGAATTAATTAAGTGTAAGAATTTAATTAGACGTTTAATAGGTCAAATTAATTGTATAAAAGAATTAATTGGTGAAAATTAAGTTTGAAAGCCTAATTTGGACTTAATTGAGAATATTAGAATTTTGAAGAACCAAATTTAATTTTTACAAGCTTAATCGGATAAAATCATGGATGAAATTCCAATAAAATCAAAATTTATGGGTTAATTAAGGGTCAAACTGAAGAAACTCGAGATCAAGGATCTTTCTTCAAAATGTGAGCAACATTGGAGGTTGTACCGAACATTTTCAGGGACTAAATTGAAAAAAATCAAATATTAAGATTTAATTAGGGGCTAAATTAAACAAATTAAAAACCAAGGACTACTTTGAAAAAGGTGTTGGACTTGAGAGATCTCAATTGATGTTCAATAAGGGCCTAATTACATAATAATAATCAATTTTATCTCAATTAAGGACATTTGAACTTAAATCAAAAGATTATAGACTAAATTGGAGATTGCCTAATCCCAATTACCAAAACCGTAATTCTAATTCTAAGGGTTTAAGGAAAATGACATCATTTTGGTAAGGGTTCTCCCATTTTGGCTGATCGTGAACCACTTTCCTGGGCAATAATCATGGCAACTGTGACCACCATTGAATGAACAGCAACCATCATTCAATAGATGAGCATCCTCTTTACAAGGCTATACCCCTTTTTTTTTTATGTTTGTGCTCTACTTACCACGTGTAAACCCCCAACATCTTGTCACAAGGCAACTTTGTCTGGTTCAATAAGATTTGATAATGTTACACCTAAATTTGGATCAATGGTGGGAAGGCTACATGCCATTGAATCAAACATGGTTTGATCCTAGTTGAAGACTAGCATCCCCTCTACAAGATTTATGGTTTGGTTGGCTTCAATGACCTTCTATTTGCCACGATTAATTCATGAAAGGTGCACCCTCAATCAACCATTTTCGGTCAAGTTTCAGCTATAAAGTCCCCAACTTGTTTTAGAAGTTCCAAGAGTTTGTTAGACATTCAGGAAGAGGAGAAACAAAAGAAAAAGAGGGAGAGTGGTCCCCTAATATATCAAAGGCAAAATGGGAAGAAATCCCTTATTATTTAGTTTTAGAAAACTACCTTCAAACCCATAAATGGTTTTACAACCACCTTCCTTTTAGGTTATAAAAGAGGTGTCTTTTGAGGTTTGAAAAGGAGATCGAAGAGGATAAAAAGCCATGAAAAAAAAAAAGGGAGAAAGGAAAAAGATATTGTGAAAAAGAAGATCAAAAGTTGCTTGGAATGGGTCACTAGTATCTGTTTAAATCAAGAAAAAAAGGCAAAAACTAGTTACAATCGTCTCTTGAAATTATATTACTCAACTTGATGAAGGGGTAGAACTCATTGAGAATGCCCCTCCCCTCTGCATTTTAAGCTTTGATTTATTTATTCAAGTGTTGTTCATGATTTTTTTGAATTGATTCGACAATGTTTTAAGTTGTTTTTGCATATATGTTCAAGTTGCTTTGAATGCAAGTTATAATATGATTGTTTGTTCTTGTTGTTAATTTGGTATTTTATGATGTTTAATATATTGTTAATGATATGTTTTTTATGTTTGAATACTTGTTCTTGATGCATGGAAAGTATGTGTTATGGTTTGATGATTGTATGCAAAAATATGACATATTGTAATGTTTGGCCATTCTGGAGTTTTCATTCAATATTGAAAGTTCATATAGATCATTTTGATGTTGTTTTTTTTTATGTTGAATGAGCTTTTGGATTGATAAAAACAATATATATATATATATATATATATATATATATATATATATTCATGCTTGTATGTTAATAGTAGGTTATAAGTTTTGAATCCTATATATTTTAAGGTTTACATGTTTATTATTGTTTCTGAAGGTTTAAGCATGTGTACATGAGTGAATGTGACTTGTATGAATAGGCCTTAAGCCTTTGTTCTGGGTTTGGTGCATTTTCTGGATTAACATACTCTAGGTTTCTAAGTTTATTGTTTTTGGTCCATGATTTTCATGTTATTTTAATCAATTGTTGATTCTTACAATTGCATATAAGCTTGTTGATCATTAGTTTAGGATTTTTAAGTTCTCAATGATCCTCTAAAAAGATTTATCAAAGTTTCAAGTCTTCAAGGGATTCTCTTTTAAAAGGTTTCTGTGTCAGCAAAGATTATCTAAAAAATCACCACCTAATCTTTAAGTTTTCAAGGATCATTTTTAAGAAGGTTCAACGAATCTCCAAACCTTGCCTAAATCTTTAAGTTCATTAGCCGTGAAGTGTCACAAGATACTTTCAAATCTTTGAATCCTATAAAATACATAAATGTAAAAGTAAAAAATTAAGAGAGAAAAAGATTTTTAAAAAAATGAGAAAAAGCTTTAAAGAGAAAGGAGTGAAATAATAATTCTCCCTGAAAAAACAAACTAAACTTTTCTTCTCAGTCATCGTACCATTACTCACTTTGTTTTTGTCTATGTATTAATAGGGAGACAAGAAAGTGAAGCACTAAAACATTGGGAGTTCAAAGTCTATCTAATTTGGTTCGTGATGCTAGCTGCTGGCAGCGTGAGCATGAATGGCGACAGGATATAGTAAGTAGTTGCTAAATGGCTATCTGGTGTCTCTCCATATAGGTGGCTTTCATCAAAGTCCAGTACTGCCACAAACTAAGAATCATGGTACCAAATCAAACCCAGGTACTGTCAAACTTTCGGTGCGTGGACATGCTTATATTTGCAATAAAAAAAGAGAGAAAAGTTCCCTTCCAACCCTTGGCCAAAAACAATTGAGAGAGATTATACCTGATTTTCTTTTTAAAGCTACGGTAGTTGTTGCTACGATCTCTCCAAACTAATAAAACAGTGTTTTCAGCACAATTTAGACACATTGATGAGATATATATAAAAGAAGTGTCCTGGGAAATAAACTTCTTTTTTGAAGTAATTATATGAATTGGACACACTTTTAATCTCATCACAATTCCAAATCCAAAAGGATAATTATTGGATGGAATTTTCTGCATTATAGAAGTTCAAGTCTATGCAAATCACGTTCATTATTGCATAATTTAAGCTTCCAACAAGAACCGATCGTCGTGAGTCTTGAAAAGACTCGAGACATATAGACACTGATGGTATAGTCCAGCTAAAGGGAAGAGCAATCTGCTTAATAGACACAGGAGATGAATTACTTGTTACAGAACTAATGTTCAACGGTTCTTTTAACAATCTTGATCATCAACAAGCTGTTGTCCAAGCTGTGGGTGAAGGTCAATTTAGAGAGTAAAGTTGCAACTGCGAGTGAAAGCCTTCGTCGAGATCCACTATAGACAAGATTGGGCATGAAAAAATATATCCAGAGTTAAATATTTTTGACAAGGGCGTTTGGTAACGAGATTGCGTCTTCGTTTTAAACAAAACGCAGATGCAACCCGTTTGGTGAAGGAAAAAAACAGTTTACTATTTATAGATCCCACAGTATTTTTGCGTCTGAAACGCAGGGAAAAGAAAAGCAGAATGCGCAGCTTCCTGCGCACTGTTCATGCTAATTAATTAGCATGAACAGTGGAGTTGGATACACTGTCCACGCTTAATTAATCAGCATGAACAGTGTAGCATGGCTACACTGTTAACGTGAACAATGTAGCCAGCTCCACTGTTACGGTCGGACCGGTTCCGGTTCAAAGCCCAAAATGCATTAAACCAGGTCCGACTCAGTAAAATAAAAAATATTTTTTATTTTTTAATTGTGTTTTATTCAAAAAAAACTAGTGTTTAACTTTATTCAATGCACTACATAAATTAAACAGAGATCGCTTGATGACGTAGCATTTGCAGAATTTGATCGCAATCCCAATTTTGTTCCAGATTATATTTTACCTGATGTTGTTGCGCGCTTAAGAAACTAAAAAAACTATAATCCTTGTCGGATGTATTTCATTCGTGATGGAATTGTAGATAGTTTAATGGAACAATAAAAAATATTTTATATAAAATATTATTTATTTTATGATGTAATAACAATAGTTAAATCTACAATATTTAAATTAAAAACCATCAATATTAATATATATTTTTTAAAATTATTTTATAACCTCAATTTCAAAAGCATTATTAACCAAACACATTAAATTACTTTTTATTCGACCTCAATTTCAACCACAGTTTTAACTAAATATATATTTTTTCAAACCAACCTCAACTAAAAATAATTTTTATAAAATAATTTTTTTCAAATTATAACCACAAGAACAACTGGAATACCAAGGATAACAGAGGAGGTTGCGTCCATGCTAAAGTTAAAAGGTACAAGATATTCTAGCGCATCTGAAAGCCTTCAGAGAACTATCGTTGCATTTAACAGTTTGTGGCGTGTATAAAATTTAACAGTTCTGGTGTTCTTGTTGATGACACCATTGAACCATGTTAGGTTTCACGTGCTAACATTGAAATATAAAAAATATGAGAATTTGCTTCCATGTATGGCGAGGCTGCAGGTTGGTCCATACAAAATCCACGTGAACTATTGCTCATTTTCATTAACAAAAATTCAAGATAAATTTAATTACTGCACTAAAATTGTAAAAGTAAATTAATCTTGAGGAGCATTTGTAAATGTTAAAATTTCTACAAGTCCAACTCATTACTCAAGTTTTCTATAACAAAATAAATTAAATTTATTGAAGTTTGAATCTAAATTAAATTTGTTGAGTTTGGGCTCAAATTAAATTAAAAAAACTCAATTTAAATACATTTCATCATTTTTACTTTAATATCCTTCTAACTAAGGATATTTTAAGTATTTTTCACATCAATTTTTCTAAAATATTCTTTAGGTAAAAAATATTTAAAGTAAATTGCATCTCATCTGTTTATAAATAGACAATAAAACTATCAAATTAAAAAAACAAGAAAAGAAACATCAAGCATATATGCAGAGAAGACACATAACACATGAGAGAGAGAAAGAGAGAGAGAGAGAGAGAGAATTCAAGTCTATCAAGAAAGAAAATTATTAAAGTTTTTTCTTTTATCAAATCAAACCAAGAAATAAAGGTTTGCGATCCTTTCCTTCATTAAATCAAATGAAGTTAAGATTTCATACAATTAAAGCTTTTAGACTCGTGTAAATACTTTTATTTTCATCAAATGAAATCAAGTTAAGATCTCACATGGTTAAAGGTTTCAAGATCGTGTAAATAATTTTTATCTTCATCGAATCAAATCAAATTAAAATCTCACATGGTTAAAACTTTCAAACTCATATAATAATTCTTATTTTTATCAAATCAAATCGAGTTAAAATCTCATACAATAAAAACTTTCAAACTCGTGTAAATATCTTCTCATCCAAAGTAAAATCTAGATCTACCCATTAATTAGATGATTGGTACATATAAAAAGCTCTAAGAGATACTTTTTTATATAATCAAATTCATTATTTTAATTCTAACACTATTTTTAATGTTTTAATATGAGATTTTATGTGTACATTAACTTCAAAATTTATATACTATATTGTTTTTTAAAATAAAACCTAATATGTTATTTGAAATAATCTAATGGTAATCAATGAGGAACTAAAACCACGGAAAAACCTATTTTTTACCTTCATAAAATTTATTTTTTAAAATATTTTTTAATTAAAAATAGATGGAAATAATATTTTTAAAATAATTTAAAAATAAATAAATCTATAAAAAAATTCAAAAATTTTAAAAAACACAATTGGATAAAACAAACAGGGCCTTTGCCCATTGAAAACGTGCAACTACGGTTTCAATTCCTAGAGTAGCGCTACATCCAACGGTTTACAACCAGTTGATCAAATATATTTGCAGTGTTATAATTTATTGTCATTTTGAACTTCACAATCATTCGATTACGATTCGAGAATCCACTTCGCATAACAAGAGCAACAAATAAATCAACTCACCCAAAATCCATACAACATGATTTGGAACCTCATTAGTTTTACATGAATAACAACAATTTGTCAATGAAACACAACTCTAAACCAGTCAATCTACTTGCAATGCAATAACAATGTCTAATACTGCCTAAACTTTTGCTTTGTGAAACACCGAAATGGTAGAAGACTAATGCCAGGAACAGCAAAGATATCCGATTGCCAGAGGTCGCGTGGGAACACTAACGAAGCAGTCAATTTTGTCTCAGATAAACAATGGCAATTGTCTCAATAACAAGCCACCAGCGGCCACACACGCCAAAAACAGGGAGTTTCTTTGCAGAATTCGAGCGGCTTCCATGTTACTGCAGGTTAACGATTTGGAAGCCGAGACACTAGAGATGAACAGTTTCAAGATGCAGGACGCCACCCTTTGATGGCATGTGGTCAGTCGAACTGATTTGCTCTCTCGAACACTGGCGGACCCAAGAGACCCAGAAATTATTCAATGATCTCTCGTGTTATAGAAACAAGATACAAAGTGCATCTAACCAGCATTCCTATACAATTACTATAACCCAACTAACAAGAAAATTTCCATAGATTATAGCCCTTTGAGATCTTGAAATCAACATGTTCATGGTTTGTTTGAGGTGATACTGTGCTCATACTAACCGCTAATATATATCCCTATGAAATACAATATATGGAGAGAGAAAAAAGGCAGATGCGAAACAATAATGCAAGTAATTTCTACATACACGCGAGCATATTCTTTCAAGCATAAAAAGATTTAGGTGAACAACTAGGGTAGGTATATCATATAAACCTAGTTTAACTCTGGAAATTAACAAAAATACATGAATAGAAATGGGATTCTCCTTCATGGCACTACCGCCCTGACCAGATTTTGAACATTGCCTAATTCTATTTTGTATGTAAAGTATAAACTACCAACAACAAACTAGAGCAGAAAAAGGGGAAAGGCTACAAAACAGATTGTTGTGGAATTGCTATCTACCAACCGGTATGACAAACCAGGCTTGAAATGCTCTTCAATGATCAACCGTTTTTTAACTTATTTGCCATGTTAGCTAGGGCGGATGCATGCACCAAATCCAAATTCCCATGCCACATTAAAGAGGTAGTTCTATAATGCACCACGATGTGCATCCTAAAACAAGTATAAAGCGTGATTTTGAAAGAGGTGCGACTCACCTGAAAATATCAACCTACCTTAGCAGCAAGCAATTTGGAGATTATCCACTTGCCTCTATAAAAACATTCACACAATTAAATCAATCCGATGCCTAAAGCAGAAACCCCTCCAGGTACCAACAGATAACAAGTAAAGGAGAAAAAGGGGTACTGCTCAGTGCAAGTGAACAACCTACCTCTTAGTCTCCAGTTCAAGAACAACCCCAGGAAAAGGAATATAATTAAATCCCTCAGATCATAATTCTTAGTACATAAACAGCTCAGATGACACTCTCAGTAAGGACGTGATCGATTTCCACCATGTTGATGCCTGTCTGGACCAGAATTCCCACCATCTCGGTAATTATCCCTGCGTCGACCTCCACCACCATAGCCACCTCTACCACCACTGTTACACGGTGAATAATTAAAAATTGCAGCCTCTACATAACCACTAATACATGCCACATTACATTTAACAAAATGAGATGTCATAATTAAAAATTTGTTCCAGCATTGGGGAAAGTACTCGTGAAAAGCTAAAATAGATACAAATTCAATAAAAGAACAGCTAATATAAACCACTTCCAAAAAAACAAGCTTTCAAACTCTCAACCTATTTGAAAATAAACTGTCGACAAACATGACAAACTTTGCAGTTCACAGCCATAATAAGAGCTAAAAGATTTATTTAATTAAAAATTTAATCCTATATGTGCCGAATATGAAAAGCATCAAAGAGTCAATACAGAAATACATTATGCATAAAAATAAAGCACCAAGTGCAAATGAATACTTAATAAATATATATATATATGGGTTTTAATGACCTGGGGGCATTGTTGTTGCAATAAAAAATGTGTCAAATGGAAGTCCCCCCAACCAAAAAAAACGAAGAAGAAAAGATAGTCAATTTTGTAAGGTTTACAATGTCAGAGTTTCAAAGAGTTATAGCTGAGATCACAGAAATGAAAATCTAAAAGATAACAGAGAAGTAACTACCAAACAAGTTGTTTATAACTTTGAAGGGCCGAAGCTAATTTCACTACGATTATTTCAGCTTTGTTTTGTTTCATAATCCCATTTAAAAAGCTCAAAAAAGGAAGCACTGAATATTTAACCAGGAAAAGAAGGAGAAAACTTCTAAAGAAGAGTAAATAATTGACAGAAACTAGTTGATATGTACAAGCTGACACTAAGGCCTATTAAAATAGGTCAACTCAATAGATACCACCTAGATTGCTATTGCTAATTGTAGTTAACGGTTCAACAAACACAATATAAACTTTGAAGTATCGCAAGGCATTAAACCTTCCTATCCATGTGGTAAGCATGTTGAACAATATCAGTTTTGTTTTATTACTATTTACAGGGAAATGACGAGTTAAAAGAGCTAGATAAACCCTGGGAATGTATAGAAACCCCAATAAGAAATAAAAATGCACGTGCAATTTCAAAGTACCACCACTCGGATTAGAAATAATAGGGACACGCCTCAGAACCTCCGCAAATCACAGCTGAAAAGAACTTTTGCTAGTCAAAACAGAGGCAGTATAGTTAGTGGAGATACCCATGGTCATGTGCAGGTTGCCTCGGAGCTGACTTTTCTGCCATTGCAACATTGATTTTATAGCCCCTGAAATCATAATCTGGAAAACCAACACAAAAATACAAAGTAAAACAAAAGTTCTCCACAGCATTTACCAGGTAACTTATTTAAGAATACAGTACTAAACAGAAAACTGAGAAACAGTTGCATGATCAATACTGTTGTAAAAACCGCCAGCAGAGTGAGCAGCAGATGGGTCTTCATATGCCAAACAGGCATCACCTTTGTTGTTTCCATTCTCATCAGTGTATATCTTTATATTCCAGGGCCATTGATCTTTATAGCCCCGCTTCTGCTTAATCCTTCCAACCTGCAATGACAGAGTTTTCACATTAATTTGAGCACTTTAAGCACAACAAAGGCATAATACATAAGCAGTTTAGGGCATCTCCAGATTTTGTCCTTAATGAAATCCTTCAACACTATATCAAGGGAATGAGCTTCAAGGATTGTTCGCATAGGTACACGAGATGGAATTTTATACAATGAAGTTTGGTAAGCACTATGAACATAGCACATGAGTTCTAGGAGCATAATTCCCCACACCAAAAGAAAAAGCTATTACAAAAGCAACACCAAATTGAAATTCTTTCCCAGAAACAATGGCATTAAATAATTTGTTTTCATTCATTTCGGGTAAAAATCAGAATGCACACCCTTTGAAAGATAAAACTCATAAAATTTAACAGTAATTAGATAAAGAAGAAAAATAACTAACTCAATCACAGCAGTTAAATGTCATTTACAGCAAAGACAGGCAATTATGTTGTCGATACAAAATCAAAATTTTCTGCCAAACAACATGCATCTTCAGCACAATTCCCCAATCCGAAATTCATAAATATAAATCAAAAGAAAAGGTATGGAATTACTTGTCCAATGCCGCCAAAAAGTTCTCTCAGTTCTTCAATGGTCACATCAGGTGGCAAATTAGATATATATATTCTTGCATTGTCACAAGTATCGCCACAATTATCATCGCACTGCTTAATTTTAGCCGGGGCATCAGCAGGAGCAGCCCCATAACCACTACCTCCCTGATTTCGAGAACCGCCACCACCACGTCCACCTTCATACCCACCAGGTTGACCACCTCGTCCACCACTCCTCACCTCACCTGTAGCATCACCCCCATAACCACTAGCAGGACCACCATAAGATGGAGGGTATGATGTGGGTCCACCAGTATAGCTTGTAGGTGGAGGAACTGCTTCCATTCCGTAGTTAGCATTCCCACCATATGAGTTCGGAGCCGGTGGATAATTACCTCCACCACCACCATATGAAGGGAGAGATGGTGGTGGAGCTTGATTGTATCCACTATCATCTCTTCCTTGATTACCACTGTAAGACCCACCTCTATTCCCACTTCTATTATCATAACCACCTCCTCTGCTTCCATCGTTATAATTACTACTTCTATTACCATCATAACTATCACCACCTCTTCCTCCTCTATTACCACCATATCCTCCACCACTTCCTCCTCTATAACCACCATCACCATCACTGCGATCATTTTGGCCAGCAGCAGGAGCAGGAGTACCGCATTTATTACAAGCAACTCTTCTTGCAAAGTTCAAATTCCCACAACTACATCCACATATATACCAGTTTCCATTACAAAATCTCACACATGCTATAACACAGCAATTGAATTTTAAATATAATGATTTTCAATTATTAGTCATAAAAAAGCACTAAAACCTAACTAAATCACAGATCAGAGAGATTACCCTGGTTTAGGGCAAGGCCAATCACCTTCCCTGCCGCTTCCACCTCGGCCACCACCTCTTCCGCCGCCTCCTCTGCCTCCCCGATCTCCTCCTTGGTATCCACCTCCTACAGATCAGATCCAATAACAATTAACAATTAAACACTCAAAATCACAAGAACGGATCTCAAGACCCTGACAATTATCGGTTAAAACTAATAAAAAAACATTTAATTACTTAATTACCTCGACTTTGCGAAGGACCACCATATCCTCCTCCTCCGCCTCTTCCCCCGCCTCCACCACCACCTCGACCACCATATCCACCACGTCCGCCACCATCGCCTCCGTAACCTCCATATCCACCTCCGCCGCCGTAAGACGGAGGACCAGAATCACCGTCTTGACCATACATACCAGACATGACCTAGTTCCTGTATAGCTCCTTTTACTTGTATTTTCGTTTCTCTCGGTTCTTGCTTTGTTTCTCACCGAGACGCGGTGTAGACAGAGAGATTAGGGTAACGATATTATCTATTGTGTTTCCGTGAGTGTAACTTGATTATATAGGGTCTGGCCTTGACTTGACTCTTGAGACGCAGATATTTTCCTCGACTATACTATGGATTTACCTTATTTACACATTAGTACTTAAACAATTAGATTCCTCAATTTAGTGCCCATTATTTAAACTCTCCAGTGACTTGCTGATACGAAACGTCAAATTATATTAAAAAATGGGTTCTTTTATTTCATAAAATAAAAAAACTCGAAATATTAATAGAAATGGATGGAAATGACCGGTTCAGGAATACCTAAGACTTTAGAGATTCAATTGAAACGGTTTTAGTTTAGGAGTCCAATTGAGAATTGGTGGATATGCTGAGGACTAATTTAATGTTTTCACCGACTGGGAGATGTACAAGTGGCAAGTGCTGATTCGAATGATTAATTTGATTTAACTGCTACAGAAAATGTTACCGCTTGGTCGTTGGATGGGCGGAGTGGTCTGATTAATCAGATTTGATTGATTAAACTAAAAATATTTACAAAAACCAAAGCTTGTTATTGGATATTACTTGTTAAGGAAAAGGTACGGAATTACTTGTCCAGTGCCGCAAAAAAGTTCTCTCAGTTCTTCAATGGTCACATCAGGTGGCAAATTAGATATATTTATTCTTTTAAATGTTAATATATGTTTTTTAATTCATGTACTCATAAGTTTTGTGTCGTAGCATGAATAATTAATGCATGAAACGTCAAGGGTTTGAAGTCTAGGAGTGCATGTTTTTTTCTCTAACTAAAAGAGTGATTAATATATTATTTTAAACGTTTTAGAATAAAGTGATATCTTATCTCATTTGATTGAAGAACCTACAAGATTGCGGATTTTAGCGACGCTAGGCATGATATTATACAATATTCGGAGGAAATTAGTGTTTCACTGTTATAATCCATAAGATGCAGATTATTATGGATTATAACAGTATGATGATATAATTATTCTTATTAAAAAAACTTGTTAATCATGCAGTTAGAGTGAAATTGTCTTTTTCATATGATACATTTGTTATTAAAAGAATGATTGGGAATATTATAGTTTTGGGTTTTTTAGGCTACAGTATAGATATTGAATAGCCCTTCAAGACATAAAAATATTACCTTTAGGTTAGGGGCATAGTAAAGATACATTCATACCTCTGAGGAGAGGGGAAATATATGTTTTTGTTGAGAGGATTCACCATCTTTTTATTTTATTGAAACAGTTCAAATACAAAATTATCTTTGGGTTTTAACAAAAACAAGGCTGCATGTAGAGACATTTTCGTTGTTTTCATTTGGTTGCCACACCCAAACGCCTTAGGGCAATAGCAGAC
>Ga0307510_10006003_pt1 | contig 14486 bp, 8 predicted proteins | sample 12_EM_MG_FD_207224 | JGI IMG/M metagenome (GOLD analysis project Ga0307510, IMG submission 207224) | Populus trichocarpa ectomycorrhiza microbial communities from riparian zone in the Pacific Northwest, United States - 12_EM | ecosystem: Host-associated > Plants > Roots > Unclassified | place...
AAATCTCGCATTCTGCAAATGTTGACCTTTGGTCATTCAAAATTGAATATCTAGAGCCGCAGAAGTCCAATTGACGCAAACTCAATTTTGTTGGATTTCTGACTTAAAGACCTATCAACGCTCCAAATTTTAGCCAAAAAAGATTTCATATGAGGGATATGTGATTTTTCAAAGATGACAGCTGAATTCTGTCATACAATAATGGATTGTTGGTGGCAGCTGAATATTGTCAAAAGAAGTTGCACCAACCATTGACAAAGGATAGCCACCATTGTTGATAAGTGCAAGAGGAGCTGTCATTGAAGCCTATAAATAGAGGCATCATTTGAAGAGAAAAAAAGAAGAGCAAAGAGAGAGGGAAAGATAGTGCGGTAGAACAAAAGAAAGAGGGGTGGCAGCTAGAAGAGAAGAAACACAAACTCTCCCCTCTACAAACCATAAATCATGCTTTCTTCTATCTTTAGGAGTAGTTGCTCAATAGATATGCAAGGCTAAACTTGTTTTCTTGGTTGCAAGGACGCAAAAACCTTCAGATTTCAAGAACTGTGAGATTTATTCTTCCATTTATTTTCAGTTTGTATTATGAATGAGTATGCTTTTTTTCCTATGCATATTTCCTATGATTGTTTATCTTAATTGCTAAGAGCGGACTCTAAGTTATTATTGTGAACAATCTATTGCCAAGTTTGATATCAAAACCGGAGTGGTATATGAACTTGCGAAGCAACTGAGCTTGATAATTGTGGTGGAACTACGTTATTAAACTTAGGGAGAACATTCGAACAAAACAACACAAGCTGCGGACAACTTGGTTGTTAAGATTAACGAATTTATCTAGTTCTTAAGATTGTCATTGAACTAAATCATTAGTATGGACACTGTAATTGTTTGTTGGTTATGGTTAGTTATACGACAGATCCCTTAATTAACCAACGTTAAGAAAAGATAAAAATTCAGAATATAAACTGGAGTTTTGTTTCAAGGATCGGTTCTGATTTCTGTAGGTGGATGTGTGCTTGCGACCAAGGTTTGTTTTCTTGATAAATTTTAGTTTTAATTGATTTTGTTTGCTAGTTTAATTTCTGCCAAAGTTTAGATCATTACAAATCAACCTCCCTAATTGCATAACATATAGCATAAAAATCTAAACTAAACCTTCCTCGTGGGATCAACCCCTTGCTTGCTCTATACTATTTAGTTCAGATTAATTACCCTAGCTTAAAACACACAAGATAGTATAGAGCAAGCAAGGGGTCGATCCCACAAGGAAGGTTTAGTTTAGATTTTTATGCTATACGTTATGCAATTAGGGGGGTTTGATTTGTAATAATCTAAGCTATGACAGAAATTAAAGTAGCAAACAAAATCAATTAAAACTGAAATTTATCAAGAAAACAAACTTTGATCGCAAGCACACATCCACCTACAGAAATCAGAACCGATCCTTGAAATGAAACTCTAGTTTATATTCTGAATTTTTATCTTTTCTTAACGTTGGTTAATTAACGGATCTGCCGTATAACTAACCCTAACCAACAAACAATTACAGTGTCCACACTAATGATTTAGTTCAATGACAGCCTTAAAAACTAGATAAATTCATTAATCTTAACAACCAAGTTGTCCGCAGCTTGTGTTGTTTTGTTCGAATGTTCTCCCTAAGTTTAATAACGTAGTTCCACCACAATTATCAAGCTCAGTTGCTTCGCAAGTTCATATACCACAACTCCGGTTTTGATATCAAACTTGGCAATAGATTGTTCACAATAATAACTTAAAGTCTGCTCTTAGCAATTAAGATAAACAATCATAGAAAATATGCATAGAAAAACAAGCATACTCATTCATAAAACAAACTGAAAATAAATGGAAGAATAAATCTCACAATTCTTGAAATCTGAAGGTTTTTACGTCCTTGCAACTAAGAAAACAAGTTTAGCCTTGCATATCTATTGAACAACTACTCCTAAAGATGGAAGAAAGCATGATTTCTGGTTTGTAGAGGGGAGAGTTTGTGTTTCTTCTTTTCTGGCTGTCACCCCTCTTTCTTTTGTTCTACTGCACTATCTTTCCCTCTCTTTGCTCTCCAAATGATGCCTCTATTTATAGGCTTCAATGACAGCTCCTCCTGCACTTATCAACAATGGTGGCTATCCTTTGTCAATGGTTGGTGGAACTTCTTTTGACAATATTCAGCTGCCACCAACAATCCACCATTGTATGGCAGAATTCAACTGTCATCTTTGAAAAATCACATATCCCTTATATGAAATTGTTTTTGGCTGAAATTTGGAGCGTTGATAGGTCTTTAAGTCAGAAATCCAACAAAATTGAGTTTCGTCAATTGGACTTCTGCGGCTTCAGATATTCAATTTTGAATGACCAAAGGTCAACACTGGCAGAATGCGAGATTTGACTTTGAAGGCTGCGATTTCCATGCTCTTTCTTTTTTATTTTTCTTGCCTTAAATTTATAGAAAGGTATGGATGTTAGCTTTTTAATGCCACTGGAATCACTTCATTTTGACCTCTAGAACTCACGCTTTACACAAAACATCAACTGAACGTCAAATCTGTCAATTACCTCCAATTTACTCCTTTTTGCATCTTTCATCCAAAAGTTCATTCAAAACATAATAAATCCAAAAGTTCCTTCAAAACATAATATATATAGTTGAATGTGGGTGAAACTATCGAATAATATGGTTACATCAAATACCCCCACACTTAGCTCTAGCTCGTCCTCAAGAAATGATAGATAAAATCAAATTAAAAATAACTATGACCAATCTCTTAATCTCCCATCAATGTCCAAGAATATATGCATTATAAACAAGAATAGAATCAAGAAGGATAAAGAGTATAAATTTCATGAATTCATTTACATGCAAACTTCAAAACTCAATTAATCGTTGGGATTTAAATGAAATCTATGTCATGCCAAAGTGATAGGTCCTCTCATTGATCTACACTCCAACACTCACGTGTTTAGGGCTTATGTGTTTAAATCTCTCAAATTCAATCAATGAATATGTTCTACCATAAGCTTGCTCTTCAATCTCATCTTCATTACTTACATATTACAAGCAATGCATGAATCAAAAGGTCTTATTTTCTGGTTGTAATGGGGCTAAGGTTAAGGTGAGGAAAAAGAAAGTAAAAGGAAAGGTTCAAACCAAAAAAAATAGAGCATTCTGAAAAATGATATTTCAAACAAGATATTCCATCAAAGCACATAAATTTTCCATCTTTAATCACCAATGCTTAATTTCTTTTGATTTAAAGATCTTTCAACATAAAACCTTAAGAACATAAGGAAAACTTTTTTTTTCACTTTTGACAACTTTGCCATGTTTTTTCATCAAGCATCACTTCTTCTTTCTTTTCACATAATTTCCAACTATAATTCCATGAGATATCACAAGTATATGCTCTACTAATCTTTGGCTAGGGGAAATGGAAAACATATAAAAAAATTAAGGCATATACATGGATAAATCAAAGAAAAGATAAACAAGCTCAAAACGGGCTCACTAAGGATAATATGCTCTAGGTTGGCTTTTTGGCTCGAGTGGTTAAAATTCATAATACCTTTATCATCTTCATGTACACATGTAATATGAATGTAATCTCAACAAGATATGAAGCAAGTTCTAGAGATACATATTATTGAAAGAATATACAATCAAAGAATATAATGTTGAAGGCTCAAAAGCTTGAATTGGTATAACATTATAAAGTCAACATGACATATTCTCAAAGTCAATCCCTAAAACAATTAAATGTTGAAATTTGTATGCACACTTATTCATTTGATTTATATCTTCATCTAAATCAACTAATTCTCATACATAATACTCATATTCTCAAAAACCAATGGGAGTTCAAAAAGATTAAACATAGATTTTTTATAAAAAAAAAATAACAAAGAAAACCAAAATTCTCTTAATACCCCCACACTTTAAACAACAACATTGTCCTCAATGTTGAAATAAAAGAAAAGAAATATAAGAGAATGACAAAAATAAAGTAAAATGCAAAAAATAAAAGATAATGGAAAAAGAAAGCAAATCTGATTTTTTTTCCTTTTGTGTTGGGTTGCCTCCCAGTAAGCACTTTTGTTTTATGTCATTGGCTCGACATGTGGCATGCTCATTTCTTCATAGATTGGTTCAGCTAACTCCATAGAAGCGGTGAGTTTTGTCGTCCAACCAGGAAAAAGTTTCAAACGTGAATGATAAAGAAGGATTTTGTCTCCAACATGAAACTCTTTTCTTGTAATCATTCAATCATGAAAACTCTTAGTTTTTTCTTTGTAAATCCTTGCATTCTCATAAGAATCATTCTGAATCTTTTCCAATGTGATTCCTGTCTTTTTAGGCACCAAAAGGATAGGCATCACCCATTTACTGTCTATAATGGGGTAAATGACTTCTACATCATGGGGGACAGTTTGCAAAGCTTGCAAAGCCAATGCTGATTCATGCACATTTTGGGGAACACATATATGCCTCTCCACCTCTTCTATCTTGGTAAAATCATAGTCATAGCTCAAAGCTACGCTTAATCCATCCTTACAATCAAAATCCCAAAGTTGCTGCACACTTATCAACTTGGTCATAACATGTGATAAAATAAACATTGCTATAAGGATATGTCATTGCATCATGAAAATTAAATCCAATTTCTTCATCTCCTACCTCCATAGACAAAGTATCCTTACCACAATCAATCTTTGTATTGGCAGTTTTCAAGAATGATCTCCCAAACAATATAGGAGTGTTGTTTGATGAATCACAAGAATCATGTTCCATGTCAAGAATATAAAAGTCGCATGGAATAACCAAACTATCAATCTTGACTAGGACATCTTCTATCACACCAAGTGGATAAACAAAACTACAACTAAGAAATCAACATAACTAAAATCATCCAAAGTGAAATAAAAGTTATATAATTTGGTTTGACCCCAGCCAATATCATCTTATAGAAAACATTCAAAGCTTCTCTTGCAAAGCCATGCATTTCATAACCAGAAATCATCCATGACCTACAATCTTTTCCTTCATGCTATCAAATGCATTTCTCGCCATTTCAGCTTACCCACATTTGCATTACATATCTATAATTGAGGTACCCACAATCACATTACTCACAAAACCCATCTTAGTAACCTGTTACAAAAGATAAATAAATGACATATCACAAGCAGATGTGATAACTATAAATCAATGCAACAACGCAGACATCACCAAACATTTACCTCAACTATAATTCCCCAACTTGGCTAATGTTAATCTCACAGAAATGACCTAATACATGGAACAAACCATTCTAGTATGAAAAGAAAACGAAGTACCTGATCATGCAAACACATTCCCACACGTAGAGCCCCTTTATGTGCACAAGCTAACAACAAAGTGGACAAAGTCACCGCATTTACCACCACCATCCTTTAACATTCCATGAAAAACTTTAAAAGCATCAATCGATAACCCAATTTGGGCATACACAGCAATCATAGAATTCCAAGAAACCACATCCTTCTCCGTCATTTCATCAAACAACTTTCTAGACAAACCCACTTCACCACACTTTGTATACGCATCCAACAAAGTATTCTCAACTCCCACCATTTTATCTAGCCCAGCCTTTATAACAACCCCATAAACTCCCTCACTACTTTATTAGAAACACGAGAACGTGCCGATAAAACAGAAACCTTATCAACAAAACTTTCAATCTTATCACTATTTCCTTGACTCTTTTAAATTAAAAAAAACTCCTTAAAAACCACTAACGCTTCATGGGCATCATCATTTTGAACATACCCGGTTATTAAAGAAGTCCAAGTAACAATATTTCTATGAGGAATTTCATCGAACAAGATTCTTGCATCACTTAACTACCCACATTTCTGGCACATATCAATCAATACTCATGATACAAAACCCAAAAACAAGAGCTTGTTGATGGGTTTGCTTTCCCGAGTTAAGATCAAACAAAGCGGAGCATGATTTGATTGCGGTTCAACTAATATCGAGCTTTCCCATTGAAAAGAAAGTATAGAGAGACTCGTATGAGTCACCGCCGCGAGCCACCTCTGTAATAAGGGAGTTCCAGGAGTAGAAATTAGCCTTGTCAAAGTATTTGTTTAACCAGGTACTTGAGTTAGTGTTCAGCGGCTGCTGCTGAAAAGTGGTTTATAAGATTGTGAGTAATGGCAGTGAATGGCGATTTGGAACTTCATTCATTCTCTATTCAATTTTTTACTTAAATTTATCTGCTTTTGCTTCTTTCTGTTAAAATTTTTAAAGGGTGATGTTATGTATTTTTTTATATTCATATCATAACTCTATAATTAAACATAAATACTATTCATTTTAGAAAATGATAACAATGATGATAATAATAATAATAATAATATTGATAGTAGTTTATTATGATGGTGATGATAATGTTACTAATTATGATGATAATGATAATAATAATAATAATAATAATAATAATAATTGTGATGATATTAGTAATAATAATAAATATAATGATAACGATATTAATAATAATAGTAGTGATAATAGTGGTGGTAGTAATGGTGGTGGTGGTCGTGGTGTGGTCGTGGTCGTGGTAGTAGTAATTTTAGAATGACATTTGTTTTATATATATTAAGATAATAAAATATTGAATTAACTTGGATCAACCTAGTTTAATATGTCAAATTCGTAATCTGAGTTATGAGACTATAATAATCCCATAGAAAGCAAATCGAAACAAATTATGAATTCTCAATTAGATCAATGTTGAAGGATGAGATTAAAAAAAAAACATCTAAAACAACCTGAGTCTATCTGTTAATCCTATGACCCGAGTTATGAGACCAAGATAACCTTATAGAAAGAAAATTAAAAATAATATGATTTAACTTAGGTTAACCTGTTAAATGTGTGAATTTACTCATGAGAATAATATAACCCCATAGAAAAAAATCAAAATAAATTATGAAGCTCAATCTCTAATCGACCATGTCAGATCCAATGTTGAACGATGAAATTTATAAAAAATTTAAATAAACAATGACATAAAAATAAGTCAATTCAACCCAAGTTAACCCATTAAGCACTATTTCCAGGTCATGAGACCGAGATAACCTAATAAAAAAAATCAAAACAAATAATGAAGCCTAATTCTGATACGAACCAAGTCAAGTTTGAATTTGGCTTTCAAATGCCTACTAATCAATTTATGAGATCAAGCATATCTCTCAAACTATACATCAAATCGAGCTGAAATTTTACAGGGAGAAACAATACACATGAAAATATATTGTGGTAAATGGTCAGGTCAAATAGAGTTCGAGAACATATTATTTTATAGGGCTTAAGTTACTAGACGAATCTTGTCAAATCTGCTAGACTAGACCTTTGTGTAATTGTTTGGGTCATATATGGGGCTACAAGTGGAATTGTGTAGTGATTCACACTGAGATGAAAACTAGACATCTCAAGCTTTCCAATCATATATGGTTTTTCTATTAATTCATCCAAACGAGAGAGAACAACGTGTGTTTGAAATCAGGATTGAAATCTATTGAGACTTGTTTTTATTATCCTATTTTATTTATTTATTTATTTTTGAATAATTATTTTTATTTTGGGTTTGTTCTGGCCTATTAGACAATTTTTAGGGGTTTATTTCATTATTGGACTTATGTTAGTTGATTACCAGTTTATGCTCATTAGCTTGCAACATATAAGGAGTCTATTAGGATTAGTTAGAGGAAACTATATTATGTTTTTTTGAGCTACAAATTTGGACAGCAACTTGAAGAATAAATATGAGTTTTCTTTTGTTTATTCATGGCAAAACAACCTTTCTTTATAGGGACAAAAATCGTACACTGACTTATTGAAGATTAACTAGTTTCATGGTGTGATTCACATACTTAGAGTTCTTAAATATAAGGTTATCTCTATATTCAAATATTTTTCCAATACCCTTGGTTCATAAGTACAATGTTACTTCTAAGTCAGAGTTTTATCAGACCTGAATTTCAGCATTCCGGTTTGTTATTTACTTCGTTTGGGGTTACTTGATCACGTGATCAAGAGGTCCGCATCAGTTGGTATCAAAGCTAGGCTCCAAAACCAGGTTATACCCATTATTATCTTCTTGTTGGTTTTGGTTTCCTTAGCTTTACTTGTCTTTGATTCAATTTTTATTATTTCGTGTCTAGAGCTTAGTAGTTTGCGTCTAGGGCTCCTTTAAAAAAGTGTTATTTTAGTTTTTTGTTGTCTCAGAATATATCAATAACATAAAGAGTAAAAAAAATATGTTATTTTAGTATGTTATTGTCTCAAAATATATCAGTAGTATAAAAAGTAAAAAAAAACATTTAAAAAGGAGCAATTAAAATTGAAAAAAGTGGAGGATGGATGAAAAAAATATAGGTCTGCTAATTCATACAAATAAGAAAGAACAACATGTTTAAAGTCAGAACTGAAATCTGTCAGAAATGTGCAAAAAATAAAGAAACATTGTTTTCTTATATATTATGGATTCCAGTCAATACAAGGATTTCTTAATTCTCTTGGAAGCATGTGTGACATCTATTGACTTACTTATTTTATAAGGATTCAACAACTATTATTCATAGTTTGCAAGAATTTCATATCCATTATGGAATGCATGTGGTGGTAATAAGACTTAGGATTCTTTTGTTATTCTTTTCCTTATTTTGCAGGATTTTCTTATTGAAAATAGAGATTATAAGAGGCTATTTAAAAAAGATATTCCAGTCATTTTCTCTCCTATTTTTAAGAGCATACTTTCAGCTAAACAAGAAAAGAAACTTCAGCATTCAAGACAATATCTTTCAAGCAAGGAAAGAGGATTAATGGATGATATAAAAAGACACTCTTTCATCTATAAGTTTCAGATTCGGCTACAAAGGATCCGATGCAAGAAGATACAATTTTAGGGTTGTTTTGATAACTTGTATTAATATGAATATTTCTTATGGTTTATTTATTTTTAATTAATATTTATGATAATTATATTTCAGTTTTAGGGTTTTTATTTCTATTGGGTTTGTTTTTTCCCCCAAAATCAATGTTTAGGCTTGTTTTAGATATTAGGCTTGTGCTTAGCTGATTTTTAGTTAAGACCTATTGGTTTTCAACCCAATATAAGACCATTATGGTTATTATTTGAGGACTATATTATGTTTTGTTTTGTTGTAAATTTTGAGCAACCTTTAGACATTAATAAAATTCAGTTTTGCTTAAGCAAACTTCATCTTCTTTACTAGGACAAAGTGTAAATTCATTTTATCAAGGTATAACTGACCTTGTGGCATCATTCACAATTATCCAATACTTCTTGTTCTTAGTTATAGGTTAACTCTAGGTCAAGGTTCTAGTCTAACAGATTTGATAAGATTCATCTAGTAATTTTGACCTTCTGAAATAATATGTTTCCAAACTTCATTTGATTTGAAAAATATATCACCATATATTTCCATGTGTATAGTATCTCCCTGTAAAATTTAAGCTCAATTCGATGTATGGTTTAGAAGATATGACCGATCTTGTAAAATTTGTCATCAAATATTTTAAGGCAAATTCGGACATGACTTGGTTTGTATTAAGTTCTCAATCAAACATATTAGTAAAAAATAAAATTAGAAAAAACAAGTTAATTAAAAAAAGAAAAAATGATTCAACTGGGTTAACCTGTCAAACTCGTGACTCGGGTAATGAGATAAGGACAACCCAATAAAAAAGCAAATCTAATGTTGAAAGACCCATGATCATGGTCATGAGACTAAGATAATCTCTTAGAAGAAAATGACCCAATTTAACCTGGGTAAAAATACCAAAACTTGCAACCTTGATCATGGGATCAAGATATCCCTATAGAAAAAAAATTAAAATAAATTATGAAGTTCAATTCCTAACCGATTTAATGTTGAATGATGAAATTAAAAAAACTTCAATTAAAAAAAGACACTAAAAATATCCCAAGTTAACTCAGGTTAACCTATTAAGTATTATTCTCGAGTTATGAGGTTGGAATAACCTAATAGAAAGCAAATAAAATAAATCATAAAGTCTGTTTTTCAATTAACGCAATATTAAAAGATGAAATTGGAAAAACAGTTAATTAAGGGAAAAAAAACTAAGTCAGTCTGGTTAATTCGCCAAACTCGCGATCCATGTCATGAGAATGAGATAACTCAATAAGAAATAAATTTAATATTAATTTTTTTTTTTTAAAAAAAAGAAGCATTGATTGGGAAAAAAATCAAAGAATAAACAAAAAAAAAATCTAATTAATAGTGCTTTGTGAGGAGGGGTACAAAAAAACCCCCTCCTCTTTTAGTTTTTTGTTAATGATAAGAATAATGATAATATTAGTAGTAATAATAATAATATTAACAGTGACAACAACAACAACAACAATAAATGATGATGATGATGATAATGATAATTATGGTAATAGTAGAAGTAATAATAGTTTATTTTAATAATAACAGTAGTGATAATAGTAATAATTATAATGATAATAGTAATATTAATAAAAATAATAGTAATGATATTAGTAATAATAGTATTAGTAGTAGTAATGATGATGATGATAATAGTAATTATGACGAAGATGACGACAACAATAACAACAAGAATGATAATAAAAATACTAATAATAGTAGTAGTAGTAGTAGTAATTTTTTCATCTTTTATATAGATTAACTTTATTTTTTAAAACAAAAAATATTTATTTTCAGATAATATTTCTAATATGTGTAACCTTGCATAATTTTTTCTTCTATTTTTTCCAATTAATTTAATATATGTATCTATTTCTATTATTGTTTGATTGGATAAAATATTAAATTTAATAAAATAATTCAATAAACTAGGTAAATATCTCGTCTTACGAGATTAAATATCTTGAAATATACTTGTTTCTTGATTTTTCTAATTTTATTTTTAGTTATTGTTAAAATATTTTCTTATTAAATAACAGATATAGTTCTCAATTTAGTTAATTACATATATGCATATGGATTTTTCAATTTACATGATTTTTTATATATAAAAACACGTAAAAAAAAGTTAGTATATATTTTTTTTTATAAAAAAAAATATTTGACTTGAGACAAAAAACCAGTGAAATAGCTTGCACAAGTGAAGTAGCTAGTTTATCTCTCTTGCATGTTACAGTATATGTGTACATATATTGCATTATCATGACAACTTTAAAAAAACGACAGTCATACCAGTTTAGGATTTTTATTGATCAGTTAGCAAAGCAATCACAAAGTCAATAGTTTTGGAATAAGGGAAGATAAAAGTTGAAAAAGGTGCTGAGTTACTGATGATTGAAGCAAATTTAATAACAGAAGTTCGAGCAACACAATGAAGATGATCATATTAAGACAATTTGTATATGATTTAATTTAAAATTTGATAATTCATATATAATTTAATTTAAAATTTAAAGATTATGTCAAGACAATTCAGAAATAGGATGATGAGGGTATAAGATGGATCAAAGTTTAATCCGATCTCACAATCGAGAGATGTACCTTGCTGCACTAACGGGCTGGTGTCTCCTTAGCATATCAAACAGTAGATTACTCTAACTTCATCCGATTCAAACACTAGAATTTCGGTTTTTTTTTATAAAAAAAAAGAGATGAAAAAATGTGCTTTTATTATATGATTTTTAGGAGAGATTCAAGGGTCTTCCTGCAATTGTCTGATCATAAACTCCATCTAAAACAGAGTCCCATTAGCTAATTCTTTTGACCCGCTTGATTTAGCCTGTGTGTTTTGTTGTGATACTATAAATCACAGTTGTTGTAATTCCACTGCATCATTTGCTTAGAGCTCCCTGTAGACTGTAATTCCAGTTGCTGAAAATGTAATAGCTTTTTGAAATGGATAATCTCTTTGGCAACATCAAGATCTATTGCACAGATTCATAATATAAAAATGGTTTTAATGACTGAATGTCTCACACTAGTAATTTAGTTAATAATAAATAATGACTAATGAGTCCATACAAGCTCTTTTGCACACAATTGGGTACAAATTCTACGCTTCTGCACAGTAAAAACTACCAGTTTCATTTCATATAAGAATATTGCAAGAAACAAAGTAGTATACCAAATATGGTGATATGACCGTTGAACACTGCTGGACTTGAGGAACTCTTCCCTATGAACTCACCTGAGATTGGCACCGGTGCCAATTTTCCTAATCTTGGAGGAGCTGCAGGACCCAGATCCCATTCGTCAGTTGGAGGAGGGAAAAAAGAAGACATGTTAGGAGCATTTACATATGGCAAAACAGCTGGAGAAGCTCCAATAGTAGGTTCACTGGTTAGAGCAAGCACACTGGCGAAGAACATGATCATTGGTATAACAACAGAAACCTTTGTAATGACAGCCATGGTGTTAGAATTGAGTGAAGGGAATGCGGGCAGTGAAGTGTTGAAGGGTACCTAGATAAAGATGGTGGTGTGACTGCTAGCTCAACATCACGGGATATACAGTGACTGCTTTAATTCTGCCGGCAAGGTTTCGAGCCCTTATTTATAAGAACATTTTGTTTTTCTTGACTTTGTCTTTTTGTGTCACAGTGGCCTTTGCAGACAGACACAGTAGTAGTGGAGCCATATAAGGCTGTAAGAAAGGATTATTCTTTTATTGTTTCACGTGGTAAGGGGGGAGAAAGTGGAAGGGGGTCTTATCAGTCATGTTATCTTTGCTTATCCATCTGAATATATTTATTGGTTTCGTCAAATATAAATATATTAAATTTAAAATTGTTTAGGAATACAAATTTTTTATTAGATAGATTTAAAGTATTTTAAAGTTTATAAAAAAATCAGGTGAAAATTAAATTTTCTTTTTAGTTTTGAATAATTCCTTTAAGATTAGATTGTTGTAGATTACAAGCCATTTAAATATTCAGTTTCTAATAATAATTCACACGAATTACCGATAAAAATCTCTTAAACTGTTTTAGGAGATAAAAATTGTTATATCTTTGAATACTAACTTTTTTTTTTGTGTTTTTCAAGTATTTTGTATTGTATTGTACACTACTATCTTTACATAAAATATTTTCTATTTATAGAAAAAAAATAAAACCCTATAAATATTTCGTGTAAACACCCAATTAACTATAATGTATATATAGGCTTAAAGTAGATAAAAATTAAGCTTCAAATCTTTGTCACTTTGAAAAAGTGTGGTTGTGGTTGTTTTTCAAAGTATTTTTCATGATAAAATACATCAAAATGATATTTTTTTATTTTTAAAAAATTATTTTTGAGATTAGTGTATTAAAATTATTCAAAATATATAAAAAAAATTAATTTTTAACAAAAAAAAAAATTAATTTTTTTAAAAGTACAGCTTAACCCGTGTTTCCAAACGACTTGTAGTGGTAGTGGCAAATTTGTTTTTCTAGGCTTTGGAGGTTTCTGATGACCCTACACTCAAGTTTGACATTACATTTTATTAACATTATGGTAAGTGTTTCTAACAGTAGAGATCGGAGATGGATACAATCAGGATCAAAAGACTGGTCATTACTCAAGAAATTGTCTCTTGTAGCAGATGTTGTTCTTCGAAGGCTTTTTTGCTTTCCTCTATGCTCCAGAAAACATTTACAGATGTAAAAAACATACAAATAATATATATTTACACCAAGTTTTGTACACAGCTTCAAATGGTCCTCCAAAATCATGGAAAATGAGCTACAGAAAAATCCTCTTGTTATAATTGAGAAGCACGATCAGGATGGTCCATCTCCTTTCACCGTCAATGGGAGAATGCCCCACTAATTTATAGAATCACGTAATGTTGACAGAGTCTAGCAAAATTACAACCACTGCAGATCCAATCAAGGTGAAACTTGGAATGCGTGATTTTCACCACCAGCAGAATCCAAAGCTGAAATCTAGCATTTATGTCAATCTAAGTGATTCCATGGAACCATTGCAATAGCAAATTCAAAACTTTACTCCAAACCAGAACCAGAGGGCAAAACAGAATTCCAAGCAGAACCAAACTCGAACTGGAATAACAGCAGAACTTGAAAGTAAGAAATGTAGCAGCACCAATGAAGCGGACTCTTAAAACCATTGGCAAACTCAAAGTTGCATAAAGAAGCATGGAAAGTTTCACCAATAAAGGACTGGTTGGCCGGTAAAAGAAAAAACCAAACTACAAACAACAATCCAAAAGATTGCACATGCCCTTGTACTGATGATGTCTCTAAAATCACCAAGGTCCAAGGATTTTAGGTGCAGGCAAATTGGCTATGAAGCAATTTCTTATAGCAGACAGAGGCGGTTAGAAATAACTCAGTGTGACTGGAATCTTTGTTGTAGCGGAGACTTTGCTGGAAGGTTGTTCTCCCTCTTTTTTCTTTTTTTTTTTCTTTTTCTAAGGCTGCTTGTTTGTGCTTTCAT
>Ga0307510_10006004_pt1 | contig 14486 bp, 4 predicted proteins | sample 12_EM_MG_FD_207224 | JGI IMG/M metagenome (GOLD analysis project Ga0307510, IMG submission 207224) | Populus trichocarpa ectomycorrhiza microbial communities from riparian zone in the Pacific Northwest, United States - 12_EM | ecosystem: Host-associated > Plants > Roots > Unclassified | place...
GTTGTCTGCAAGTATTCACCCCACGTATTTTGGTTTTTAAGTAATTGTGATTATCTTATCTTTAAATCTACGAAGTGGATAATTTTTACGTTTGTAAATTGTTTTTCAAAAAAAAAACGAAATTCACGGACTCTTTTCTTCTTTGAGGTGACGAGATATTTTTTTAATAAAACTATACTTAATTATCGGTAATTAATATAATTATAAATCAATTGGTTAAGTCATGAAAAGTTAAAATAATTTCTCACAAAGCAATTGATGAATCTACCTGAGGATTTGTTGTTACCTGTTGTTACATAATCTAATATAATATCGTGTCTTTTAACTCGTAGTTATGGTATATTGTTGGTAATTAGCATAATTTCAAAATAATTGATTTAAGTTATCGAGATAAATTACGATGACATAGTAAATAAAAATAATTAATAGTCGACAACTTGAAACACTCTAGATTATAATGCATCCAGGTATCTATAGAAATTGCTCTACTCTGAGTCACGTAGATGGAAGAAGGAGGTGGATTTATGGAATCTTATAATGGATTTATTTTACGCACAACCACTTTCAGGCCTCTATTTTTTAACCCAAGTGAAACAAAAATGTGACATCATATAATTAATTAGAAAAATATTATAAAGATGCTTAAATTTACCTTGGTTGAACAGTGTGCATGCTCGATTTATTCCTGATATGGTTGACTACGTAGTTTAATTGATTCTTTCATGTAGTGATCCATGTTTTTTTTTTTTAATTTTTGAAATTAAATTGCCCATTAAATGTGCTTGATATGCTTCGTCCAATATTAGATACAGGGTATATTAAATAGATGACACGCGCTACATTGCAGGCCTATCATTTTTTTATTATAAAAAAATACCAAGAAAATATAAATTTATTTTTTCAACAAAAATATAAGATTTTGGTTATTAACTCAAGATAAAAAATAAAATAAAAGATAGTAAAAAAAAACACAAGTCAAATATGGTAAACCTGGTGAATCCATAATTCGAGGCATGATACCAGAATAATTATGTATAAATAAAATGTAAAAAAAAAAAATCATTTTTTCAAAAAAAAAAAACAAAACAAAACTCCTTCCGGTACTACCTCAAATCAGATGTGATGAAATCAATAAATTTAAATTAATTAAAAAATAAAATCCATTTTAAAGAAGTGAAATCTAACAAAAATCGAAAAAAAAACTCAAAGTAGCCCTTGTTATTTTAAAAAGAAAGATAAATCATATAGAAAGAGAGCAAAATAGAATGTTAGAAAATGAAATGTGAAAAAAAAGGCTAAAAAAAAAAACCAAGCAAGTCCCGGTTAACCTTGTAAATCCGGGATAAATTTTCAAATCCGCAATTCGTTAAATTCTTAACCCGGACTCAACCTAGGAGCTCAATACCTAAAAAATTAAAAGTTGAATGATGAAATCAATCAATTTAATTCAATTTAAAAATAAAATTCCTTTAGAAAAGCTAAATTTAATAAGGACAAGAAAAAAAAACAAAGACAACCTGTGTTATTTTCATAACGACTAGAAAATACCATAGAAAGTGAATTATAAAATAACAAAATGCTGGAGGATGGAAAAAAACTCAAAAAAAGGAAAAAACCCCCTAAAGAAACCTATGTCAACTTCGCAAATTAAAGTCAATCTCTTAAACTCGCAAATTATTAAATTTAAACTCAGACCCAACTAAGAAGTTAAACACTCGGCTATTAATTGTTGGAAAACAAAATAATAATAATAAAAAATCAATCTAAATAAATATTTTGCAAGGTCAAAAAAATACAACAATTAAAAAAGGATTAGATTTCCCATGAAAAAATCTAAAGAATAATGAAATTGAAAAAAAAAACAGAACAATTGTCAAAATCATATGAAATAAAAAAATGGTAAATAAAAAGAATATAAATAAAATCTAATAGATAAAAATATCAACTATGGATGAAATTGAAAACAATTCTTAATTTAACAAACTATGATAAATTAAAAAGATTACAACTAAGAAAACAAGAACAAAATTGAAAACCTCATTAATTTCATAAAGTATTTTAAAACTACAACAGAGAATATGGATGAAATCTTAAGTAAAACAAATTTTAGGAGTTGATTTGATTTTTTTTTCCGGCAATAAAATCAAGTAAGTGAGAAGGGGAAAAAATAAAACAAAAGACTACACGCGCTCCACTGGCCGCCATTATGCTACACATACTGTTGATCTATGGAGGGGACGGCGAAACGTCTCAGAAGCTGCTCTGAAATTATGGTTTTGGCCATTAGACAACGCCATACATGACGTCTGAAGGAGACTAACACTATTCATCTAATTATTTTTTAATTTTTTCTATTTATCAAATTACTCTACTATTCCTATGACACCGAATAACTATTTAATGATCACGTATAAATGATAAAAAAGCCCCGAGTCAAAGACTATTATTTTTAATTTATAATAACAATAAAGTAATTTGTTTAAAAATAAAGTCAAAGACTCAATAAGCCACTGATCAAATTGATTTTTTATCTTATAAGAGCAATTAAGTAATTTTGCGGGGAAAAAAACAAAATTACCATCTAACCCATTAAATGATAACTTATGTGTTTTACGAAAAATATCATCGTATCTCTATACCCTATGCATGCTACTTTGCCTACTAAAAAGTAAAATCATCATTTCATCTTAGATTGAAGTGAGTATAATAATAATATAATAAAGATAAATACAGACACCGTGACAGGTCTCGTATCCATGACATTTCATTGGAATGTTCTGGAAACAATTACATCGAAGTGTACAGGATTGCCACGTTAAAAGTAAGTAGAAAATTGTTGTTCTATTTACAGTGTATTAATTTCCCCGGAAAGTTTAGTTCCATGGTTGAATTTTCTTAAAAGTTTCAAATTCTTTATCTGGATTTCCAAGAAAACGGACGTGGATATGAAAAATTAAAGACCCTAGCATACAGCCACGTAGAAAGATTTTAGGACACTGCTGACCTGTCCTCGTTGATTCCCTTCACAAGAGAGGATGATCATGTAACAAAAGTCAATAACAGAACAAATCAGATTTAAAAATTCAAGGATTAGGGGGGTGTTTTTGACTTATAGAGAATGCTTTTCTAAACATATTAAAATAATTATTTTATTTTATTTTATTTTTTTAAAATATTTTTAACATTATAATAATTTAAAAAATAAAATAAAAAATAAACAAAACGATAGTTCAACAACCACACTAAATAATACCTTAATCAAACTGGGTACAGGCCTCAACGAATGTCTCCTAATGACTTTCATCATCACCTAGATTCTGTTTCATGCCATGTCTCCATTCTGAACTTGTTTTGCTGTCTTCTAAACGTGGGACTTGGTATCTAAGAACCTGCATCGAGGATCTAATCAGTGTATAAGTTTCGGTTCTGAGATTATAATAAAAGTTATTTTTTAAAATATTTTTTATTTTAAAATAATATTTTTTAAAATTTTTATATTAAAACATCAAAATAATTTTAAAACAGAAAAAATATTTTAAAACTAAAAAAAATCTCAAAATTTTTATAAAACGCCTTTGAATTACAATGACGTATGTGCGATAATCTTCTGCCAATCACCCGTGACACACATACCCCTAAGTTCCTGCCCGACACTTGTCTCTTCTCCAATCTTTCGCATCCCGACGTGTCACTTTGAATTTCAGCAAAATCATCAGATTGCCAGCTGCATGTGAAATGTTTTTTTCCTTTTTAAAAAAAAACTTTTATGTTGGAACTTTGAAAACTGGAAGATGGGCAGGACCCGGAAATAAGTAGCCGTTTAGTATGCAATAGATTATTGTCTCCACTAGGTTAGATCAGTTTTTAAAAAACAAAATACAAAAAAATTTTCAAATATTATTAATGTGTTTTTTAAATAAATTTTTTTAATTATGTGAGAATTGATTTATTAACTCGGTTAACTCGTCATATATAAAAATAACTTGGATAACCAATTAAAATATGGTTTAACTTGAAAAAAAATCAAAGTAACATATTTTTTCAAGTATTGAAAGAAAAACATATTAAATTGACTCATATCAATATGGTTTAATCCGCCAAATATGCTATCAAGATCATGAAAATCTAATAACCCAGCAAATAAAAAAAATAAAAAAAAATTACTAAACCAAAATCTCAACTACCATAGCGTTGAAGGATGGAATAGAAATAAAATTCAACTAAAATAATGAACCAAGTCAACCCGAATTAACTTGTCAAACATGGATCATGAGTATGAAATAGCCCTGTAGAAAGCGAATCGAAACAAATTATAAAATTTCATTTTCAATCAATTTAGTATTGACGAATGAAATTAAAAAAATTAATTAAAAAATAAACACAAAAAACCATTAAAATCAACTGACCAAACCCATGAATCTGGTTATGAAACTGGGATAGCCTCGTAAAACACAAACTGAAACAAATTATAGAGCTTAATTCTCAATAAAACCAACATTGAATGATGAAATTAAAAAAAAATAACTAGAAAAAAGAAAAAATATAGAGTCAGCCGGCCTAACCTGCGACTCGTGTCACAAGACATTAATAACGCCATAGAAAGCAAAAACAAAAAAATAAAAATACAAAGCTTAATTCACACTCAAACCAATGCTAAAAGATACATTTTTTTTTTTTAAAAAAAAAGACTCGGGTCAAACCGGGTCAGTAAACCAAGAAATAAAAAAAATATAAAGTTTAATTCTCCACCAACCCAATACTTAATTATAAAATTGAAAAATAACAAATTAAAAAAAATGGAAAAAAAGTAAACATAACTAACTTGTAAAATTCGCAAGCCAAGTCACGAAACCATGATAATCCTCTATAAAAAAAATAAAAAAACACTTTTGAATCTCAATTCTCAACCAACCCAATGTAGAAGAATGAAGTTGAAAAAAAAATATGATAAAAAAATAATCCGAGTCAATACGGCTAATTCTCAAAACTTGCAACCCTAGTTACTAGTCTAGAATAACTCTATAAAAAATAAAAAGAAATAAATTATAAAATTTAATATCTAATAAACTCGTGATAAAATTTAAAAAAAAACTAAGAAAATTTTGAAAACCAAAGGAAATTTTTTTGGCCTTTTACTGTTAATTAATACTGTGAAAAGCCAAACTCTAATGTTTATTGTTAGAGTAAAAAAACTAAGCTCTTTTAATATATATCATTTAATAAATAATATAGGATCTGTCCATTTTTTTCCGTGTTTGCTGGGTGAGTTTGTTTGTTTTTATATATTAACATAAATATTCAGGTAAGCTTGCTAATGTATTTACTGGTATTTGCTGGGTGAGTTTGTTACTTGTACAGGTTATTGCCTTTATAAAAGTCTCTTCATAAAAATAAAATTATCACGATTCGTTTGGCAACCATTCTATCTGAGCCCCCACAATTTTGTTCTTACCAGGATCGAGGCAGTGTTTCTTTGAGTGTCCGGATCGTGTTTTTTAAAATTTTTAATTTTAAGTTATTAATTTTAATGTTTTTTTAATTTTGATATATTAATATTAAAAATAAAAAAATATTATTTTAATATATATTTTTTAAAAAAACACTATAAAAATTAATATACACTACAATTCCACACACGCTTTAAGCACAGCAACTATCTTTTTTCTTTTTATAACTACAACAGCCATCTCCTTATTTTGCCTCTCACTACATCTTTATCGGCGCAAGTTTTGTACCAGAAACAGAATCACAGGCACTTTTACTGTTGAGGGATGCAAGTTTCTTTGAACTCACGATCAGAGATATACATTTTCTCCAGTCCCGACATGCCATCAACTATACTACACATCTACTCCTTCCACCTCGCACAGAGGAAGGGCTCATCAAGGAGAACTGTATTTATTTGTTTTTCTAACATGTTGGCTTTAACATGCGCGTGGCAGATGACAGTAACAGATGCAAGTCAGGCATGAGAGATTTTTTCGCCCAAAATAATTCATCTTTTCGCTCAAAATAATTTATCAGCTTTAGAAAGAAAAAAATGAATGGAAATGAAAAATAAAAACACTAGTTAGAAAAATTAACGTAGGATTGAGCAAAGTATACAACTGCAATTTTGTTTATTATGAGCTATGACATCAATCATGTTATATTTATTTTTAATCCGTCCATAACAAGCATGGGCGTGAATTTGTTTGTTAAGTGATCCAAGCAATTACCACATCGCTGTTTTTTTTTTTTAAATACAAATTTGTTTGTTAATGTTATAATAATTTTTTTTTATTGGTCATTGAAATAATATTTTTTTTTGATATAAATACATTAAAACAATAAAAAAAATTAGGGAAAAAAATATTGTTTTATAAAAATGTTTTTTTTTTAAAAAAAAAGTTGCCGTGGGCTAATGTTTTGCAAGATCACTTCAAAGTAATTATCACGCTCGATTAAACCAAGAACAAAAGGAAAGAAAACTACTACATTGCTAGAGATTTCAAGACATAAGATAAAATTTGATAAATAAAAGAGGACATCGATTACTTTATTTCACAGACTCTAATTTTTTTTTAAACTTCGAATATGTCAAGTCAATGTCATGACAAAAATTTGTAATAATTTTCCCACTGCTCGTGGTATTACCATATTAATTTTGTTCTCGTACGAGGGAAACAGTATAATTAAATTAAGAATCTTATGATTTGATTAATCAGAGATTCAGAATTGCTCCGTGAATATGAACCAAAAGCTAATCAACGGAAAACATACCATCATCATCATGGAAAATCACAAAAGGCAACATCATGGAGGTAAAGCTTGGTTTCATTGAAAGCAATCATTGTCTAAAAGTTGAACAAAGAAAATCGCAATACAGAATAAACTAACAAGTGATAATTAATCTCTAGTCAAGAAAATAAAACATGTCTCTATACTTTGAAATGTTTTTTTTCCAGGATTATACATTAAAGGTGTGATATTTTTTAAATTATTAATATTTAATACCTGCTGCGATATATGATTCATTTATTATTTGGGTGTTTCATATATATATATATATATATGTTCATACAGTGCAAATAACACACATTCAATGCATATGTAAGCTGACCAGTGAGGAAAAAAAACCAACTCGTGAATCGCGATCCTAATTGAACTGTGAATTGCATTGTTGCTTCATAAATAACCTTTCATTACAGAAAAGAAAAAAAGAAAAAAAACACATCACCGATGGCTTTTGATTCAAAGTGTCGCGTGTCACAAACCTATTATTCTTTAAACTTTGGAAGAATGTAATGCTATTTTTGCCAACATCTCATTAAAACTCCCAGATAGACTGTCTCGGATTTAAATCCTCAACGACAGGTTGAAAAAAATTTATTTGCCCCACCATCAATTAAATGTTTGAGATTAAAATATTTGCTCTTTATGTGATATCGGATTCGAGCTTTATTGTTATTAATGTTAATGATTACTAGAGGATTTCTTGATCGTTAATTTCAAGACCTGTAAAAATTAATCAAAATACACGCAAACTAATCAGAACACTACACATAAATAAAAAAAAATAAAATTATTTGCGCCTATTTATTTTCAATTCTAAGTACATATAAAACCGAACCGTGAACGAATCATTTGACTTTTTCCGCAAAAACTGATGAAATGGAATGATGATCGCTGAAGAGAAGTCCCACATAAACAGGCTCCTGCTTGAACCCACCAAGCCAAATAATTTAGCGAGCGTGGGGTGTGAAATAGAGAAAGGACAGTTTTCTTTTTATTAAATGAAAAAGAGAAAGGACATGCTACGTGTCATAACTTTAAACCACAAACTCGAGCATCAATGCTCGAGGGATCATGTACAAAAAGGGCACCCAAATTCTAAATCACAGAATCTCGACTTTTTAGCCTCTAATCTAATCCCGTGAGAGCACGCACGTGATAGATTAAGACAAACACGGAGGTTCTTGAATCCATAAATTCCCATTTTCACCGACAAATATTAACCTCTGTAAAAGCCGTAAACCCACCTTCCAATTCACATTCATTGAGCACGTCATCAACTTGCTACTTGATTAACATTTGGAGCAGCAAGAGTACTTGGAATCGCACGCTTACGAGCTGCCAACGTGGAGTAAACTCCATCGAGGTGACGTGAGCGATGAACATAAGTCGTGGTGAATCTATTATTACCTCTCAAGGTGTGTTTAAAAAATGGGTCACGCGAGTTTTAAAAGTCGATTTGTCCACTCGCGAGAGAGACTGCAACCATAATTTTTTTTTGTTCTGAACCACAGGTTTTGGATGCACCCGTGAATGGTTTAATTCTGTTGTCGTGGACCTGCTACATGTTTCTTGCTTCTACTGGCCACGAAGAGCTAGAAAACAATAAAGAGTCACGAGTGTCGGTACTGATTCGCTTCACTTCAAGCCACAACATTCATATGTTACCAGATTGCTACCACAATATGTTTTGGTGTCATAAGAAATTTCTCCTTTTCTGTTTCTCTCTTTGACCTAATGGAAGAGCAGTGATCAGGTGATCAACAATAAATGGAATCACATGAAATCATGCATGTATTGTGATGTAATATATTTTCTTCATGAATGTGATATCTTTATTTGCCCTAATTTAAGTGGGAATTAAATTCTGTGAGAGAAAATTAAATGCTTTTAAAATTTTATTTTTATTTGAAAATATATTAAAATATTTTTAAAAAAAATTCTTGAGATTAAAACCATGAGAGAGTACTAAAAATCCATTAATTTGATATTTTTTAAAGCTAAATATATTTTTAAAACACTTTCAAACTCAGTTACAAACACAAAAACAAATTGCCTCGTAGTTTAACATGAAAGGGATGAATACAAGTCCTTTAATGATGTCATATAATTATAGAAAAACATAACAAGTAGTTTATCATAAAACTAAAATAGAATAGCGTTGCGATGCGTAAGAAGGTTGATTGTCCGTGTTCAAGATACGGCTAAAATAACTGTCATAATAAGGGTTTGGCAGATGTAGTTAACTTGCTAGTTACAAAACACAATCAATCAAGACTCTGTTTAACTTGTTGCCCTCACTTCAGGGTTTTGTATGCGTACAGTAATACACAAGCTAAAGCCATACATTGAATGGTCAAAATCACCCTTTTGTTTTATGTAGAGCCAATTTCTAGTTAGCACCACGCATCAGGCTAGGTTGCTGTTGTTAGCATTCCTTTCATACGCATCTCATAGATCTTATCTTCTGGCTTCAATCGTAGGCACAATGACTATATATGTAGTTATTCAATTGGAACAGTCCGCTTAATTCTAATTCCTCATTAACTGCAAATAGCTATACGAGGAACTCTCTTCCGATTTCAGTGATCATGACAACTAATCAACTTAAAGTCTGGATGCACACTGATAGTATAAAACGTTTCCTGTGTGATCCATAGGCTATGCATGTAGAGGACAGGACTTGCTTCCATAACTTGTTTATTTTTCCCGAGAGAAGAAAAAGGGATTTGTGTATGAATGCTTGTTCGTTGTTTTAGAAGCCCTGCACGCAACACAAGCCTAATACAACTGTTTTTGGCACTTTGCTCTAGAAAATATGGGCCTCAAAGCAGTTCGCAAGCTAGCTCTGTCGAAGATGCAAATCCTTCCCAGCCCTACCTTTCCCTGATTAGGCAACTAAAAAGATTTTCTATTGGAAAGGGGAAAGAACAACAGAGGAAAACCGACCATGTATTGTATATCAAATGAAGGGGAAATTATACTACTTGAGACGATAGAATTAATGTCTCGTCAAGTGCACTTGAAACTAATCGTATCGTTGAGAGCACGGCGAATTGTGTCCTAGCCAAGCGATCTAGTAGTATTTTACTCTCTCCCCTCTAAGTTTTAATAGAACTAAACAAAATGTGAGAAAACATGACAAACAGAAATGAAAGGTTAGATGAACACATTGGTTTCCACTGAACTTTCAAGCGCGTTCTGCAAAATTTGCCACACAAGGCCAATCCTCCAAATTTAATTCCCAACTGTTATTAAAGAAACAATAATATTTCAATCAACAGGAACATGACACGTGCCGACCATATACATCAGAACCATTTTTTGGATGTCCTTTTACAGGAGTATAAATCAATCCCCCTTTCCACTTCACTTGAGGCCCCTAGCAGCTGTTAAAAATTCTCTCTTGTGCTGTTTCTCACTTATTAACTTTGAGAAGCTGTACTTGTCATTGTTTTACATTGACAAAATTCTTGATTTCTTTTTATTTCTCACAGAACACACTGCCTACACTACCACCCTTCGTTTCATTTTCATGGAGATCATTCGTGGTTTTTTCGCCATTTGCATTGGGGTGTCCCTTCTGCTTTACAATTCAAGCAATGTAGAAGGAAGGTACCATTACCATAAGCCAAAGAACAAGAGCTCCAACAATATAGGGTCCCCCGTTTCTCCACCCCCTGATGATACCCCGGATCCTCAAAACCCCATTGCCCCTTCATCCCCTTCTAATCCTCCTTCAATCCCTTCAGACCCTTATCCGAAAGATCCTGGAAATACCAGTTCAGGCTGCATTTTCAATGTAATGGATTATGGGGCAGTTGGTGATGGCTCCACTGACGACACCGATGCATTCAGGCAGGCTTGGAAAGAAGCTTGTGGAGTGGAATCTGGTGTTATTCTGGCTCCTTCAGGTCATTCTTTCATGATCACCTCAACTATTTTCACAGGTCCATGCAAGCCAGGACTAGTGTTTCAGGTAAAACATTTATATCCATGTTTCTGATTGTTTTTGTATAACCTTGCCATGTCTAGTCTACTGTGGCTTACAGAAAATTGTAATGTGAATAGGTGGATGGGTACCTGATGCCGCCAGATGGACCGGATTGCTGGCCAGAAAAAGATAGCACAAAGCAATGGCTTGTGTTTTATCGACTTGACGGTATGACTCTCACTGGAAAAGGAACCATTGAAGGAAATGGAGAGAAGTGGTGGGATCTACCCTGCAAACCTCACAGGGTAATATTTCTTGAATGAAGTCAGCATCTCATTAATTCTGTAATCGAACCAAATTAACATTTTCTGTCGCAATATGATATGATTCCAGAGCCCAAATGGATCGACATCAAAAGGACCGTGTGATAGCCCTGCTGTAAGTGAAAATTTTCTCCACGTAATTTAGATAAAAATTGAATCAATCACTACATACTTTCGCCATACTTTAACCGCTACAAATTTGTTAATTGTTTCAGTTAATTCGCTTTTTCATGAGCTCCAATTTGGCAGTCAGTGGCTTAAGAATCCAGAACAGTCCCCAATTCCATATGAAATTTGATGGCTGTGAAGGAGTTTTGATAGAAAAACTGTCCATATCTTCCCCTAAACTTAGCCCCAATACTGATGGGATTCACATAGAGAACACTAAGGCTGTTGGCATATACGACTCTTCCATTAGCAACGGTACGACAAACTAAAAAAAAACAACAACGCATTCTTATTTATAATCTCTCTTTTCAGATTAATTATCTGCTATCAAGCCGTTTCTAATAATGGATTCCTCAACTTAAACAGGTGACGATTGCATATCGATCGGGACAGGATGCTCGAATGTTGATATAGATGGTCTCACCTGTGGTCCCAGTCACGGGATTAGGTACCGTACAATCTTCTCTCTGTTTCAATTAAATAGGTATCATGGTTGTATTAACTACCAACCACCAGTACACTGTGTGAAGCTATTTTTTGGTCTCTTTTCATTACAGTTGAGGCCATGCTCGGCCCTACAACATGATGGCCATATGACAGTTTTTCAGTGTTTGATAAATACCATTTGTCGACGCACAAAAGTATTTATCATTTATCACAAAATAAGTAATTCAAAAAGTTGATTGAGAAAGAAAGAAAGAAAAAAAACTAGCCAAGAACTTGATTTCCACCTTGACGTGATCATCACATAGCAAAATGCCATTTTGCATTTTTGCTAAAAATTTATAGAGAAAACTATCTATTGATGCATGGCCTGTTGATTGAATGTGTTTTCCTTTTCCTTTTCTTTTTCTTATTCTTATAGAAATACAAATATGAAGTTCCACATGCTTTTCATATTCTTGTTGAATTTACTTATATGGGATTGACACCAAGTTAACTCTGGTTCAAGATTCTAAAACTCTGCATTTTCCCTCTGTTTTCTTCAGCATTGGAAGCCTGGGAGTACACCATTCCCAGGCATGTGTAAGGAACATAACCGTCCGAAATTCAGTAATAAAAGAATCAGACAATGGACTGAGGATCAAGACATGGCAAGGCGGCACGGGTTGCGTATCCGACATAAACTTTGAAAACATCCAAATGGAGAATGTTAGGAACTGCATGAACATAGACCAATACTACTGCCTATCGAAGGCTTGTCTAAATGAGACCTCAGCTGTCTATGTCACAGGCGTTACATACAGGAACATTAAGGGCACATATGATGTTAGAACCCCACCAATACACTTTGCTTGTAGTGACACAGTAGCCTGCACCGATATAATTCTATCAGAGGTTGAGCTTCTCCCTGAAGAAGGTGAGTTGATGGATGATCCCTTTTGTTGGAATGCCTATGGAACTCAAGAAACAGTGACTATTCCTCCTATAAATTGCTTAAGAGAAGGACAGCCTGAGAGTCAAGGGGAGGTCTCCTCTGTTGGTTGCTGAGATATAATTGCAATCATACTAGTAGTTTTGGTTATTGCCAATACTATTGTACCATATAGGATGCTGTATACTACAGAACCCAAGATCCACTGGTATCTTGTTCTGGGTCTTGATTATTACGGAGTCTCCATCCCTGTTAGGGTATTTCCCCCTTATTGTGCGATGATGTAGTAGAATACGGGCTGTTTTTTCTTACCTTCGACTGTGTAATTGATTGTTGTTTTTTTTTTTCTTTAGTGGTGCAATAGATTAGAGTGGATTTTACCATCATTATTATTATAAAAGATTGAGTTTTTATTTTTATTTTTATTTTTATTTTTTTGAGAAAGAAGATTTAGGTATTAACATACCACGAAGATATACCGACCCCAAAAAAAAAAATCAACAGTTTTTTTTACTTTGAAATGAACTCAAAATATCTAATCGTAGTGAGTTATTAAGTTTAATGGATTTGGGTTTGTGGACTTCTTGATTTTTATAGCTTTTCTTTACAGTCAAACTATCACATTTAAAGTTCAAACTATAAAACTACCACCAGCATGTTTATCTCCAATATCAAATCAAGGAAATCAATCAAATTACTCATCAACGAAAAAAGAAGAGGCAAATAGATATCTACGTTAGAAATATAATAAAACTGTTAAGCCTTTCACTATAGCAATTTATCGTGAAAGGTTGAACTATTTTTTTTTTAAGCTGTTTTTTTTAAGTTATTTTTCTTTATTTTTTCTCTTTTGATGCCTTTAGCTTTTTTTTTCTTTCTTTGTTTTTTCTCTTTTAATAAATTTTGTTTTGTTTAATTTAGTTTAAGCTATTTTTTTTTCATTTTTTTTAATTTTTTCTTTTTTGATGCCTTTAGCTTTTTTTTTTCTTTCTTTGTTTTTTTTTTCTTTTAATAAATTTTGTTTTGTTTAATTTAGTTTGTTAATGTTAATAATTTTTTAATTTAGTTATCAGACTTTTATGACATTAATCTCGGGTTTAACAGGTTAACTTGGTTTCACGAGTTAACCTAATTTTTTTTCTTTTTAATTAATTTTTTTCATTTATTTTAGTTTGTTAATGTTAAATTTCTTTCTATTTAGTTATCAGACTTTCATGACACATATCTCAGGTTTCACGGGTTAACCCAGTTAATTATGGATTAACCCGTCCATTTTTTTTTTGTTTTTTTATTTTGTTAATGTTAAATTTTTTTATTTAGTTATCAGACTTTCATGACAAGGATCCCAGGTTTAACAGGTTAATCTGGTTTGACGAGTTAACCAGGAGTTTTTTTTTGTTTTTTTTTAATTAATTTTTTTCGTTTACTTTAGTTTGTTAATGTTAAATTTCTTTCTATTTAGTTATTAGACTTTCATGACACATATCCCAGGTCTGACGGGTTAACCTTGTTTTACGGGTTAACCCAATTAATTCTGGGTTAACCCGTCTATTTTTATTTGTTTTTTTCTTTTATTAATGTTAAATTTTTTTATTTAGTTATCAGACTTTTATGACATGGATCCCGGGTTTAACGGGTTAACCTGATTCGACAAGGTAACCCGAAGTTTTTTTTTTCTTTTTAATTAATTTTTTTTGTTTAATTTAGTTTGTTAATGTTAAATTTCTTTCTATTTAATTATCAGACTTTCATGACACATATCCCGAGTTTGACTAGTTAACCTGGTTTCACGGGTTAACTGAGTTAATTCTTGGTTAACCCATCAACTTTTTTTTTTATTTAGTTATCAAACTTTCATGACATGAATCCCAAGTTTGATGGGTTAACCCAGTTAATTCAGATTTTTTTTCTT